>Ga0351860_1001_pt1 | contig 149438 bp, 126 predicted proteins | sample BONcelHFGM3001F8_FD_206791 | JGI IMG/M metagenome (GOLD analysis project Ga0351860, IMG submission 206791) | Enriched cells from coal bed in the Powder River Basin, Montana, United States - BONCAT cells FGM rep2 HSBNCT.FGM.300.1.F8 ...
ACAAAAGACGAAAGAATTATAAGCCATAAAGACTGGAATGTCCTTGAAGCTGACAGGGGAACAGTTAAGAAATGGGATGGAAATAAGGTGTAAGGGCTCATTATGGAACATCTCAAATCGGCACCAATCATTATGCCGTCTATCTCTCCATGACCGAGTCTTACATTGTTTAAAGATATATTTCTGAGATCAAGGAAGGAAAAATCTGTGTCACAGAGATCTATTCCTGTGTCTTTTAATATGTCCAGGATATTTATGAGACGAAAATCATCTATTTCTATATTACGTAACAGAGAGAGAGTTCTGTCCAGGATTGTTTCTGTTTCCTTCTGGAAATTCCCGGCACGTCTCCTCTGATTTTCTCCTGTGAGTTCTCCCACTATCTGTCTCACAGAAGGTGTTAGAAGTGATGAAGAAATGGATGAGAAGGTATTATCTTTTCTGTTCACGCAATCTTCAATATCTTCTTTTATTTTTAATGCTGAAGAATAATCGTCATTCATAAATTAAGCCTCCAATATGTCAGACGTGCAGTTTCTCTGAATCTGATGAAGTGATTCTTTATGCTTTAATAATATTGGTCAATTTTTTTTTTCTAATTTCCAGTTCTGCAACTTTCGATTTCAAATCTTTCAGCTCTTCATCTACTTTTTTCAATTCTTTCATAGCTTTTTTCTTATTAAATAAATCTTTCCCCATTTTCTCTTCAGCTATTTTTTCTACTTCTGATGTGAGTAATCTGAGATATGGATTGCCGTATATACAACCTTCTCTGAATTGGAGTTTACCTTCATTAATTGCTTTTATAATATCATCCTGTGTCAATCCCCATTCTTTAAAAGCAGTCTTATCACTTACGGTACAACCCTTTTTTGTCCATTCATGCTTTACGTTGCTGTAAGACATATAATTCCTCCATTAGTTTAATTCCTAATTTTCATCCTGCCAGAAATCGCTCTTTTTATACACCTAATTTCCCACTTTCCTGCCATAAATGAGCAGGCATTGGAATTTCTAATTCCCAAATAATATTCATTGGTTTTGCGCCTTCATGACTCACATAATTAACATTACCTAAAAAATAATATGGAGCACCTAATCCATTTTTGCTTTTATACTCTCTGACAAATAATAGAAATTTATGATTATTTTTTTTCTGATTAATATAACGTTTCCCGGCTTTAGATTCACTATGATCACGATTTTGAGATTGCCAGTGAAAGAGTTTATCACTAATAGCGTAATCATTATACAAGGTAGAAGGAGAATAATCCTTTTCAGATTTATTCAATGTTACAAATAATAGTTCTGTTTTAAGATCATCTAAATAAAGTACCCCTTCTCTTTGACTCGTCTTTTTACTAAATGTGTAATATCCTACAGCCGACAGGATTTCATCCCGATTGTAACAGCAATGAACATCCAAGGGACAACTAAATGGTAATTCAATTTTATGATCAACAAATTTAATTCTATTATAATTATATTGTAAAATTTCTTTTATTTCGGATAATAATTTGGGATTTTTAGTAAGTTGATATAAACTACTATTCAAATCCTTAAAATTAAGGTCAATCCCTGGTTGCGTCCAAAGATTGTAATGAAGCATTAATAACATAGCTTGCTTTTCAGTTGTCATTAAATCAGTATTTAATTTGTCACGCTTTTCTAATTTATCAAGCCAACATTTTATGATTCTACGAGAATTTACATGCAGCATACGCCTTATACCTTTAGTTAGTTGTATTTCATCTGGTTCATCAAAATAATCTATAATACCAGCTTCAACACAAAGATGGGTCCATGTCCATTTGCGATAAATATCATTAAGACTTAATTGATAATGCTCAAGAAACTTTGTCAAAGTTAGTTGAAAATGTGTTTCCGTAGAAAATGATTTTATACGATTAAGTAAATCTGTTTTATTACGATTTATAGCATCTTTGATATTTTTTACAACATATTCTTTAGCTATTTTCTCCAATTGAATAACACAACCCGTCGGCAAATGAGGAAAATCCTTCTGAACTTCCTGAAGAACTGTATTTTTAGTTCTACCTAAAAGAGAATGAAATTTTTGTTCAAATTTATAAGATTTATGAGCATGACCAATATAATCCAAAACTGTTAAACATTCCTTACCTTCACTAAGTCTTAGTCCTCGGCCTAATTGTTGTAAAAAAATAGTTAGACTTTCTGTAGGACGTAGAAAAAGAATTGTATTAATTTCAGGGATATCAACACCTTCGTTATAAATATCTACTACAAAAATAAAATTAATTTCTTTCTTTTTCAGACGTTGTTGGATAGTTTGACGTGTTTGATCATCAGAGTGTGCTGAAAGTGATTCCGCAGGGATTTTACATTCATTGAAGATTTTTGCCATATATTTAGCATGTTCCACGCTAACACAAAAACCCAAACCTATAACATCATGAATATTATTTACATATTTATTTAATGAATCTATAATTAAGCGATTACGTTCATCATTATCTAAATAGGAAGATTCTAAATCTTTAACATCATAACCTCCTCGTCGCCATTGCACGTGATCAAGAGCAATATTATCAGTAATTCCAAAATATTGGAAGGGACACAACAGTTTTCGATCAATAGCTTCAGGCAAACGAATTTCAGCCGCAATTCTTCCATCAAAATAATCCAAAATATTTCTGCCATCCATTCTTTCAGGTGTAGCAGTCAATCCTAAAAGAATTTTAGGTTTGTAATAAGATAAAATTTCTTGATAAGTTGGTGCAGCAGAATGATGAAACTCATCAATTATAATAAAATCATAAAAATCAAGTGTTGTAAATTCAGTGAAATTTTTGGAATTAAAGCTTTGAATAGAAATAAAAAGATGTTCGATTTGATCAGCTTGGTAATTTCCGACTAACAATTGACCAAAGTTCTGATCCTTTAATACAGTGCGAAAACAGGATAAACTTTGTTTTAATATTTCTTCACGATGAGCAACAAATAAAAGTCGATTTGGAGTATTACGGCGATTAAATATGAACTGTTTATAATCAAAAGCGGAAATAACCGTTTTCCCAGTTCCTGTGGCAGCAACAATCAAGTTACGAAATTTATTATGAATTTTCCTTTCTGCTTCCAATTTTTCAAGAATTTCCAACTGATAAGAATAGGGCTGTATATCAAAAGTAAAATTTAAAATTCGATCATCAATAGCTTTTTCTGATAAAAGAGCCTGGCGAAATCTCTCACCATCTTTAATATTGAAGTCAACGAATTCTCTATCATTCCAATAAGTTTCAAAAGTACCTTCAAATTTTTTGACAATATGAAGAGAATCCTTTGCTGTTACTTTTATATTCCACTCTAAACCACTAGTCATTGCAGGATTAGATATATTAGATGAACCTATATAAGCAGTTGTAAATCCTGTATTTCGATAAAAAAGATATGCTTTGGCATGAAGGCGAGTCCGTTTTGTATCGTATGAGACTTTAATAGTTGTATTAGGTAAGGTAGCTAAAAATTCGACAGCTTTATAATCGGTAGCTCCCATATAAGATGTGGTGATTAAGCGGAGGGAATTGTTAGGCTTATTTGTAAAAGTCTTGAATTCTTCTTGAAAAATACGAATCCCACTCCATTTGATAAATGAAACCAAAATATCAATCCGATCTGAACTCAAAATTTCTTTTTTAATCTCGCTAGCCAAGCTAGGTTCATTAGTTGCCCCGGTAAAAAGAGAACTCTGAGAAAGGGGAGAAATAGGACGGATAATTTCGTTAGGGCTCAATGTATTAATTTTGCTTACTATGGCCAATAATAACTCTATTTCTGGAGAAATAAGATAATCCAGTAAGTCAGTAAATCCTGTTTTTTCAACAATAAATTGAATTAATTCATTACATAAATCAACCTGTTTAGGAAAACTTTCTTTACTGTTAAAATTTTTCAAACTCTTTTGAACTACTTCTTGTAGGTACTTTGATAAAATAAAATCACTCTCAGCAACTTCAACCTTTTCTTTTCTTGCTTCGAATCTTTTAATATCTATCTTTTCGATTTCTGCTGTAAACCATCTATTGATTAGTTGCTCATATAATCCCTCTTTAAGTAACATAAAAATACCTCATTAAAATATTGTGGTATAAAAATGATAAAAAAGTTGATAATCACCTTTAAATATTTCTTTTAATTCATTCCCTGTCTGATTTAAGCCTGAAATATGCTCCTCTGTCTGAAATAATTACTTTCAATTTAAGTCCATTTCGGACTGCTGCTTCTGCTGCTATTGCCAGTCCGAGTCCGGTACCTTCCGGCTTTGTGCTGAATTCAGGTTCAAAAATTATTTCACTTTCTATCAGGTGTTCCTCAATACCCGGCCCAGTATCCCGGTAATCAATATGGCTGACAATGCCTTCTCTGGAATACACGTTAACTTCAATGATTTTTTTCTGAGATTTCTTTTCAGTCATCCAGTATATACTGTTATCAATAAGATTTGCTATAATCACATACATATCCTGAGCCCATCCAGATAGAGTAAGAGAGTTTTCACAATTGATTTTATAGTCTATTTCACTATCCATCAGTTCTTTTTCAAAAAGTTTAAATGCTCCGTTGATAGCATTAGAGAGATTGAAGTTTTTCCTCTGCTCTCTTTTTTTAGCAGCCAGAGGGTCAAGCCTGCGGAATAATCCCACAAAAATATCTGAACTATTTTTAAGAGCTTCTGCGCTGGATGTTATTTTAAATAATATCTGAGAATCCTGTGATTTTAATAATTTATCTGACCAGTATTTAATACCGGTTATACGCTCATTTATGGAAGTTAGTGGCTGTCTGGCTTCATGCAATATTACATTTATGATTTTTCCAAGGGTAGCCTGCCCCTGATATACAGCTACAACATTCCTTATATCTTCAACTATGCGATTGTTCTTTTCTTCCTTTTCCTCAATAATTTTTACTACTTCATCTGTAATTTTACTGTCAACACCACTTCTATTTAATCTGGTGCTTACATCTGTTTTCACGTCATCAAAAGTAAATAACTTTTCCAGTTCACGTTCAATTTTAACAGCAGGACGACTGAGACCTTCTTTGCGACGGTATTTATACCTTCTTGTCTCAAGCTCGCTGATAACCTTATGAGTTATGTCTTTGAGATCAGCATAAGCCTTATTTTCTTTAAGACCGTCACGGGCACTTTTTTCATCGAGACCTGACAATTCTTCCTCCTGAATTGCCACATAACCGATTGTCTGATTACTGCCAATACACAGAGAAGGATTCTGAACCCTCAGTTTATCAAGTGCCAGCCAGTCAAAACCCGGATCTCCCAGTGGTCTGAGTCGAAAGTCGTGTCTGTAAACTCCAATGCCATTCAATTCATTGAGTAAACGGCGATACTCAAGATTGCTCATATAATTACCCTTATAGTCCATCAATCCCTGTCCCCGTCTGATTGTTTGCTCTATGGCATCCTTTTCACGGTCATAAACTTTAATATCGTAAATGAGCTCTCCACAATCGGTCTTATCTTCCAGATCAAAATTTATAGTTTCATCAATTGTATTTTTTACTTTATGGTTTTCATATACAAGAGTCCCTTTACCGTTTTCTTCAATCTTTCCGGATATTCTGTAATCATACTGTTCAAAAAGAGGAAGAGGTTCAATTTTATGTTTTCCATTAACTTTTTCTCCGCATCCTTCCACATATATAGTTATAATAAAATCATCTTTCCTCAGGTCATCTTTCCTTACAGGTGAAATAAGTTTACTGAGTTCGTATCTCAATTTATTGATCTGCTCTTCATCCCACACATTAGCATAGGTTTTATCTCCGGTAATATTAATCTGTGTTCCTGCTTTTTCCCCGGTCTGTTCTGTATCAACGATAATTTCAACCTCATCAAGATAATCAGATGTTTCAAAACTGGCCCATTCAAGATAAAGTTCAGTTTTCTCCCCTCCGGACGTTATTGTTTTCAGAAGCAGATCCTTTCCCAGTATCGATGCAGCATAACGACCGATACCTTTCCGCCCCTGCATTGTTCTTCCTCCCGGACTTATGCGGCGCTTCAATTTGTCATCTGTGGAAGGAACAAGCCATTTATTAATTACTGTATCCATGGACATTCCATGACCATGATCTTCGAAAATAATGGTAAGTTTTTCTCGTTCCGGGGAAATACTGATAGAAATATTTACATCCGGTGAGTCTGCATCATAGGCATTTTTTACAAGTTCAATAATTGCTGCAACATGATCCTGAATCAGATCACGGCCTATTGTCAGTATATGACGTGCCGCCGGTCTTATTGAATAGACTCCGCTTTTTTTTTTCATCAACGAATCTCCCGAATTTTTTCTGCAAATTTTCTGGCCAGAAGAACAGGAACAGCATTGCTAATCTACCTGAATGCCGGTGTATAACCCGGAACTCCTGTTGCACTCTCAAAAAAATAATCATCAGGAAATGTCTGAAGCCTTGCTGCTTCCCGTGGAGTCAGTGAACGGTTCTGTTTGATCTCGGGGTGTATATAGTAATGGCCATCTTTTTCTATATGTGCCACAACTGTCTGGGCAATTGGCAGGTCTCCGGCAACAACTTTAAAACGATCAGTGAAAGTTTCCCTGTTTCTGTGTGTTTTCAGATGTTCTGGAAGGTCATTATAATCAAGTCTTTCTTTCTTTTTATTCCATTTATTGACAGCAATACGATAAATTTCCAGATCCTGTTCCTTATGTGGCCTTGCTTTATGGAATGTAACAGGCATACTATCAGATCTTATTCCCGCTTCCTTCAGATAAGTACCTGTATAATTTTTTAGAGAACAGGGACTGAATTTACCTTTACCGGCTTTAATATGAGGTAAATCTGCCAGAACTTCATTTACAGATATACCTTCCGGTTTCCATTTTTCTGGTTCAGGATAAAAACCTGTCTTTTTATCTCTTCTCCCTATAAGAATAATACGTTTTCTGTTCTGCAGAACTCCATAATCATCAGCAGACAGACATTTATATTCTGTTTCATATCCGGCATCCCTGAACAGTAATATCATTTTATCAAGATAGAGCTCACCTCTCTCAGATTTTGATGAAAGGAGACCTGTAACATTTTCAAATACAAAAAAACGGGGTTTATACTTTTCGAGGAATTCTGCATAATATTTATAAAGAAAATTTCTTTTATCTCCACGCATACGGTTTTTATCCCTTGATCTTCCAATAAGAGAATATGCCTGGCAGGGAGGGCCACCAACAATGAGTTCCAATTTTTCCCCATCAAGTAATTTGTCTATTCTGGAAAAAATCTGTGTCACAGTTTCTCCACTGATTTCCTCATTTATTACAGATTCCGTAACATCAGGAGGAGCCATGCCATACAATACATCACGTGATATTTTTCCATGTAGATAGTCATAATAATTCGTCAGATCTCCATGATTTTTCATCCAGTGATAGACCATACGTGTCTTAAGTGTAAAACATGCACCTTTTTCTTTTTCCACATGAGCGACAGGACGGAAACCTGTCTGAATGAAACCTTCAGACAGACCTCCTGCCCCGGCGAAAAGATCAAGAAAATTCAAATTATCCTTCATATATATTTCCAATCATGAGATAGATTATTATGTGGCCTGTATGCCATTATGTAAATATGAGCCCCGTCAGGACTACATATATAATATATAACAAATAGTAAATAAAAGCAATTAGAAAATAAAATCAATCAATCCTCAAAAAATTAAGTGTAAGATAGAGAACTAACCTGTGCTATTAAGGAATGAAAGAGAAATAAGTGTCTCGTTTTAGTTGACGGGTTAAAGTTGAGGTTTGAGAGTATGCTTCTATACACAGTGTGCAGCATTTTTCAATATCTCCATAAAATTGTACAAAATAGTATTTTCAGACAACCTGCTTATCAATTAAAATTTGAATTGTCTCTATAAATATCTTAACTTCACGTATTAATGGCAGAACATATTCCTCTTTCATTAGAACAAAGTCATCATAATCACTTTCCTGCCTGCGGTCAAAAAGCTTATTATATAACCTGCCCATATCTTTACTTACCAGCCCTTTTTTCACGAAGTGATTATTGAAAAAACTTCTTACCCCGGTATGCTTTGAAGATGAAAGGTTTTCTGTTATTAATAAAGCACTTACTGAATAGAAACAGGAATAATAAAGACGATTCATACATGTATTCCAGTGTTTAGCTCCTGCCATCATCTCTGCTTCTTCCAGTGCCTCATAAGATCTGTTTATTTTTCGTAGGATAATCTTCTTATCTTCATCTTTCATAAATTTATAGCGTCTTTTGTCACATTTTTATAAAAACTTGTAGCTTTATATAAAGTGCTGTTCCATTCATTCATATCTCTTATTATTGTAGTAATAATTTCGCCTGAATCCAGTTCTATATCATAAAGAACATCCCTGATAGCTTCAGTTTTCTCCATATCAGGTTTTTCTTTCAATAAAATCAAAAAATCCCAGTCTGAATCACTTTCATGATTATTTCTTGCCCGGGAGCCGTATAATATAATATGTGCTTCACGATCTATTTTTAAAATAGCTTCTTTAATTATTTTTAGAAAGTTCTCTGTCATATGAAACAATCCTTAAATATCATATTCTAAATATATTCTAAGATAAAAAAATAGAAAGTCAATTATTAAGAATAGAAAAAGATTATTTATTTTTTAAAGTTTGACTGAAATTTGACTATTAAATTCTGGGATTTAAAATTCTGGGAATACGGTATAATTGAATTTCAGAAGGGACAGCCTGCAGGTAAAACAGGCGGCATATGCCTGAGAAGATAGTCTCAACTGCACGGTAAGTAATAAAAAAACTTCCTTCCCGGCTGCTGGAAGGGATGTAGAATAATAACTCAGGATACATGTTCTTCTAAATATTCAATTCTTTCCTGCAGATTTCTTGATACAGAAGAGTTAACACTTACGGTAGAAGAAAGCCTGTTCACAATTAAACCCTGTTCATCAAGTTTAGCTTCTATGGTATCAAACCTGGTATTTGAAATTTTTACCATAGCAGATAAGTCTTTTATATCATTTTTCAATTCAGTCTTTAAAGCTTCCTGGCCTTCTTTTAAATCACAAATATCTTTTCCTATTACTTCAAGTTTATTCAGAATTTCTTTTAATATTTTTTCCATTATATTACCACTTTTTATTTATTCACCCTTCACTCTTCACCCTTCACCCTTCACCATTCACAATAATCAATTCATAAAAACCTTCATTCAGAGATGGTTCTTCGAATTCTTTTTTCATATCTTCTATTTTGTCTTCAGGCACTCTCGGAGAAGATTCTTTCTTCTGTAATGTTCTCCTTCTATTTCTTTCATGCCATATATTTTCTTCTACAGAAAACCATATAGCCCTTACCGGGACTTTCTTTTTTCTGGCAAAATCAATAATTTTTTTTCTTCTTATCCCTGTAAGATTTGCCCTGTCAATGACAACATTAAAACCCATGTCAAGAGTTCTTTCAATACACTTCAGTTCCAGTTTTTTTGCTACTTTTTTATTGCCTCCCACCATGTGAATAAGATCATAAAGGGAAATCCTTATATAATCAGATAATTTTTCTCTACAGTAAGTTGTTTTTCCAGAGCCGGGAAAACCTATTAAAATAACTATTTCCTGCATAAAAATAGTGAATAGTGAATAATGAGTAGTGAGTAAAATAGTACATTCCATTTGTTCTTCACTATATTTTCATCCTTTCCATTCATATGCCTCGTGATACGTGATATATTACCATTCACTTTTCACTTTTCACCCTTCACCCTTCACCCTTCACCCTTCACTCTTTAAAAACCTTCCGAAGCACTTTTACCAGTTCATCTACCCTGTAAGGCTTCTGTATAAAACCTGCAAGCCCCCCCTGTCCGGGGAAACGGCTTATTGCTTCCTGTTCATTGTAACCGCTTGAAAGAATGATCTGTATATTCGGACTGATATGGCGAAGCTCTCGAAAGGTATCTTCACCGTTCATATGAGGCATAGTCATATCAAGAAGTACCGCTCCTATTTCATCGATATTATTTTTAAAAGTCTCAAGACCCTTCAGGCCGTCATCTGCTGTGATTACAGTAAATCCAAGCTTATTTAACATGGCTTTTGCCACAGTACGAACAGTTTTTTCATCGTCAATCACAAGGACTGTTCCTTTGCCATGCCAGACTTTTTCTTCCGATTTCTCTTTATCAAGCTCTTTTACGTCAGATTTCAGGGCAGGGAGAAGTACTTTAAAGTTAGTACCTCTACCAGGTTCACTGTAAATTTTTATACATCCATGATGACTTCTGACAATGCCAAGAACTGCGGCAAGTCCGAGGCCTCTGCCTGTAAATTTTGTTGTAAAAAAGGGATCAAAAATCTTATCCTGAATATCCCTTGACATACCACATCCTGTATCTGCAACTTCAAGATATATATAGTAACCTTCAGGGAGGTTTTCATTTATATAGCTTTCAAATAAATAGTCTTTATCACAGTACATTATCCCTGTATTCACTGAAATTGCGCCGCTGTGCTCACCTATGGAATCAGAAGCATTTATAATCAGATTCATAATGACCTGACGTAACTGTGTTGCATCACCTTCTACAAGAGGAAGATCCTTTGCAAAATTATATTTCAGGATACATTTTTTTGAAATGGAAACCTCAAGGAGATGACTCATTTCCTGAACTATACTGGAAATCTGAAGAGGCCTGACTAAAAATTTACCTTTACCTGAATAGGCAAGCATCTGTTTTGTCAGATCTGCAGCCCTTCTCGAAGCAATTACAATCTGATTTACACTGTCTCTTGCAGGGGACATGGGGGAAAGATCCAGAAGAGTCAGATCTGCATAACCGAGTATTCCTGTGAGTATATTATTGAAATCATGGGCAATACCACCGGCAAGAACTCCGAGACTTTCCAGTTTCTGAGCATGTTGAAGCTGCAGCTCGAGCTTCCTTTTTTCATCTTCTATCTTCTTTTTTTCCGTAATATCCCTCACGACAGAAAGAAACTTTTCACTGCCGCATGGCACAATACGTGTTTCGAAATATTTCTCTTTTCCTTCAATAAAAAGACTGTATTCCATTATCTGGCCTGCACCTGTATCCAGAGTCCTGTTTAAAAGTTTCATAAAAGGTTCTGAAATTTTAGATGGCAGTACATCTTTTATATATTTACCAATGAACTGCTCGGGAGGAACAAATAGACTTTCTGCATCAGACGCATGATAATCTAAAAAGATGCCATTTTTATCATATATAAATATAATATCCGGTATGGCATTCAGAAGTGCTCTGTTCCTGCCTTCGCTTTCCTTCAATGCCTGTTCTGACATCTTCTTTTCTGTTACATCAAAGATTACACCGTCAATATAAAGAGCTTCTCCGTCAGGCCCGTAAGCAGGCTTTCCTTTTTCAAAGAAATATCTCATATCACCATGTTTACACTTCAAACGATATTCCAGTTCAAAAGGTTCATTGTCTATTATAGATTGTTTTAGTGTATTTATTACATTCTCTCTGTCTTCTGCAACTATTAAGGTCTCAAGGGCACAGATATCTCCCTGCGGTATTTCTTCATCTTTGAAACCTGTCATAGGTAGAACCATATCATTTAAAAATTTTATTCTATTTTTTTCTCTTAAAAATACCCGAAAAACAATTCCCGGAAGGTTTTTTGCAAGGGTTCTGTAGGAATATTCACTTTCCCTCAATCTATCTTCTGATTTTTTACTTTCTGTTATATCTGTAATAAAGCCTTCCAGAGCAAGTAGCTCACCTGCAGCAGAAAAAACACCCTGCCCCTTTTCCCAGACCCATCTTTCTTCACAGGAAGAAGTGATAATTCGATACACACTTTGAAAAGATTTCTTTTTCTCTATGGATTCCTGAACCAGTTTCCAGACACTTTCCCGATCCTCATGGTGAATAATATCGTTGAAGGATATCTTTTTATTATCAATCACATAGGAAGATTCATAACCTGTTAAATGAAAACATCCTTCACTTACAAATTCCATTGTCCAGTTTATGTCATTTCTGCACCGGTAGGCCATACCGGGAAGATTGCTCATGAGAGTGAAAAGTTTTCTTTCCATCTCCCTGAGTTTCTCATCTGATTTTTTTCTCTCCATTCTTATCTGTGCTTCCCGTAATTCCCTTTCAATAGCAGGAATAAGCCTTTTCAGATTATTTTTGAGAATATAATCATGTGCTCCTGCTTTCATAGCTTCCACTGCAATATCTTCACCTATGGCACCAGATACAATAATAAATGGAAGATCTATGTTTTTTTCTTTTAAAATCTCCAGAGCTGCCAGGCCGTTGAAATGAGGCATAGAATAATCGGCAATAACAATATCCCATCTGTTGCTTTCCAGTGCTTTATAAACCTCTTCTCTTTTATCAACTCTTATATAAAAAGGCTCATAACCTGCCTTCTTCAATTCACGGAGGAGTAATATGGCATCATCTTCTGAATCCTCAATAAGGAGAATGTCAATTTTTAGAGACATAAAAAAACCTCCCTTTAATTCTATTTTCTATTTATTTCAGGTCACCAGGAGATATATTCAGTAAAAGCCAGTAAATTTCCAGCTGCTTTACTGCTTCTATAAAATGTTTAAAATCAACAGGTTTCTGAATATAACTGTTTGCTCCGAGTTTATAACTTTCTACTATATCCTTTTCTTCTTTTGATGATGTAAGAACTACAACAGGCAAAAATTTTGTCTTTTCAGAAGATCTTATTTTTTTAAGCACTTCCAGTCCGTCAACTTTCGGCAATTTTAAATCAAGTAATATGAGCTGAGGCATAACTGGTTCATCCTTATCTGTTCCGAAAAGGTAATCTATTGCGTCCACGCCATTTCGGCAGACAACAAGATCGTTCATTACATTGTTTTTCTTTAAAGCCCTCAATGTAAGAAGTTCATCATCAGGGTTATCTTCAACGAGTAATATAACTTTTTTGCTCATTTACGCCATCCTTTTTTATATATGGGTTATGGGTTTTAGGTTTTGGCTTCTGGGTTTTTAAGCTTTCTAACCCAACACCCATAACCCTTAACCCTTAACCATTAAAACTAGACTTTACGCCATTAAAAATGAAAATTCCCATACCATTTAAATTATGGGTGTTGGGTTTTAGGTTTTGGGTTTTGGGTTGTTAATCTTTTTAACCCAACACCCAACACCCGAAACCCATAACCCTTAACCCTTAAAAAATGAAAATTCCTATACTCTTAAATTATTCATAAGCAAAGTACCAGTCAGAATATATAACTTTACCATTCTGGCATACAAAATAGAGATAATCATGCCATCCGCGCCAGAAATATATAAGCTGTTCTTTATCAATATCTTTATAACCTCCGGGTTTATATTCTTTTTCCATAATATGAGGAGGTTTTTTATCACCTTCTCTATATATAGCATCAGGTTCACCCATTAGATTTATAATATCCTTTTCTGTATATTTCGAATTTCCAAGAATTTCACCAAGTTCTGCCATAAGAGTATGAAATCTGCCATCCCAGCTATCCAGTTCTTTATTCCATTCATGTCCTCCCTCAAACCATCCTTTTTTTTCACGAAGTTCTTTATATTCTTCCAGTAATAAATTCAGATCTTTATCATTACACTCTCCGGCAGCATAACATGGCAAAAGATTGATTATTATTAAAAATAGTATAAATATGTTTTTTCTCATTTTTCACCACTCTATTATAATCGTGATGCGTGATGCGTGATGCGTGATGCGTGATGCGTGATGCGTGATGCGTGATGCGTGGTTTCACCGGTCACAGGGCGAACACAGAGGTTCGCCCCTACTCTTCACTCTTCACTTTTCACTACTCACTACTCACTTCTCAATAGTAAAATAAAAAACTGTCCCTTTTCCTAATTCCCCTTTTGCCCATATATGTCCTCCATGCCTGTGAATAATTCTTTGAACAGTAGCAAGTCCTACACCTGTGCCGGGAAATTCCTCATGAGAATGGAGTCTCTGAAAAGGGCCGAATAATTTATCTCCATAGGTCATATCAAATCCTGCACCATTGTCACTTATAAAACAGACAGATTTTCCTTTATCTTTTATAGTGCCGAATTCTATCCTTGTATATTCATTTTTAGAAGTAAATTTCCAGGCATTGTCCAGAAGATTTTCCATAGCTATAGTGAGCAGCCTTACATCACCATGAACAATTATATCATGGCAGACGATAAAATCGACATTTTTTCTTTTTTCTCTCTCATAATGTTCTTTCAAAATCCTATCTGCCAGTAAGCTCAAATTTACATGTTCAGAATTTATAACACTTCTCGTTACACGGGAAAGGTTTAACAGATCATCAATAAGGTCAGACATATTCTGGCTTGCTTTACATATTCTCTGTAAATAATCTTTTCCATCTTCATCCAGTTTACCTGAGTAGTCCTCAAGAATAGCCTGAGAAAAACCATTTATACTTCTGAGAGGAGCTCTCAGATCATGAGAAACAGAGTAACAGAAAGATTCCAGTTCTTTATTAATAACACTCAGTTCCCCTGTTCTTTCCAGAACCCTCTGTTCCAGTTCCTCATTGAGTTTTATCAATTTTTCTTCCATAATTTTACGTTCCGAAATATCTACAACCAGAGCAAGAAGACACTCCTGGCCATCCATATCAATCTGTACCATAGAACATAAGGTTTCTATAAAGGTGCCGTCTTTACAGCGAAATTTCATTTCACAGTTAACAGCAGCACCTTCTTTTCTGATTAACTCAAGAATTTTATTACGATTCTCAGGGTCAGCCCAGAGATTTAAATTCCAGACTGTATTTCCTATTACTTCTTCTCTTTCATATCCTGTTATTTTAAGAAAGGAATCATTTGTCTCCAGATATTTGCCTTCTGAAATAGTGCTCAGAGCAATTATCTGGGGGCTGAGATAAAAAATTTTAAAAAACCTTTCTTTTGATTTTCTTAATTCTTCCTCTATTTCTTTACGGGCAGTAATATCTGTATGGGTTCCTATCATTCTCAAAGCATTTCCTGTTTCATCTCTTTCTACAACTATACCTCGCCCCAGTATCCAGCGCCATTGACCTGATTTCGTTTTCATACGAAAATCTACTTCAAAACCTTCCTGCCTGATAAAAATATGTTCTTTTATTTTCTTCACAGCAATTTGAATATCATCGGGATGTAAAAGGTCTTCCCAGGTATTATAACTCGCCGGTATTTCATAAGGTTCGTAACCGAGCATGGTGTAATATGTGGGATCAAAATAAGCTTCACCTGTAGGTATATGCCATTCCCAGAGACCATGATTGGCAGCTTTCATTCCAAGTATAAGTCTTTCTTCACTTTGTTGAAGTTTTTTATCTACAATTCTTCTCTGTGTAATATCTATAATCACTTCCATAGATCTGACGATCTGATCCGAAGAATCTCTCTCAAAGGCAGCAGAAAGAAGACCATCTATTATTTCACCCTTCTTTTTTACAAATTGATATTCAATATCCCTGCAAAAACCTTTATCCATATATTCAGGTATTACTTTTTCTATAGCATAAGTCCTGGACTCATGTGTGAGAAAATCTGTAATTTTTCTGCCTGTTACTTCATTTTTTTCATAACCCATTGCTTCAAGCCAGTAATCACTCACACTGATAATATGTCCTTCTCTATCTGTAGAATGAAGCATTACAGGTGTATTATTATAAAGAGAACTGTATCTCTCTTTACTTTCTCTGAGTAATTTTTCTCCTTTTTTTATTTCTGTTATATCCAGAGCCGTAAAGATTACTCCTTCCAGAAGATCTCCCTTATTAATAGCAATTGAACTCAGATGAATATCAATTAAATTACCATTTCTATGTTTCCATTGAGTTTCAATTGAGCCTGTCCCTGTTTTTCTTATCTGTTCATATTTTACTGTTCCCACCCTCTCAAATTCCCTGTCATTTTCATAAAGTATTCTTGCACTTTTTCCAATTAATTCTTCTTCAGAATATCCGGTCATTTGAACTAATTTATCATTTACCCGTTTCATTACTCTGTTACAGGTAAAACCAATGCCTGCAGGTGCAGCTTTCAAAATAGTTTTAAGGGTTTTTTCACTTTCTCTGAGAGAGCTTTCAGACTTTTTTATTTCCGTAATATCGCCATAGGTTATGGCAACTCCATACTTTTCAAGAGGTACGGGAGCAGATGTCACACTCAGCCAGGTAATTTCACCCTTTTCTTTTTTAAAGCCCATCTCAACATTTTCTACAGATCTGTTTTCTTTTAATGATATAAAGGCAGGAAATTCCTCTACAGGCATAGGTGAACCATCAGATCTTACTATGTCCCAGTCATTGCTGGCAAGTCCTCTTTTAATATGGTCTTCTCTGGATATACCAAGAAGTCTTTCTGATTCTTTATTCACTTCCAGAATATTACCTTCTCTGTCTGTTATAGAAATACCGAGAGGGAATGATTCAAATAGAACTTTATATTTTTCAAGAGTTTCTTTCAATTCTTCCTCTCTTATTTTCTTTTCAGTAATATCATGAATTACTGACACATAACCTATATGAATTCCATTTTCATCCATAACAGGTAAAGCACACATGGCAGTCAATATTTTTGTTCCATTTTTATGTAAAAATTCAGCGATGTATTCTTCTTTAACACCGAACTTATGATTCTCTATATTTTTTTTCCATATATCTATACTGCTTTTTTCCATAAAAGAAAAGATAGACACTCCTGTCATTTCTTCTACATTATAGCCAATAATAGAGGCCATTCTGTGATTCAGATAAGTAATATTTGCTTCCTCATCGACAGATATCATACCTTCACCGGTAAGTTCCATAAATTCTTTGTATATATTTATATTTTCCATATTATCCTTTCAGATTTCTGACATAGAAAAGATTACTCGAAATTCTACGCGTCACGACTATTATCCATCCACGCCTTTTGCCTTTATATTCCATGTAAATGCAAAGAGTAAAGTAGCAATTACGGAACATATAACAAGCAGAAGGAATCCGCCGTTCCATCCGTAATTGTCCACAATCCATCCAAGGCCCCACCCTGATACTATACCACTCATATAGCCAAAAAATCCTGTAAGTCCTATAGCTGTTGCTGCAGCCCTTTTTGTAGCTATATCTACAGTCATAACTCCTACAAGAAACTGAGGGCCGTAAATAAAAAATCCTATGAGTAATAACATAATAGTGTCCATTATGGGAAAACCTGCAGGTAATTTCCAGAAAAGAAATATACTTACAAGTGTGAGGGCCATGTAAATTACACATACAGGCCCTCTTCTGCTTTTAAAATACCTGTCAGTAAGCCATCCCGCCATAAGGGAACCAACAAGACCTGCTATTTCAAAACCTGCTGTCATGCCTCCTGCATGGATAAGTGAAATACCCCTCATCTCATTAAGGAAGGTAGGAGCCCAGTTCATAAAGATATATCTTATAATATAAACAAAAAAATTGGCAAAACATATAATCCATATATAGACATTTGAGAAAACATATTTCATAAGAAAATCTTTGAAAGGAATTTCATCGAGTTCATTGTTGACAGGTAGTTCTTTTTTCTCCAGATTTTTACCATGTCCATCGTCTTTTCCGAAAGGAACTCCGAGATAACCTGTTCTGAGTCTGAGTAAAAACTCTTCCTCTGTAGGTGCAGTATATACTTCTACAGGAGGAAGGCCAAGGGAACCGGGAGTATCTCTGAGTCTTTCCGCAAGAAATATTGCCACTGCTATGGAGAGAACAGCAGGGACAAAAAAGCATGACTGCCATCCATAGTGTTTTGCAAGATATCCTGACATGACCAGAATAAGAGCGGCACCTACCTGATGGGAAGTATTCCATATAGCCCATTTGGTGCCTCTTTCTCCAGAGCTGAACCAGTGGGATAAAATTCTGGCACATGGAGGAAATCCCATGCCCTGAAACCATCCGTTCAACATCCATACAATCCCCATTGTATAGAGGCCTGCACTCAGGCCGAATAATATATTCATAAGGGCAGATAAAAATAATCCAAGAGGCATAAAATATCTGGGATTGGCTCTGTCACCAAGAATCCCGTTTAAAAATTTGGATACTCCATAGAGAAGATCATGAAGTGTAAGGAAAAGTCCCAGATGAGCTTTGGAAATACCGAGAACTTTTTCCATAACAGGAAGAGCAAGGGAAATATTTTTTCTTACAAAATAAAATACTGCATATCCTATAAAGGTTGAATAAAGCTGCCTTGTACGCCAGTATTTATACTGTGATTTTATTTCATCGGTACTGGTAAGCATTTCTGCATCAGGGGGAGGAGTAAATATAGATAAAACATTTTTCATTCAGTGAAATCCTCTCAACTATTTTCGTAATGCGTAACGCGTAATGGGTGACGCGTATAAAAAACCTCACGCATTAAGCATCATGATATAAATTTATTAGTTAGGAATGAAAATTAATTAATTGTCTCAGGTTTTAGGTTTTGGGTTTTAGGTTTTGGGTTTTAGGTTTTGGGTTTTGGGTTTTAAGTTTTTAGGCTTCTTAACCCAACACCCATCACCCAACACCCTCATTTGCGACAGTTATTTTGAACTCATTCCTTAATTAACTGTCTCATTAACTTGATGTCGTTTACAGGTAAAGGGTGACGGGATTTTATTCACCTGTCACCCATTACCCGTTACCTGAATCTATATTGTTGCGACAGTTATTCTGAAACCATTTATAAATATATATTACTATGATATAATAACTTGTAAAACTAATCAATAGATCAAAAGGCTTAATATGAATAAAGAACTGAAGATATTAATTATTGATGATTCCGAAGATGATGCCATACTACTGGCAAGGAAAATTTCCATGGCAGGTTATAAAGTAACTTTTGAAAATATTTATACCCTCTCTTCTCTGGAAAAAGCTCTCATAAGCAAATCATGGGATATTATTATTTCTGATTACTCTTTACCCGGTTTTAACGGCCTTACAGTTTTAAATATGGTAAAAGAAAAATTACCTGATATACCTTTTATTATGGTTTCAGGTACTATAGGGGAAAATCTGGCAGTAGAGGTTATGAAAGCAGGTGCCCATGATTATGTTATGAAAGATAATCTGGCCAGACTTGTTCCTGCCATAAAGCGTGAATTACATGAGGCAGAAACAAGAAGGGAAAGAAAGATTGCAGAAGAGGCTTTAAAGAGATCGGAAGAAAGATACAGAATTCTCTTTGAAAATGCAAATGAAGGCATTGTAGTCCTTCAGGAAGGGAAAATAAAATTTTCCAACAGGAAATTCCTTGAAAGTACAGGAAAGGTAGAAGGTATTACAGAAAAACCCTTCATTGAAATTATTTATCCAGATGACAGAGAAATGGTAATGAATTACCATGAAAAAAGATTAAAAGGAGAAAAAGTGCCTGATAATTATATTTTCAGATTTTATGACACAGAAAAAAATCTGAGGTATGTACAGATTAACGGCGCAAATATTACGTGGAATGAAAAACCTGCTGTTCTTGCATTTCTGAGTGATATTACAGAAAAAAAGAAAATGGAAGAAGAAATACTTAAGATTGAAAAACTTGAATCCCTGGGCATTCTTGCAGGAGGTATTGCCCATGATTTTAATAATATATTGACTTCTATTCTGGCCAATATCAGTCTTGGGAGGGTAATGCTGGAAAATAATGACAGGGATAAAATATTTGAAATACTGGCAAAGGTTGAAAAAGCATCATTAAGAGCAAAGGATCTCACATATCAACTACTTACCTTTTCTAAAGGAGGAGCACCTGTAAAGAAAACAGGCTCTATATCTGTAACAGTGAAAGAATCGGCAAATTTTGCTCTTTCCGGTTCTAAAAGCAGATGTGAATTTTATTTCCCTGACGATTTATGGCCTGTAGATATGGATGAAGGACAGATTAGCCAGGTAATTCAAAATCTTGTTATAAATGCAGATCAGGCCATGAATGGAGGAACCATAATAATTTCAGGAGAAAATATTTTACCTGACGAAAAAAATAAAATTAATCTCATAGAGGGGAAATATGTAAAAATATGTGTATCAGACTGTGGATGTGGTATAGAGGAAAAGTATTTTAAAAAGATATTTGATCCCTATTTCACTACCAGAGAAACAGGTTCCGGCCTTGGTCTGACTGCAGCTTATTCCATAATCAGAAGCCACTCGGGACATATATCGGTAGATTCCATTCCAGGTAAAGGAACAACCTTCAGTTTTTTCCTGCCTGCATCGGAAGATAAAATTTTGCCTGAAAAATCTTTTAAACAGCCAATTTTACATGGCAGAGGTAAAATTCTCATCATGGATGATGATGAAATGCTAAGAGAAGTACTGGAAGTAATACTGGAAAGATTAAATTATGATTTTACCATGGCAGAAGACGGAGTAGAAACAATTGAATTATATAAAAAAGCAAAAGAAGAAGGCAATCCCTTTAATGCAGTAATAATAGACCTGACTATACCGGGAGGAATGGGTGGGAAAGAAACAATAGAAAAACTGAAGGAAATAGATCCGGACGTTAAAGCTATAGTATCGAGCGGTTATTCTAACGATCCTGTAATGGCAGATTTTAAAAAATATGGCTTCTGTGCAGTTATTGTTAAACCTTACGGTATAGAAGAACTGAGCAGCACATTGTATGATATAATCGTGACGCGTAACGCGTAACGAGTGACAGGAGGTTTACATTATGAATATACCTGATAAAAAAAGATTATTAAAAGAATTTGATAAAACTAACTACAGGGAAAGAATAAAAAGAATGTTCCTTCTCGGTAAAGAAGTCAGAGGGAATGATAAATTTGAAGAATTGCTGGCTTCTCTTGATAAAGGAGATCTATATGAAAAGAGTCTTTCTTTATTTGCAGCTATTTCTGCGAAAGACAATAAAAGGGTAGTTTCCTGCCTCAAATCAGATTCGAAGATGCTCAGAAATATTGCTTTATCAGGGTTATTAAATACAGATGATGAAATTATATTAAAAGAAATAGATAATCTTGCCATAAATACAAGGAGAGCTTTATTAAAAAACATATCTTTTCATAAAAAAACAGCACTATCGGAAAAACTTTTTCCTCACATATTAGAAAAATATGGTTATAAAGAAGCCCTTTATCTATTTCCATGCTGTTCCAGGGAAACAGTAGAAAAATATCTTCCAGAAATAGGAGAAAAAATTTCAAAGTGGAAAACTCCTGCCAGGTATCATGGAGAAACAGTATTATCTTATATTAAAAATAGATTTACCATATCTCCTGAAAGAGAATATCATCTTTTATGGAATCTCTTTTCAGGAGCTATAGAAATACTCATAAATTCAAAAGCTTCAGAAATTCTCTCCCTTGCATTAAAATATTCTCCAGCTGGTGAAATACCATGTGTTATAGAAAATAATCTTGCTATACTGGTAAAAAAAGATAAATCTCTGGTATTTAATTTAATAACAGGAAAAGGTTATAAAGGAACTGTTTCAACATATGGACTCCCTCAAAAACTCTTAAAACATATAAGAAAATTCAGTAAAGAAGAAATTATAACTATGTCAGTAATCATGAGGGAATCTCCCGGACAACTGGCAGATCTTCTAAAAAATCTCTCTCCTTCTATGAGGGAAGACATATTTACAGGAGTCTATGAAGCTATTGATATAGAAAACTATGAATGGCCTCATAATCTCCTGGAAATTCTTCCTCACAGGATACGTCATAAAGAAGCAGAAAGAATGCTCAATCTGAGAAAAATCAGAGAAGATCGTAATCTTACTTTAGAAATAAGCTCTTTCTGTGATATAGAAAAAATGAGAGACTTTTTTTATAAATCAGCAAAGTCACCTGAGGCAGAAGAAAGAGGAAAAGCTTTAAACCATCTGATAAACTGTACAGGCCTTAATAGAAAAGGTCTGAAAGAAACCTTATCATATCTGGAAGGTTTCAAAAACGATCAGGACCCTGTAAAACTTCTGATCTTTAAAGGTCTCTCTGATATAGTTCCTTCTCTTTTTAAAGAAGAACATATAGAAAATCTGGAAAATTTGATAGCTTCTGTTATTTCTGCAAGAGATACTTCTCCTGCAACAAATTATGCAGTACAGACTCTGGCTATGAACATATTTTCTTATAATGTGATAAATCCTGAAGGTAAACTTTTAAAATTTTCTCTTGGTATTTTAAAAAAAATTGCCACTCTTACAGGCCATCTATCTCTGCCTTATATGAACAATCTCCCCGGAGGGATGGAATATAAGCTTGTAGAGGTATTAAAACCTGTTATTATATCATCAAATAAGATAGAAAGTTATGAACTCATATTAAGTCTTGCCAGATCCCTGGGTAAAAAAGGATGGTATATAAAATCACTCCAGGATATGTTAGAACCTGTTACAGATGCAAAACCTGATTATACTGCATCAGATGCAATAGACCTGTGGCTTTCACCTCCGAAAACAAGGGATGAGAGGGTATGGAAACTCATAAAAAAAGACAGATCTGTTATAACACTAAAGAGAGTCTTCAACCATATTCACCATCATCGCCAGGAATGGCTCAATTATTTCCTGGATGGCAGAGCAATTAAAGGTAAATTCCTTACAGGCAAAACCCTTTATCTCCTCCCTGCAGTAAATGGTTTTTACCGGTGGCTTCCCGGGCAGCAGAAAGCTTTTTCTAAATTACTCCACAGAGTGGCAAAAGATAAGGAACGTAACACATGGGAAAGATGCCAGGCTATAAAAAAACTTGCCATTATACCATCTGTTACTCTTGAAGAACTTGCAGGATATTTAAAATATGATGATATAAATATTATTGAAGCAGCTCTCGGATCATTATCAAAGATTGATAATCCGGGAGAAGCACTGAAGATTCTTATGGAATATCTGGATAATGATAGAGCCCGTGTTGCTATGTATACAATACCGGCATGTATTCCTTTTATAAGTCCCCATATAATGAGGAACATTTTTACTGAACTTCTTTCAAGACCGAAATTAAAGGTTACAGTACAGAAAGAAATCATGAGATTTGCAGGTAAATACCATATAGATACTGATTTATCCATACTGAAAAATGAATGGGAAAAAGAAGACCTTCACAGGGATGTTCGTATAGCTATTTTACATGCAGTAAGACAGATGATTGATATAAAAGAAGCATGGAGTCTTCTGGAAAAAGGAGCGGCCTCTACTGACCCTGCAATTGCAATGAGTTTACTCTATGAAAAACCTTCAGGTCTTTCCATTGAAGAAAAACAGGATTATGTAAAACTCATATTAAAAATATCGAAACATAGTGATTTACAGGTTAGAAAAGCTGCTTTTTCATCGCTTTCATTATGGTCTGCAGGTTCAGAGGACATTATTGCCGGAAGGGCATCAGAAGTTATACTTGATATTGAAAAAGGGACAGAATGGAGGGTAGCTCTTTTTGCATTACTGTCATCATGCTGTGATGGCAGGGCAGGAGATGCAGTCTCCCTTACTGTAAGAGACCTTTCAACCTGCTCTCTGGAAAAATACAATGGAGATACTGAGAGAGATCTTCCTGCAATACAGAGACTTTCAACACTGGTAGAATCTCTTGTTACCTTACCATATGAGAATCGTGTGAGACTGAAAGATTTACTAAAAAAACTTCCTGAACTCATGTCACCATGGGCCAGGGAAATTTACAGAGGCAAATTATTTATTGCATCTATTTCATGGGATAACCCTTCCGAATGTGCTGACATGTTCATCAAAGTGGCAGAAAAATTTAAAGAGGTTTTTTCCTCAAAGTGCCTCATAGAGTATATAGAATCATTATTTCAAAAGGAAACTATAAGACTGGAGCTACATGACCTGGTAGAAATTATTGACAGATTAATAGTTTCTGAAAAAACACAATTACCTGCACTGATATTACTAAGGATTGCAGGAGAAAGATTTAAATGGCCTTCAAACTGCAGACAGAGACTCAGAGCTCTGAGACTATCCGAATCAGATATGGTAAGAACTGAAGCTTTAAATATATGGACAGCAAGAGAATAAAAATAGATATACACTGTCATACGGCTAAATATTCTCCCTGTTCGGAACAGCCGGCTGAAGACATGATAGAAGCAGGCATAAGAAGAGGTCTCGATGGTATTGTCATAACAGAACATAATCTCCTCTGGAAAAAGGAAGCACTCCTGAAATTACAGGAAAAATATCCTGATATATTAATTTTAAACGGTGTGGAACTTACTGTTTCTACATACCCTTCATCCGGTTATGACACATATGATATTCTCTTATATGGTTTACCACAGGATTATGAAATTCCCCCGGGAAGGTTAACTGTTGAAAAAACCTTTGACATGTTTGAACCAGAGGGATGTGCTTTTGTCCTTGCCCATCCTTTCAGATTTTCACAGACAATGAAAATTTCAGATGATACCCTGAGGAGATTTCACGCAATAGAGATTGATTCATCGAATTTTACATCCCATACATCGACCCTCTCCATGGCCCTTTCGGAAAGACTTAACATTGCCGGCACAACTGCTTCAGACAGTCACAGCACGAAAACCACAGGTCTCTGGTATATAGAAACTCCCAGAATTTCTACTATGGAAGAATTTGTACAGGTGCTCAGGAAAAGACAGTGGAAAACAAAAGAAGGGATTTTACAGACAGAAGAGGGACTGGAAGAGAATAAAAAAATGAAAGAAGTGAGAATAGAAAAACTTCAAAAAGCAGAAAAAATTCTAAAAGCATGTAATACAAAAAAATCTGCTAAACCATGGTGGAAATTCTGGTAATTTAATTAAAAATAAAATCCGAAACCTTCCAGAAGTTTTTTCACCTTTTTATCTCCCGGATCAAGCATATGGGCTATCTGAAGGTGAACTATGGCACTGTCATATTTCTCTCTCATCATTGCTATTTCGGAAAAAGCAATTCTTCCTTCTTTATTATGGGGATCTGTCCTTACTCCGTTCAGAGCAGCACAGTAGGCATCAAAGGGAAGGTCTTTTTTAAGGAATAATTCAAATGCTTTAAGATATGTATAAGATGCTTTTTCTTTAAGGCCAAGTTTCCAGTAAACTGTTCCAAGGGCGTAGTAAAATCTCGGTTCTTCAGGATTCTTTTGAATAGCTTTTAAGAAATAATATTCCGCCATATCAATCTTATTTCTGAAAAGATACATTCCTCCAAGGAGAAACTCCGGATATGTGGCGAGATTTTTTATTTCCAGAGCAAGTTTATTCTGCCCATCAATCTGAAGTGCTTTATCTGCATAGAATAGGGCAAATATGATAATACCTCTCTGTAAATAAACCATACCTGCTTTTGCTGTATATTTACTTTCTTCTTCCCTGTCACCGAGTTCAGAATAAGTTCTGGCCACATCAAGATATCTTACAGCATTATCCTGATCCTTTTCAACCGCTTCTATGAAAAGAGACAGACCATCGGAATAATATCCGTTCCGGAACAACCTTTCCGCCTCTTCTGAAAGTTTATTCGCTTCCTTTTCCTGCTTTTCCTCAATATATTTATTAATAGAAGGAGGTATATAAAGATTTGAAGGTTTTTTCTCGAAAACTGCCAGGAAATTACTTACAGTTCTTCCAGGCCTTATGAGATATTTTCCGTCAACATATAATCCTGTAGAAGTTCCTCCGTCAAGATTACAGGCATAATAAGAACCGAGAGATTTCATAATCTCACCTGTTTCCTTAAGAGACACATCTCTGTCAATGCCTGTTATGAGAAGTTGATTATCTTTCGTTATACCCAGGACACTTCTCCTGGTATTTCTGTAAAGTCCCTGATCCTTATGCCCTTCCTGGGGATTAAAATAATAAGTTTCTCCTTTATAGACAAGGGTAGGGCCGGAACATATGACACTTTTCCATCTGGATAAATCAAGATATCTTCCTATACAGCCTGTAAACAAAATAAAATCAGGGCGGTTATTGTAATCTATACAGAGAGCAGAACCGTTATATCCTTCATTTATAAGATTTCCTTCCATTACAAGATTTCCAATGGGATATCCTTCATTCAGATCAAAATAAGTACCGTTTATAAGAATTTTTGGGTGATATAGTTCAATTATTCTGTCCATTGTGGTTAAAGTATAGACATCTTCTATGGCATTAAAGCCGGGTGGGACAATGGGAGTAACATATACTGAAGGATCATTTAAATCTACTTTTATCAGGTGTATATCTGTTCCATTAATTACCGGTGAAGAATAATTTATAGTTTCACCTTTTACAGGTATGGAGAGAAGGAAAAACAGTAAGAGAGTGAAGAGTGAAGGGTGAAGGGTGAAGGGTGAAAAGTTAAAAATTTTCATAGTCTCTTATAAACCTCTGAAGGAATCTCTTTTCCTTCTTTTTTCATTAATTCTATGTAGGTTTTATAGTATTTTTTTGCTTCTTCTTTATTTCCATTTTTATATAAAGCATCGGCAAGGTTAAGGTGAGCAGGTGTTCTATTGGGAGAAAGTTTCAGAACATATGTTAATACATAAATTGCATCTTTGCTCTTTCCTGACTGTTCCAGAAAAAACCCGTAATCATTTACCGATGTTATAAATTCACTATAAGCCATATATTTATTAAAATTACTTTTTTCATAATCTTTTCCGGAATTGAATTGAAAAATCCATTTGTCTCCAGGGATGGAAATAGCAGTTTTTATCAATTTCCAGGCATTATTATTGCCTCTTCTATATTCCTCCAGTGCTTTCTTATGGGCACTTCTCAGGAATTTTACCTCCATCTCGAAGGAATCATAATAATGTGCCGGATAAAACATGTTGTTAAGTTTTTTCGATGCTTTGTCTATTTCACCGATGGAAAGTAGATACTCTACTTCTTTCAAAGCTTCTGCCGAAGGGTCTTCCTGCCATTCCCTCACAATTACAAGTTTTTCTGATTGTTTATCCCATCTGTAAGTTGTTCCGTAATAAAAAGCCGAATAGGGCATCTGAGAGTAAATATGGATGAGTCCGTCTTTTTCTTCATAAAAAACATCTGTTTTGGCTATATTCAATTCACCGTTGAATTCCACTCTGCCGAAACCATAAAATGTTCCGTCGTTACCTCTGCCTGCAAGGAGTAACTTTTCTCTATTATCAGGCATAGTTATTATAAAAAAACTTTTTATATATTCAGGCAGTAAATCAGAAGGAAAATTCTGTATGTCTCTTATATCTGAAGAACCTGCTCCTTTTATATGGTTAAGTACATCATCTGATACAGGGCCAGAAGCTTTAGCCGGGAGAGAAAGGAAAAGAAGGACAATTAATATAATATAGCTTTTCGTAAAATTTTTCATTTACCATGCTCCTTATAGTGCTCTGTCAATAGAAACTTTACTGATAAATTATGGGGGTTGGGTTTTAGGTTTTGGGTTTTGGGTTGTTAATCTTTTTAACCCAACACCCAACACCCGAAACCCATAACCCTTAACCATTAAAAGATGCTTGACAGAGCAATAGTATAATTATGCAAAATATATGCCATATAACTTTCTATTCAATGGTTCTGAATCAGTCAATTTTCAGTCAAACTTATCGAGTTTATATTTTGTATATTTACCGGGAATTACCCATCCTGAAAGGATGCTATTCCAGTCAGTATCTTTGTATTTAGAGAGTATATCTATAATTGTGTTAACATCTTTAAGATAGCTTGTATTATATGTATCGACTACAAAGTCATGGTATTTTTCCGTTCCCAGTTCTTTATAAATAATATACTGCACCCTGAAAGATTTAGTATAGAAGAATCCGAATTTATCTTTTTCATATCGGAAATCCATAGAGAGAGGTTCATCTTCTATGGAAGAAACATCTGACTTAAGATTCCAGTTTGCAAATATGTTTTCCCTGCTGACATATTCATCTGATAAAAGACCTGAGTCTCTTATGGCAACAGGCAGAAAACTGCAGATCCCTTCTATAAACCACTCTATTTCCATCTGCCCCCATGATAGAAACCAGGCATGATTTAATTCATGATACAGGAGCCCGGGGTTTCCCTGTTTAACCAGGTCATACTGAAGATCTATCTCTTCACCTCTGTTATATCCTCCCACCTGTTCGCCTGAAGGTGACAATATCTTTTCTCCCCCGTTTATGATAAATACTTCATGGGGAAAGGTCCAGCCGAGATAATTCTCTACGGCAGGTATGTAGGCAGAGGTGCCTGACATGATAAAATCAGCCCAGTCTTCATGTCCTTTATCATAACGGATTTTGATTTCTGTAGTAATATAATTGAAAGTTACCTTTTTTACCTTCTCTTTTCTATCGCCTGCAAAGGAATTACTATGAGTCAAAAAAAATAATATGATAAAGCAGATGATGATAAAGCTTCTATTACGTCTAAACATTTTCATACCTCCCGGTTGAATTTCCAGTCTAAAGATAATTATAACACAATTATCAGACAGAGTGATTACCGGTAAAAATTTCTTGTATTTCCTCTACAGTTCTATTATAATTTAAGCGTTTGAAGAACCAGATAGAAAGGATAAAAATGAAAGAATTTTTTGTAGATCTCCATATACATATAGGTGCCAACAGTGAAGGCAAGCCTGTAAAGATTACTGCTTCGAGAAAATTAACCTTTGCGAACATAATAAAGGAATGCCTGGAAAGAAAAGGGATAGATATAATGGCCATAGTAGACTGTGGGTCCCCCAGGGTTATTAAAGACATAAAAGAACTTATAAAAAATGGAGAACTTCTCGAACTGCCTGACGGAGGTATGAGACATCGAGACAGAGTAACAGTTATTCTTGCCTCAGAAATAGAAACTACTGAAGAAAACAAAGGGAAATCTCACCAGGTGGCTTTTTTTCCTTTCTTAAAACAGATAACAGAATTCAGTTCTATCATGTCCAGGTATATTACAAATATTGATTTAAGTTCACAGCAAAGCGGCATCCCTGCAGCACAGTTTCATAATATTATAAGGACTCTCGGAGGAGTCTTAATACCTGCCCATGCTTTTACACCTCATAAGAGTATTTACGGAAACTGCGCCAGAAGAATAAGTGAAATATTCACTTCTGACATGCTTGCAAATATACCTGCCATAGAACTCGGCCTCAGTGCAGATACATATCTTGCCGATAAAATCGAAGAACTCAAAAATTTTTCTTTTATAAGCAATTCAGATGCTCATTCCCTGAATAAAATAGGAAGAGAATATAATAAAATTCTCATGGAAAAACCTACATTTAAAGAATTAATACTTGCCCTGTACGGAAGACAGGACAGAAAGATCGTGGCCAATTACGGACTGGATCCGAAACTTGGAAAATATCACAGAACCCACTGTCCTGACTGCGGATTTATTGCAGATACTCCACCGCCGGTATTAAAGTGTGTAAAATGTAACAGTGAGAAAGTCGTAAGAGGAGTTTTAGACAGGATTGTTTCAATAGAGGATTTTAATGAGCCTAAACATCCTGAAAACAGGCCGCCGTACCATTACCAGGTGCCCCTGGAATTTATTCCCGGAGTGGGTAAAGCCACACTGGATAAATTGATTAAAGCTTTCGGAAACGAAATGAATGTTTTGCACAGAACCTCTTATGAAGATTTAAAGAAAATAACAGGAAGAGAAGTGGCTTCCTATATAGTTCTTGCCAGAGAAGGAAAACTGCAATTACAGGCAGGAGGGGGAGGGAAATACGGGAAAGTTAAGGGCGGGAAAGAAAATATTGAGCAGTTAGATTTATTTTAGATAATAGGAAAAATGTCAGAGTTGTGTTAAAATAATATTCAGGAAGTTTTTAATCAGGAGGAACAAACATGCAAATTGACAGAATAATCTTAATAGTACTGGACAGTGCAGGTATAGGAGAACTGCCTGATGCAGCTAAATACGGTGATGTCGGGTCAAATACCATTGTAAATATAGCTAAAGCCGTTGGAGGTCTTAAAACACCAAATCTCGGAAAACTCGGACTTGGTAATATTGCAGAAATAGAAGGAGTTCCTGCATCTGCCAGCCCGGAGGGATGTTACGGAAAAATGGATGAACTTTCTGCAGGTAAAGACACAACTACAGGACACTGGGAAATAGCAGGACTCAAACTCGAAGTGCCCTTCCCGACCTACCCGAAGGGATTTCCTCAGGAAGTAATAAGTTCATTCGAAGAGGCAGCAGGAAGAAAAGCAATAGGAAATAAAGCGGCATCAGGAACAGAAATAATAAAAGAACTTGGAGAAGAACATGTAAAAACAGGGAACCTCATAGTTTATACATCTGCAGACAGTGTATTTCAAATAGCAGCACATGAAGATATTGTCCCAATAGAAGAACTTTACAGTATATGCAAAAAAACAAGAGAGCTTCTTATGGGAAAACACTCAGTGTGCCGAGTAATAGCAAGGCCTTTTATCGGTAAGATCGGTGAATTTAAAAGAACACCGCGCCGTCATGATTATGCATTGAAACCGTCAGGTGAAACAGTGCTGGATCTTATAAATAAAAAGGGTCTGAAGGTCTATGGAGTAGGGAAAATATATGATATATTTACAGGACAGGGAGTATCTGAAACAGTCTCTACTGTAAGTAATCACGACGGAATAAATAAAACCCTTGATTTCATGAAATCAGTCAATGAAGGGCTTATATTTACAAATCTTGTAGATTTTGACATGCTCTATGGTCATAGAAATGACATAGAAGGTTATGCAAATGCTTTAAAGGAATTTGATGAGAGACTGCCTGAAATTACAGGTGCTATGAGAGAAAATGATCTCTTGATTATCACAGCAGATCATGGCTGTGATCCTACTTTTCCGGGAACGGATCATACAAGGGAATATATACCTCTTCTTGTATATGGAAAAAATATAAAAAAGGGAGTCAATCTGGGAGTAAGAGAAAGTTTTGCAGATATTGCAGCTACTGCAGGGGATTTCCTGGGGACAGAGGCAGTTCCCAATGGAAGGAGTTTTCGGAAGGAAATTGTTAACTGATAAGAGGTGAGAAGTGAGCAGAATGTTACCTCTCACTTCTCACTTTTCACTAATCTATTGACTTTACCTTTTATAAAGGCTATAATCTCACTACAATCTTTATTGATACATATTTAAGGAGGTATTTATGGCAAAAGAAGAAGCTATTGAAGTGGAAGGGAAAGTAATGGAAGCCCTGCCAAATGCAATGTTTAAAGTGGAACTGGAAAACGGTCATCAAGTTCTGGCCCATGTATCGGGAAAAATAAGAATGCATTTCATACGTATACTGCCGGGAGATATGGTTAAAGTAGAACTTTCACCTTATGATCTCACGAGAGGCAGAATTACCTACAGATATAAGTAAAATTTGTAAATTCCTGTTTTTCTATATGGGTAATTTCGTACAAAAATTCAGAGAGAAATTTTTTATGGAGATTACAGTTTATGTTATTTGAAGAGATAGTAGTAGGACCTCTTGGCGTGAATTGTTATATACTCGGCTGTGAAGAAACAAAAGAAGCTGTTGTTATAGATCCGGGAGGAGATTCGGATAAAATAAAAGACTGTCTTGATAAATTAAATTTAAAAGTCAAATGGATTTTAATTACCCATGGCCATTTTGATCATACAGGGGGATTGAAAAAACTGAAGGAATTTACCGGTAGCCCTGTATGTATTCATAAAAAAGACGAAGTACTTCTTAAAGAAGGAGCAAACCATGCTCTCTTTTTCGGATTTAATATTGATCCTGTACCACCTGCAGAAAGGTTTCTTGAAGACGGAGAAGAAATAGAGATGGGAAAATATACCATAAAAGTAATACATACACCCGGTCATTCTCCAGGGGGAGTATCCTATTACACAGGAGATAAAATATTTGTGGGAGATCTTTTATTTGCAGGTTCTATAGGAAGAACAGATTTACCGGGAGGTAATTATGAAATATTAATAAACAGTGTAGAGACAAAATTATTTTCCCTTCCCGGTTCAACTGTAGTCTATCCGGGGCATGGTGCTAAAACTACCGTCCAGGAAGAAATTTATACAAATCCTTTTTTTGACCAGGATTTACAGGATTTATAGGATTACCAGGATGATAAATAAAATTACTTTACTTAAGATTCTTTGTCCCGGTAAACTTTTAATCCTGGCTGATAACTAATAATAGTTTATAAAGACTTTGAAAAAAACTCGTTTATCCTTCCCTGTAACCTGGCTATGGAAAATGGTTTTTCTATAATTCTGTCTTTAAATCCCTGTAAAAATTCATCTTTTAATCCGATAGTATCTCCACTCATAAAAAGAAGCTTTTCAGCAAGGATGGAATTTTTCTCTTTGAGAGATTCATAAAAGGCTTTTCCATCTATATCGGGCATTTTTATATCAGATAAGATTAAATCATAATGTTTCTTTTCTATGGCATCAAGGGCAATTATTACTTCACTGAAACTGTCTACACTATGCCCAAGATTTTCAATAGCATTACAGACAACCTCTCTGATTACTTCTTCATCATCAATAACTAAAACAGATTTTTTCATATAGAGTTTTATATTATCTTTATTCTGCGGAGAATACTCATTTTGCTGTGTAAATGGTAATTCTACTGTGAAGTTACTGCCTTTATTAACAGTACTTTTAACCTTTATATTGCCACCGTGTTTTTTAATAATACCATAACATATACTCAATCCAAGTCCTGCACCTTCCCCTACATTTTTAGTACTGAAGAAGGGATCAAAAATTCTATCAAAATTTTCAGGTAATATACCGGTTCCTGTATCTTCTATATCCACCCTGACAAGATATTGGTCCATAGAGGTTTTAATAGTAAGTATTCTGTCTCTCTCTATATATTTCATAGCCTGATGGGCATTATTAATTATATTAAAAAACACCTGCTGTATCTGGTTTCTATCAAGCATCATAGGAGGTATATTTTCATTAAAGATATTATTTACAGTTACTCCATCAGAAGCAAGCTGATATTTTAATAATTCCAGAACCTGCAAAACCATATCATTTACTGAACACATAATCTTTTCCGGTGCCTGCTCTTTGGAAAAACTCAGAAGATTATGTATTATTTTCCTGCATCTTTCTGCCTGTTTATGAATCTTTTCAAGTTTAATTCGAAAATTAACAGTTTCCTGGCTTGAAAGTAATAATTCCGTATAGCCTATGATACCTGTAAGAGGATTATTCAATTCATGAGCTATACCTGCTATCATTTCTCCTAAAGCTGACAGTTTTGCCATTTGAACCATTTGCGCCTGGGTTTCTTTCAATTCTGAATAAGCCCTGATAAGTTGATTATTACTATCCTTGAGTTCATCATGAAGTATTTTAATACGCATCTGAGAGCCGACTCTGGCAAGCAATTCATGGGCATTAAATGGTTTGGTCAAATAATCAGATGCTCCTGCTTTAAGTCCGGAAACCTTACTGGGAGTGTCATTTACTGCAGTAACTATGATTACGGGAATATCTTTTGTTACACTATCTGCTTTAAGACTCACACATGTTTCAAAACCATCCATACCTGGCATCATAACATCAAGTACAATAAGATCAGGTTTATGTTCAATAGCTTTATCCAGACCTTCTTCTCCCGTAAATGCAGTAATCACATTATATTGATCTTCTTTAAGTATTGTAGAAATCAATAATACAATAGCACTGGAATCATCGATTACCAGTATGGTACCTTTTGGTTTTTCTTCCATATAATAATATCCTCTTTAATATTATAATCGTGACGCGTGACGCGTGACGGGAGATCAGAACTTTTATTCCCTGTTGTAAATTGAATGTTCATAATTTTCTATTACATTTTATCATATTTATATAATAAATTATAGTGACCTAAAGAATTATTATAAATGTCAAATAGAACTATTGCTCTGTCAAGCATCTTTTAAGGGTTAAGGGTTATGGGTTTCGGGTTTTGGGTGTTGGGTTAAAAAGATTAACAACCCAAAACCCAAAACCTAAAACCCAACACCCATAATTTATCAGTAAAGTTTCTATTGACAGAGCACTATTACAAACCTGCATAACTATAAAATACGAAGGTCCATGTTCCCGTCACGCGTCACGCGTTACTGGTCACGATTTTTATATAAACTTTCAAGCTTTTCCATTACCTTACACCGAACTTCATCGAGAGTATCTTTTACTATACAGCTGCATGCCTGCGGGTGACCGCCGCCGCCGAAAAATCTTGCAACAGAGCTTACATCAATACCATTATTGGATCTAAAACTTGCCCTTATCTGGCCCTGCGGCATTTCAGTAAAGAGAATAAAAATTTCAAAACCCTTTAATGTTCTCAGTTCATCAAATAGTCTGTCACTTTCCAGTTCCATAGAATTAAGAGAAAAATTTCTCTCCAATTCTGCTGTTATCGTGTAAGAAGCTATTTTATTGGATAAATTTACCTGAAGGGTATTATTTATTTCAGAGTAAAACCTGAGAGAACCGGGAGTTTCCTGGGCCATTATTCTGGTAGAAATAATTTCCGGAGAAATTCCACTTTTCAGAAGCTCTGCAGCTATTCTATGAGTTTCCGGGGTGGTATTGGAATATCTGAATCTTCCCGTATCTGTAACTATAGCAGTATATATACTTTCGGCTATTTTCTCATCTATTTCAATATTCAGACATGATAATAGAGAAAAAATAATTTCCCCTGTAGAGGAAGCACCGGGGTTTATATAATTAAATGTGCCTATGCCAGACGAATCTCTATGATGATCAATATTGATAACAACAGGAGATTTTCTGGCTATAAAAGCCACATTTTCTATTCTGCTCCATTTTCCACAGTCAAGCACTATAGATACATTGTATTTTTCATCTTCACTCCATGATGACCTTATTTTATCAAATAAAGACAGAAAATCAAATCTTTTTCTGGGAATATCCTGATTTATTATCTCAAATTTCTTACCAAGTTTTTCCAGTATAAGGCCCATAGCTATCTGACTTCCAATACAATCACCATCTGGCCTCACATGAGAAGTAATAAGAAAATTATCTTCTTCTCTTATTACTCCGGCTATTTTCTGAAGAATTTCCATTAAATTAATACCTGTTACTTATAAAATATATACAAATTGTCACTATTATAACACCAAGGTTAAATAATTTAATAGAAATATTAAAATATATTATTAATTTTAACAAAATTTATCAAATTACCTTTATTAGATTGCCGACATGATGGGTTCAATCTAACTGGATGTAACCCTACACCCTCTATTCCCTCTTCTAATGAAAATTCAGGAATTACTTTTCTCATACAATTGTATGAACCATTACAATCTGCATTGATTAAAATACCATCTTTTGACCTGTATAAACCACGATGAATTCTTCTACCGGAAAAAGAGTATTTCTCTGTGTTTTCGGCTTTATATTCAGGAATATTATCTGAGTCAAGAAAACTTGCTTTAGATGTATAACTCTCATTAACTATTTTAACCTTAATACCTCTTTCTTTCGATTTATACTTTATCTGGTCTATCAATTTCTTAAATGGTATGGAAACAAATTTCTGATTATTCACTTTACCTATGGAAACCTTCTGTTTCCAGGCGGGATTATTACCTATTATTATTGTATCTATGGAATATTCCCTGCAGTAATCAATAATAAACCTGCTGGATTTATGAAGATAATCATCAATTTTTCTGTTTCTTTTCTCTGTAAGGGAAATTATTCTGTTACTTATACCCCTTCCTCCGACAAAAGACATAAGTTTTGCTTTTTCTCTGTTATAATATTGATTTATGGATTTTATAATCTTACCCTCTATAACAATCGGTTTTAAACCAGTGTTATTTACTATGGTTGCAAGATTATTCACACCGAGATCGATCGCTATGGCTTTCTTTATATCGGGGAATTCTTCCGGTATTTCTATTTGATATACTATCTCTATTATATAACTATTACCTTTAGGTACAATCCTCACCTGCTGTAAATTCTCTTTTACTGCTATTTTTATTTTTTCAGCAGATTTAGGGAATTTTATAAAACCATCTCTTATTTCACATTGCTGGTTTGTAAACATAGTTATATGCCTGCCCTGTTTCTTCTTGTATTTTGGCAGTCTCGGCTTCCCTGTATATTTGGAGGGATTTTCTTTGTAGTCTCTATCTGAAGCAAAAAAAGATTTCCAGTCTTTTTCCAGTAACATTAATGTCTGCTGGGCACTTTGATTTGGCAGAGATCGATAATCTGCCTGGTTAGTTTCCTTTAATAACCTGTCTAACTTATAAAATCCTATAAATGTCTTATTAAATATATATTCCTGTCTTATGAGATAATTTGAGTAATTATATAAATTTTTACTCTTAAAACATATGTCATCACAATAATCATATAATTCATTTGAGGCTTTTATTAAATGTCTTTCTACTCTTTTGGCTATCATTTAAGTCATCCTCTTTTGTTAGGATTGATATTGAAATTTGTAATGATTACAAGGCTTCTTATGACTTTATTTATATCACCCATAATTATCTTGACATTGTCACATTCCATGGTAGGACAAGCGTCTCGCTTGTCCTGACGAAGTTGCTACCCGGACAATCGAGGACGATTGTCCTACCGGCTTTTGTTATTCTAATGTGACAATGTCAAGTTATTATAACACAAAAAAGCAAATATTATAATAATATAATTTTGTAATTTTTAATAAAATCATTTATTGCTTCTTACCATTACCTGGTTACCACAGATAAGAGGCTTATAAAAGCATGTAAAGGTATAGCAAATATAATTTGTTAAAATTTTATAGATTTATTATCTTATTCTAATATATTTATAATGATATATCAATTATATTTATAATGATATATCAATTATATTTATAATGATATATCAATATATCAATTTCTATTTTTATATTCGTGACGCGTAAAGCGTAATTCGTAACGCGTAACGCGTGACGCGTGACGGGAGAATTGTGCGAAAAACTATATAAAAAATGGCTGAACAGAAAATATTTTACCATCTCCTTGAATTATACAGGTAAAATTGTTATAATCCTATTAACCGCCTTTAGCTCAGTTGGATAGAGCGTCGGATTCCGGATCCGCAGGTCGGAGGTTCGAGTCCTCTAAGGCGGGCCAGAAGTCAGTAAACAGTTATCAGTGAGCAGCTATCGGTTATATTATTATGTAAGAACTTAACGCCCTTCGGGTGAGTTGTTTAAAGTTGAGAGTTGAAGCTTGGTAGTTGAAATTAACCATAAACTCTCAACTATATAATAATCAAATAAAAATGAAAATTCTATATATTTAAATCAGGTTCACTGGTCACTGGTCACTGGTCACTGGTCACTGGTCACCGGTCACTGGTCACTGGTCACTGTAAAAGGAGGTTATTTAAAATGCTGAGAAAATCTGTTGTATCAGGAAGATTTTACCCGGAAGATAAAGAACAATGCCTGGCAGAACTGAAAGAATGTCTCCAGAAAGAACATCTTGAAGAAAAAATAGATGGTAAAATACTTGGCGGTATAGTCCCTCATGCAGGCTGGGTTTACTCAGGCAGTACTGCAGGACTGGTCTTTCAGGCAATAAAAGCTCAGGCTATTTCTCCGTTATTCCTCATATTCGGTGCAGTTCATGTATATGGTGTCTCAGGGCCTTCCATATGGATAGAAGGAGCATGGGAAACCCCCCTTGGCAATATAGAAATAAATCAGTCTCTCGCAGAAGATATAATAAAAGAAGGTAAAGGATTAATAGTTGAAAATACGGCGCCACATAAAAAAGAACATTCCATTGAAGTACAGCTGCCTTTCATAAAATATTTTTTCCCTGACTCACAGATAGTACCTGTTATGGTACCGCCTGATAAACGTGCTTTACAAACAGGAGAAATAATAGGGAAAATATTGTCCGGATACAACAAAGAAGTTATTGTTATAGGTTCTACAGATCTGACTCATTATGGTATGCATTATGGTCAGCTTGAAAAAGGAACAGGCAATGAAGCACTTGACTGGGTTAAAAATGTAAATGATAAAAAAATCGTCGATCTCATGATTGCCATGAAAGCAGAAGAAATAGTCCCTGAATCGGACAAATCCGGAAACGCCTGCGGAGCAGGAGCCATTACTGCTACAATGAGTGCAGTCAGAGTTCTCGGTGCAAAAAAAGGAAAAGTTCTTAAATATACTACCAGTTATGATGAAATACCATCTATGGGAGAAGCATCCAGTTTTGTCGGATATGCAGGTGTGGTCTTTATTGAGGGTTAAGGGTTGAGGGTAATATAAACTCTCAACTCTAAACTATAAACTTTAAACTAATATCTGGCTTTCTTCTTTACCGCTTCCTGACAGAGGAGTATTATAAGTAATTCCAGAACATGTTTCGGCTCCTGACGGCCTGTCTTAATACTTATATCTGCTTCAAGAAGCCAGCGGTGAGCTTTTTTGAGTCCATCAAGGGAGAAAAACTTGATATCCATTGCTTTCTGTACCCTGAAAGGGTGTTCTCCCATTTTTTGCAACAGAGATTTTATTTCTGTCGGGTTTATTCTTTTGTCTTTTAACTCTCTTACCTGTTTTATGAGATTAAAATGGTTGCTTAAAAGAGCAAGCAATTTAAGAGGTTCTTCCTGCTGTTTCATTAGTTCTGAAAATATCCCCAGAGCCCTCATAGTCTGTCCAAGGCCGACTGCATCGGTCAGTTCGAATACGCCTGATTGAGCTTCCTGATGGCAGCAAATATCTATAGCATCTTTATTTATTCTGAACTCAGGTTCCACAAAAGATGAAAGTTTTTCAAGTTCCTTTGTTATATACCTGAGATCTGTACCTGATCTTTTAAGTAAATAGGCACCATCTTCCTGCCCTATTGTCTTACCTGTAACCATAGCAGCTTTCTGAACAACCCATTTAACCATATCATTTGGTTTTAAAGAACAGTTTATAACAGTCCTGGATTTTAAACTTTTTTCCATTTTACTTCCAAGCAAAGTAGTAATACTGGCTTTTGCTTTGCCTGTTGCCATCATCACAAGAAGAGAGCCAGGGGAAATAGTTAAAATATAACCAGCCAGAATATTTTTCTGTTCCATATCCAGTTTCTCTAAATTCCTTGCTGCTACGACTTTTTTTCCTCCTCCGAAAGGAAATGCTTCTAGATGTTCTATTATATCACTTACTGTGAGAGCTTTTTCACCTTCCTCTTTTTCACCTTTAAGGGAATCACCTGTTAAGAGGATATAATCAAAATCTCTGAAAGAACTGTCAACAGTTTCATCCAGTATTTTTTCCAGAAGCTCTTCCATGAGGATTTCCTGATCTCCGTAAAGTAAAATAACATTACTTTTAGAGATACTTTTCAATCCTTCTTCCGATAATGCTTTAAAGTAATCCATAATAAATGTGAAACGTGAAAAGTGAAACGTGAAAGGTTAGAGATTATTCTCCTTTCACGATTCACTTTTCACGATTTTCCTTATATTTTCTTCAAAAGGAGGTTTTATTATGCCTCTTTCTGTTATTATTCCTGTTATATATCTGTTTGGAGTCATGTCAAACGATGGATTTCTGACATTTACTCCATGAGGTGCTATCTGCATATCAAAGATATGGGTAACTTCCCTGGGATTTCTTTCTTCAATTGGAATCTCAATACCTGATTTAAGACTTATATCAAAGGTGGAAATAGGTGCAGCAGAATAAAAAGGTATATTATTTTCTTTTGCAAGGACTGACAGAGAATAAGTTCCTATTTTATTCACTACATCACCATTAGCCGCAATTCTATCGGCACCGAGTATTACAAGATCTACCATACCGCGGCTCATAAAGTGACCTGCCATATTATCAGTTATAAGGCTCATATTTATGCCTTCTTCCATAAGTTCCCATGCAGTAAGCCTTGCACCCTGAAGATAAGGTCTGGTTTCATCTACAAATACATGTATATCTTTACCCTGTTCATGGGCAGCTCTTATTACTCCAAGGGCTGTTCCATAATCGGCAGTAGCCAGTGCTCCTGCATTGCAATGAGTCAATATACTGGCTTTAGCCGGTATTACTTCTGCTCCTACCCTTCCTATTTCTCTGCATATAGAGGCATCTTCCAGTTCCATGTTTTTTGCTTCATCTATCAATATTTTTTTAACTTCTTCAATGGAAAAAGAGAGAATGGATTTTTTTGCAAGATTAACCATTCTCTCGACAGCCCAGAAAAGATTTACTGCCGTAGGACGGCTCTCTTTTAAAACAATGGCAGATTTCTGGAGATCTTTCATAAAATCTTCCACATTACCGGCAGGAGAATTCTGTCCACTGATGGCCATACCATAGGCTGCTGCAACACCTATGGCAGGTGCCCCTCTTATATGCATTTTTTTTATTGAATCTGCTACCTCTTCATAAGTTTTACATATAACCCACTCTTTTATAAGAGGAAGTTTTGTCTGATCTATCATTTTAACCATGCCATCTATAAATTCTATTGTTTTTACCATATATTACTGATCTCTCCTTATTAATCGTGACGCGTGACGCGTAACGCGTGACGGGTTGATGCGTAATGCGTAATTGGTGAGAGGTGAGAGGTGAGAGGAAAGAATTACCTTTATATATTTCTCACTGCTCACTTCTCACTCTTCACCCTTCACTCTTCACTTTTCACTTTTCACTTTTCACAGGGCGAACACAGAGGTTCGCCCCTACTCTTCACTTCTTTAAAATTTCTTCAAAAAAATCTTTAAATTTATTATTTTTAATTTCCTCAAATTCATATTTCAACAGAGCCATTTCAATAATATCTACATGTTGTCCCCTGTAAAGAAAGGCTTCTCTCTTTATACCTTCTTTTTTAAAGCCGCATTTTTCATAAAGATTTATTGCCTTTTTATTATAATTTATAACAGAAAGATAGACTCTGTGAAAATTCAATTGTTCAAATATAAAATGCAATACTGTAAGGGTTGCATCAAGTCCAAGACCTTTACCATGAAATTCCCTTCTGCCAATAAGAATACCTATTTCTAAATTTCTATTTATCCAGTCAATAGAATTTAATTCTATATTACCTATATATTCTTCCTTTTTTGTTCTTATAGCAAAAAATTTATTACCAGGATTTTTCATGGCATGGCAATACCAGATTTCAAGTTCATCCATTGATTTAGGTAAAACAGGCATTCCTGTTAAATGTATTAATTCTCTATCATTTGACCATTTGAGATATTCCAGAAGATCATATCTCTCCAGAGCCCATAGATCAATTTCTTTACCTTTAATCAATTTGTTCAGGTGATGGGTGATGGGTGACTGGTGACGGGTGACGGGTGATATTATTATCACTCTTCACTCTTCACTCTTCACTCTTCACTCTTCACTCTTCACCTCTCACTTCTTAAAGAGTTTATTAAGAACTATTCAATCATACTGTTAAATATCCTTCTTTAAAAACATGAGTTAAAAAAAGTTCTAAATCCCGTTACACGTTACGCGTTACCCGTAACGATTTATATAATTTTTGAAACTCTTATGGAACAGAAGGAATAAAGAGATAAATAACGAATTAAAATACTTACTTTAACGTTGCTTAATTTTGTTGCTTAATATATTATATTTAGAAAGGTTAGGATTTACTATGGCTATCTCTACAGGCTCTCTCCTCGGGCAATCAGTCAAAAAATTTCAAACTATTATATCTGTTGATGAAACCAATCTCGAAGCACATTATGGTCTGGCTCTTGCTTATGATTCCGATAATAATGTAAGTTCTGCTATAAAAGAATATAAAAGGTGTGTTGAAATTCAACCGAATTTTGCACCTGCTCATTTTAATCTTGGGCTGTGTTATGCAGCTCTTGATGAACTGGAACTTGCAAAAAACGAATGGCAAATATCTATTGATCTGGAGCCAATGTTACCGGAAAGATTATTTGAACCTGAAATTGCACAGTTTTACAAAGAAAGAACAGAGAAAGCCATAAAAAATTTTAAGCAACCGGTAAGTTCTGACCATGAAGATAGTTATGCCCATTATAATCTTGGTTTTGCCATGTTCTGCTTCGGAGATTACAGAAAAGCCCTGGAGAGATATAAAAGAGCCATAGAATTAAATCATAAATTATGGGAAGCCTTCAGCGGCGGCGGTATGGCCTATCTGCGTCTCGGTGATTATAATGAAGCATCAAAACACTTTAAAAAAGCTCTGGAATTAAATCCTGCCTATGGAGAAGCCCATTTTAACCTTGGCATTGTATATGAAAAACAGAACAGATTACCTCTTGCTGTAAAAGAATATGAGAAATCTTTAGCCATACAGCCTGATAATGCAAAGGTTAATTTCAGTCTTGCCATTATTTATGAAAAACAGCACAAATTAAATCTTGCCATAAGAGAATTACAGAGAGCCATTGATTTAGATCCGAACAATCCAAAACCGCGTTTCTATCTTGCCCAGGTATGTGAGAAGAAGTTTCAACTGGATTTTTCAGTTCAGATGTATCAGGAAGCAATAGAATTAGATCCACATTACACAGAAGCCTATTTCAATCTTGGCATGGTCTATACAAAACTGGGGCAGCATAATCTGGCAATAGAAAACTTAAGAAAATCTATTGAAATTGACCCCAATGACGCCTATGCCCATTATCATCTGGCTATGGGATATAACACCCAGGAAGAATATGCTAAAGCTATAGATCATTTTAAAGTTTCTATAGATTTAAATCCCCAGGATGCCTATGCCCATTTTAATCTTGGCCTTGCCTATAATAAAGAGAGTCTATTTGAGCAGGCAATCAGCAGTTTTCATAAAGCTATAGACCTTAAACCAAACGATTCACTTACTCACTATCATCTCGGTATATCCTGGAGTAATATGGAAGAATATGATTCTGCCATACAGGAATTTACAAGAGCTATAAATTTAAATCCCAATGATCAGAATTCCTATTTTCAGCTTGGTATTACCTACACCCATCTTGCAAAATTCGAACAGGCTATAGATTGTTTCCTCAAGGTTACAGAACTAAATCAAAATCATGTAGATGCCCATTTTCAGCTCGGTGTATGTTATGACCTTCAGTCAGAAGATGATTATGCCTTTGAATATTACCTGAAAACTACCAATCTGGATCCGAAACATGCCAGAGCCAATTATCAACTTGCCAAATTCTATGCAGTTAACCGTAATAATCCCGATAAAGCACTTGAATATTTCCAGAAAGCAATAGAACTTGCTCCTGAATTCGATCAGGCCTACTGCGATCTTGGTAAAGTATATGCAGATATGGGAAGACATGATGATGCTATAGAACAATATAACAGAGCTATAGAAATCAATGAGGAAAATGAAAATGCCTATAAAAATTTAGGTCTTGCCTATATAAATATGCAGAAATTTGATAGAGCTATAAAAGTTTTTCAGAAAGTTCTGGAGAAAAATCCCCATGATCCAGTATGCCATCTTAATCTTGGTGCTGCCTACGAAAAACAGAATCAGATAACATCTGCGATTCAACATTACCAGGAGAGCCTTGTATTAAATCCGAACCAGTTTATGCCGCATTATAGACTGGGAGAAGCTCACTCTAAAATCGGAGAATATGAAAAAGCAGTTATAAGTTATAGAAAAGCTCTTGATTTCGAACCGGACTTTGTAGATGCCAGGGTTTCCCTGGGAAATACTTATCTGGCCCAGGATAAAACAGATATGGCTATTGATGAATATAAAAATGCCATTGAACAGTCTCCCGGTATGACAGAAGCTCATTGTAAACTCGGAGAAGCTTACCTTAAAAAGAATGAACTGGAAAGAGCCCTGGCAGAATTCAAACTGGTAATAGCTTCAGAGCTCAGTCATAAAGAGGCAAACTTAAATATAGGACTTGTTTATAGTAAACAGGGCAAATACGATCTTGCCATATCCCAGATTGAAAAGGTTGTAAATATACATCCTGAAGACAGTATGGCCTACTATCATTTAGGGCTTGTTTATGATACATCGGGAATGAAAGACATGGCTAAAGATAATCTGGAAAAGGCTTTAAATCTGGTCAAGAGTGATTATAGACTGGAGGATAATATAAAAAGAGAACTTTCCAGATTGGGTGGCAGTGCAGTTATAGGAGAAAGAGTAAAAGAGACAAGAAGAATAGAAGAAGAAAGAGAAGAAGAAAGAGAAGAAGAAAGAGAAGAAGAGGAAGAAAAAGAAATAGATGTAGATGAGATCTTGAGACTTGCCGGAGATTCCAGTGAAGAAAGTGAAGAAGAGGAAGAAATTATTGAAAAACAACCGGTGGAAGAAGAAGTAAAAGAAGAAAAAGACAGTATGGATGTAGATGAAATCTTGAGACTTGCCGAAGATAGTATGAAAAAGAAGATAGAAAGAGTAGAAGAGGAAGATGAAGAGTCAGAAAAACCACCGGAAGAGGAAGAAGAGGAAGATTTCATACCATTGCCAGAGGAGGAAGAAAAACCGCCGGAAGAAGAGGGAGAAGAATTCGGAGAAGTAGAGATAGAAGAGCCAGATGTAGAAGAAGCAGAAAAGCCACCGGAAGAAGAAGAAGAAATAGATATTGAAGCTATCGAAAAAGAAATTCGTGGAGAGAAAAAAGAAGTAAAAAAAGCCATTTATGATGAAGATGATTCTGAAATGGTAGAAATTCATGAAAGTACTCCTGTTGATGTTCAGGTACATTTTGACCTTGGTCTGGCCTATGCACAGCTCAGTAAATATGAAGATGCCATAGAAGAATTCAAAAGGGTCATAAATAAATATCCCGGCCATCTGGATTCAAGAAAACAACTTGGATTTCTTTATGAAAAAATCGACAGGTATGATGAAGCAATAGAGCAATACTCCAGACTTGTAAGCTTAAAACCGGGAGATTTAGATATACGTGTCTCAATGGCTTCTATATATTCTAACGCAGGCCAGGATGATAAAGCCAGAGTCGAATATGAAAAAATCCTGGATATAGATTCCTATAACATATCGGCACTGGAAGAACTTTCATCTCTTTACTATGAAAACCGTGATTACGAACAATCAGTTGAACTTTATCAAAAACTTCTGGATCTAAAAGAACCAGAGTCTGATCTACTTACGAAGCTCGGAATTTCTCTCATAAAACTGAACAGATTTGATGAAGCCATACCTCATCTGCAGACTGCTATTAATTTAGATGAAGATAATATTGATGCCAGATATAATCTGGCTGTATGTCTTTATAATATAAAAGAATATAATGCAGCTGTGGAAGAATTTCAAAATATAGTTAAAAGAGATAAAACCTATGGCCCTGCCTATTTTGAGCTTGGCAGGGTATTTATGAAAGCCGGAAGAACAGACCTTGCTATAAGTCACTATCAAAAATCTATAGAATTATCGCCTGATAGCGGGAAAGCCCATCTAAATCTGGGCATAGCCTATGGAAAGATGGGGAAAATAAATGAAGCAATAGTCTGTTATAGAAAAGCACTGGAACTTGACCCAAATGACAGTCAAATACATTATAATCTCGGGATTGCCTATGCACAGCTTGGAAAAATTGATAATGCTATAGTTGAATATAAAAAAGCTATAAGAATTGAGCCAAATGATTCCCACAGTTATTGCAATCTCGGACTTGCTTATGCCCAGAAAAATGCCATAGGGCCGGCCATTAAAGCCTATAAAAAATCTATTGATCTTGACTCAACCTATTATTTATCCTATGGAAATTTAGGAATTGCCTATTCCAAAATGGATAAATATGAAGAAGCAATCAGCCAGTATCAAAAAGCTATAAAACTTAACCCTGCCTATGCACAGGGCTATTATAACCTTGGCCTTGCCTATGCAAAGATTGGAGAGCTGGATAAGGCAATAGAAAGTTATCAAAAAGCTGCAACTCATAATCCGAAACATTCTGCAGCAAGATATAATCTCGGTATAGCCTATATGAGACAGGAAAGATATGATCTTGCAATTAAAGAATATCAGCAGGCAATAAAATTAAATCCAAAATTTGCTCCTGCCTATAGAAATATAGGTATGGCTTACTCACAGATGGAGCAGTTTGATGCATCGATAAAATCTTTCAAAAAAGCCCTGTCTTTCAATCCAAAGGATGCAAAAAGCCATTACCATATTGCACTGGCACTTTTCTATAAGGATAACTTCAATGAGGCAATAGAAGAGTATAAAATTGCAGTAGAACTCACCCCTGATGATGTAGAAATAAGAAGAAACCTGGGTATTGCCTATACAAAAACCAGGCAATATGAGGAAGCACTGGCAGAATTCGAGAAAGCTGTGGAATTGGATAAAAAGGATCATCTCGCCCATTACTATATGGCAAGCTGTCTTGATGAAACAGGAGAACATGACAGAGCAATAGAAGAATATCAAAAGGTTTTGTCCCTTACACCAAATGATGCACAGGCCTATTATAATCTTGCCCTTGTTTATGATAAAAAAGGTCATACGAATAAAGCAAACGAAAGTCTCCTCAAAGCCCGTGAAATAGTTGAACAGCTAAAGGATAAAGATGCTATAAATATGGTCAATAAAGAACTGGATAGAATATCTCAAAAACTAAAGATTGTTACTACAGATAAATCAGAGATGTACTATAGTGCAGGTGTGGCATATACAAAGTCAGGAAAATATGAAGAAGCAGCAGTACAGTTTGAAAAAGCTATAGATATAGATCCAAAGGATCCGAAAATTTATAACAATCTGGGAATTGTTTATGCAAAACTTGGTAAAATTGCGGAAGCAGAATCTCAGTACAGAAAGGCTCTTGAACTGGATAATTCTAACAACCAGGCCTTTTTTAACCTTGGCCTTGCCTGTTCTTTTCAGGGTAAAATACAGGAAGCAATTACATCATTTGAAAAAGCTATTAACCTTGGCCTTAAAGAAGCAAAAGTATATGATAACCTGGGACAGATGTATATTAAAGCAGGACACGGAGATAAAGCCATTAAAGCTTATAAACAGGCCATAAAATTAGATAGTAAATTCTATCAATCTTATGCAAATCTCGGTTTTACCTATGCAAAACTCGGGAAAGACCAGGACGCAATACAGGAATATAATAAATCTCTTAAGATTAAACCTGATTATGATCAGGCCCTTACATACCTTGGTATAGCCAATGCCCGTACAGGTAAAAATGAAGAAGCCATTAAAAATTATCAGGATGCCATAAAATCCAATAGTTCCAATGTTCAGGCTATTACCAATCTTGCCATACTTTATGATAAAACAGGACAGACAGATAAATCTATTATGGAATATTCCAGAGCATTAAAATTAAAACCGAAAAATGCGGATCAGATATTATATGGTCTTGCAAAAGCCTATGAAAAGAAGGGTGATAAACAGAAAGCCCTGGGAGCATATCAGAAAGCCAATGAATTTGCCACAAAGAGAAAAAATCAGAAATATGTGGAAGCAACAAAAAAAGATATTGAACGTCTGAAAAAAGGTTAAGAGACTGTAAGAAAATAACCCTGGCAAATTGTTTATTGATAAAATTAATTCTTCCTTCTATCTTTATATGAGAATGATGAAGTCAGATGCCTGACAGAAAGCAAATTCTCATATTTAGTTGTGACCGCTCCGGTCATGACCGTTAGTACAGACATCGGTTAATATTACGCCAGATACTTCAGATATTTTCCTCCCGTCACGCGTTACGGGCAATGGCGTTAAGTTAACGTTATACCCCTCTAAATTGGCTGCCTGGCGCTCCTCCGAAAAAATCTAAACTGTAACATTTATATCTTTTAGAGCTTACATCATGCTACTTTACACTGTATATCAATTAAATACACTTGTGCCGCCGTGATATTTTTTCTCCAGAGCACCAGGCAGCCAATTTGCTATATTTTTCTTAACTTAACGCCATTGCGCGTTACGGGTCACGAAATAATAATCAGTGGTGTATTTACCGTTTTAAGCATTTAGCTATGGAAGAATATTTCTGCTTCCAGGGATTTTCCCCTGTTAATGTAAGACCTCTGAAAGATAATTTTGTTCTCTATGATCCTGAAATAATGGAACCAGAATAAAGAACTTTAAAAATAAAAAATGTAAAAGTATTAAATTTATTATTTACCTTTTCCAAAATTCAGTGATAATGATATATGGGTAATTTTATTTTTTTAACTACAGCTATTAAATTCAGATTTTCAAAAATGAAAACCTGAAAAATCAGGAAAGGATGATTTTTGATGAGTACTAGAAGGGTAAGTTCTTCGAGTCGTAAAAGCAGTTCCAGCAGTAAAAGCAGTTCCAGCAAAAAAAGCAGTTCCAGCAAAAAAACTCAGCCAGCAAATAAAAGCCAGTCAAAATCTTCTATTAATAAATCAAAAGAAAGTCAGAAGTCAGGAGAGGCTGACAATAAAACAAAAAAAACAGATCAATCCAATAGTAAATCCGATGGAACTCATGACAAAACAGATGCGACTCATGACAAACAGGAAACAACCAGCAGCAGGAAGGGTACAAAAGATAGCAGCAGTGTATCAAAGGATGCCAGACAGGAGGATAAACAGGATAATCAGAAGGAAGATGATAAGGTAAAAGAAGAAGGGTTAAAAACTGCTCTTACCGCTCTCGGTCAGGAACCTCTTGCAGCAGCATCTCCGGCAGAGGCAACTGCCGGCGGTAATCAGGACAAAATTGGGGAAGTCAGGTCTAGAGGTGCAGCAGGAACAGGTAAATTAGATCCGAGATCAGAGGCACAGAGTAAAGCCATAAAGGCTCAGCTGAGCAAGAATGATAAGGCAAAAAAAGCCTTTGACAAAATGACACCTGAACAGCAGCAGGAATTGATGAACCTGTACATGAATAATTATCGCCAGCAAAGCAATGGAACAAATCCGGATCTCATGAACCTTACGGGACAGAATAAGATGCTGGATAAAGACTCTATGGGGACTACTCTTATGAGTAACCTGAATTCCATGCAACAGGAAAAGTTTGCAAAACAGCTTAATGGGCAGGCAATGTTTGATCAGACTGTGGCCAATCTGGCCAATCCGAATAATATAAAACAGGGATCAGTAGGAACCTGTGCAGGTACTGTTATTGAATATGCAAATGCAAAAAATGCTCCTTCAGAATATGCCAGGATAATGGGAGGACTTACGAGTGAAAATGGTTCGGTAAAACTTAAAAATGGCGATATTATGAGCAGAGAAAACAGTCAACTCTATGGTGATAGAACAGGAAGAAGTGATGTGGACAGACTCTATCAGGGAGCTATGATGAAATACAGTAAAGGCTATTTCAATGAAAGGGGACTCAATCCAGATCAGCTTAAAAAGGGCTGGGATGCTGTAATGCCAAATAAGCTTACAAATATGACTGCTAACGGTCCCGGTGGAAGGCAGGCAATGGAAAAGAGTATTAGCCAGGCCCTGGGTAATAAGCAGGATGTTCCTGTAGCTATGCGCTGGGGTAGTGGTGGTCTCCATCAATTGTCTATTGAAAAAATGGATGATAATAATGTTTATTTGAGAAATCCTCATGGAAACTGGGAACGTGGCAGTGGCGGCCCGAGAAGAGAGGTTATGGATAACGGTGGTCATATAAAGATGAGCAAAGCCGACTTTTATAATAATCTCTCCAGTGTTTCTGTACCAGGCGAAGGAGGTCAGGGCTACGATTCTGTTCCATCCGGTAATATAAAACCATTCCCCGGAGGCGGAGGTACAGAAGGTATCGGCGGCGGTGGTACCGGTGGCGGTGGTACCGGTGGCGGAGGCGGCGGTATTGGCGGCGGCGGTACAGGTGGTGGTGGTACCGGTGGCGGAGGTACCGGTGGCGGAGGTACCGGTGGCGGAGGTACCGGTGGCGGAGGCGGCGGTATTGGCGGCGGCGGTATTGGCGGCGGCGGTATTGGCGGCGGCGGTATTGGCGGCGGCGGTATTGGCGGCGGCGGCGGTCTCGGTGGACCGGGTGGTATAAATCCTACGAACGGACAGGGACAGCAGAACTGGGATATGGTTATAAATCAGGATTGTGATAGAATACTTATGGGTATGAACGGTGGCGGTATGGGTATGGGCATGAATGGAGGCATGGGTGGTATGAACGGCGGTATGGGCATGAACGGTGGTATGGATGGTGCTATGGATCCCGTAACAAAATTTAAAACCGATCTTAATATGGCTACAGGTCAGGGATGGCAGCCTGCTACTCCTCAACTTAAAATAAAAATCGAGCAGGTTCTTGCTATGACAGGTATTTCGTCAATGCAGGCAATGCAAAACCCAATGAATATGATGGGTGGCCCCATGATGGGCGGTATGATGTAATAAGACTGTAAAACAATAAAACCGGCAGGATACGTCTGAAAAGACCTCTTCGTGCCGGTTTATTTTGTATACTCTATTTCTCAATATTCACCGGAAGGGTAAAATAAAAATTGCTCCCTTTACCAAGAACTGTTTCAAAATCTATATTACCTTTATGGCCTGTAATTATATCATAACATACAGCAAGACCAAGTCCTGTTCCTTCTTCTTTCGTAGTAAAGAAGGGATCAAATATCTTACCCTGAATCTCAAGGGGAACACCGGGGCCCCTGTCAATAACTTCAACTTTTATACGGGAATTTTCTTTTACATAACTGCTTTTTACTGTTAAACTACCGTTTTCAGAAAGCATATCCAGTGAGTTCTGTATAAGATTTATTATAACCTGCTCTATTTCCTGGGGGTTTATATAAACAGACGGTATGTCTTCTTCCAGTTCACAGGAAAAATCTATATCCCTGTTTTTAATTTCTACCCTCATAAGTTCTACCGCTCTTTTTATAACTTCATTTATCTGATAATTCTCCCTTGAAGAAGTTCTGTATCTTGCAAATATAAGCCATTTTTCAACAATACTATTAAGCCTGTCTATTTCATCAATAACCATATCAAGGGATTCCTCTGAAGGAGGAGTTTTTTCCAGTCTTTTTTTCCATAGCTGTACATTTGCTCTTATAGAAGCAATAGGATTTCTTATTTCATGGGCCACTCCTGCTACAAGTTTTCCGAGAGCGGCAAGTTTATCTGTCTGTCTTAGTTTTCTCTCGAGCCGTTCCATTTCCGAAAGATCCCTTAATATCATAACAGCTCCTTCTCTATCCCTGTTTCCAAGACAGAAACTGTTTATAGAGAGAGGTATTTCATGTCCATCATTCAATCTATAAATGGTCTTCAAAATATTTCTATTTTTACCTTCAAGGGTATCTTCTATTGTTTCTCTTAAAAGATCTTTTTCTTCCGGAACAATTTCTCTGTAATCTTTTTCTATCACCTTCTCTCTATTTATGTTCAGTAAAATTCCTGCTGATTTATTGAAGAACACCACTTTTGAATCCTTATCAAGAGCTATGACCCCTTCTCCTGTGCCTTCAAGTATCAATTCCGTATAACTTCTTACCTTACTCAGTGTAGAAGCAAGTTCATTAATGGCATTACTTATCTCACCTATTTCTCCCCCTCTCCGTTCAAATCTATATCCAAGATCAACCTTTAATTTCTGAAGACCATCCTGTATATATTCAAAGCCTTTTCTTAAATTATTACCTGCAGCCAGAGCTGCAAGAATGCCTGCTACCATAACAATGAGAGCTATTTGAATATTTGCCATGAAAGGCTCGTAAAAATCACGAAATTCCATAATAGCCCAGGTAGTTCCTATGAGATTGCCCTGTCTTACAAGAGGATGTATATAAAAAAGAAAAAACTTGTTGCCAAGTTTTTCACTTATAAAAATATCTTCTTCTCCAATAGTTATTTTCTCAGAAAATTTTTTTATGGCATCTGCCTTGAGGCCTGTTTCAATTGATGTCCAGGTTGCTTCATCATCCTGATTTTTCTGTGGCAGAGGAGGACCCAGAGGAGGAGGGCAGCCAAGTATTGTTTCTAACTCTTTATCATAATAACCAAAATCTACTCCTGGAAAATCAGTAAATTCACCTTCAAGAAGTTTTATGAAATATACTGTAAGAAAACCTGTCTTTTTAGCTTTTTCATATTTAGAAAAAAGATTCTTTTCCAGAATAGAGGAGAAACTGTCTTCCCACAGAGTCAGATCAAGTTTAAGAGTAATCTGAGCAAGATAAATCTTATTAACCTGTATCAAATCCTGACGGGTTCTATCTATGCCCCTGAATATAAGAAATATTATAATTATAAACATCAGGATAAGACCTGATACAAGAGCCAGTAGTTGTGTCTTAAAACTTTTCATATAAGAATTCCACAATTATCACAGCAAATTCAAGACTTTCTTTGCAAATACCTTATTAACTGGCTATATTATAACATTTCTTTACTTAATTGTATAATAATAAAGATTTTATAAATTCAAAGCTACTATTGACAGTAGTAGATGCACATGTTAAGATTCATTAGAATAATTTTGAATGAGGTTTTTTATGAAAAAGCAGGATATTAAATTTGATAATCTCCATCTGTCGGAAAGCGGAATAAGGAAAGCTCTCGGGTTTCTGGAAGCAGATATAATGGAGATTATCTGGGAAAAAGGTAAGCTTTCTGTAAGAGAGGTCTTTGAAATAATAAAAAATAAAAGAGATATAGCCTATACAACTGTAATGACCACTATGGACAGGCTTTATAAAAAAGGAATCCTATCCAGAAAAAAAATATTAAAAGGTTATACTTACTGGCCGAAACTTACTGAAAAAACTTTAGAAAAGCATATAATAAGGGAAACCTTAAAGGGTTTATTTTTTGGCATGAAAGAACCTCTTATGTCTTATTTTGCAAATCCGGAAGAACCGGAAGATCTGGAGGTTATCAGAAATTTTTCCCATATAATAGTTGAATTAGAACAGGACAAAAATAATGAAAATCCTTAATATTCTAAGTTCTATTTATTTATTTTTTCTATTTGTTGCTTTATTTACAACAGTAATTTTCTATTTTTTTGAAAAAATCAAACATCTGTTTATTAAAAACCTGTCAAAAAATTTTCTTTTTATTGCAGTATTCCCCGTATTAATTTCTTTTTATATAACACTTTATACCTACTGGGAACAGAGTAAATGTCCTGAAAATAATATTTTTGACGGACATACAAGATGTACCGGGATAAACGGTATAATCCATATAGCTCTTAATGCAATACCGGGTGAAGCTAAAAATACAGTAATTATACTCAAAGTTCTTGCTATAATATTAATGATCATATCAGCTTTAAAGATATGTTCACTCTTATTATCAACAGGAAGATTTTATAAGAGTTTTTCAAAGAAATTCCTTCCTTCATCGGAAAGACTCGGAAGATTGAGTGAAAAGATCAATAAAAACCTGAGCTCATCCATAAAGTTTCAGGAAGCACTCGTACCGGTAAAATATACAGGGATTATAGGGCTCTTAAAACCTGTAGTCATATTGCCTGAACAATTAACAGCAACATTAAATGACAGAGAACTCGAAGGTCTTATGTATCATGAAGCATGTCATGTAATAAACAGAGATAATCCTGTGAGGCTTATCATATTATTATGTAACAGTCTTTTATTTTTCCTTCCACTGAAATTTTATAGAGAATGGGATAAAAACAGGGATTTAGAATGTGATAAATTTTCTGCCTTTTATACGGAAAATCCTCTCTGTATCGCATCGGCTCTTGTAAAAACAGTAGAACTTTCAACAACTCATTCTGAAGATTATGCTTTTTCCTGTTTCGGAAAAACTTCTATTAGATTAAGACTTGAAAAATTAATTGAATACAGCAAAAATAGAAATTCTTTTTTTATAGAGAAGGTTTCCTGTCTGTTATTACTGAAAAATATGAGTTTTTACCTGTTATTTTTCTGTTTCATCATTATTTTAAAACAGATATTTAATATTGAACATTGTGTTATGGAATTGCTTATTAATATTTAAAGGGTGAAGGGTGAAGGGTGAAGGGTGAAGGGTGAAGGGTGAAGGGTGAAGGGTGAAGGGTGAAGGGTGAAGGGTGAAGGGTGAAGGGTGAAGGATAGGGGCGAACATCTGTGTTCGCCCGGTGAGTAGTGAGTAGGGGCGTTTAATTAAACGCCCTTATAACGGTCAGGCATCACGCATCACGCATCACGCATCACGCATCACGCATCACGATTAATCATAGAAAGGTACCTAAATTGGCCATATATTTCTTTCAAAAAATTTTTATTCTCCTGGTAATTGTGTTTTTCCTTACTTCTCTATGCTGTGCATCTGAAGATAAAAAAATATTAACCCTTGATGACATTATAAATATTACTCTTGAAAATAACCCTGATATAAAAGCAGCAAAAGAAAAACTTGCATCTTCGGAAGCACTTGCCAGAGGAAGCGGCAAATGGCCCAATCCGGAACTTATTATAGGGCCAAACACCGGTTCCATAGAAAACAAAGAAAATATAATCCTTTCCCAGCTGTTTGACATATCAGGAAAGTATTATTTAAAAGGGGAAAAAGCCGATATAGAGGCTTTTTATGAACAGTGTCAGATGCAGGAGATGATTCTTGAGATTTCTCTTCAGACAAAACTTAAATATTATGACTACTGCAGTAATGTTGAGAATTTTAAACTTCAGGAGAAAAATACGGAAATCTTTAAAAAAGCAGTAGAGAAATCAGAAATAGAGTACAATCTTGGTAATATTCCACAGGCAGAATTTCTTCGCTTTCAACTTGAAGAGGCAAAAGCGAAACAGGCTCTTATTCATGCAGAGAATCAATTAAAAATTGCCACATCATCTCTTTACAGTATTATGGGAAAACCAGATATAAAGGCAGATATAAAACTTCTGGATATATACAGTGACAAAGTATCAGAAGTAAAAATGGAAAAACTTATAGAAGAGGCGCTCAGCAACAGGCCAGTTATAAAAGGGCAGAAAGCTTTAATATCTGCGAGAGAATATGAGGTAAAGATAGCAGAGAGAGAGAGATTTCCAGATCTCATAGTTTCTTATAGAAGAGATTCCAATAGAGAAGGTGAACCGGCAGAAAATGGAATGGAGTTAAGATTTGCTCTGCCATTACTGGATTATGGTTCAATAGGTGCAGAGGTAGATATGGCAGAAGCAGGACAGAGACAGGAAGAAGCCATATTTTCATCTGTAAAAACACAGGTGAAGCTGGAAGTGGAAAATTCTTATTATGAATTCAGTGAAGCAAACTATCTGCTCGGAGCATTCAGAGATAAAATACTTGTGAATTCACAGGATCTTCTCTGGAAGGCTCAGTACGGATATGAAGAAGGAGCCTTCTCATATCTGGAATTTATGGATGCTATGAAAACCTATAATGAAATACAAAGTGAATATATAGGAACAGTCTACAGATATTACGGAGCTATTGCAAAATGTGAAAGAGCTGCTGCAATAAAACTATAAGGAGGTTTTATGAAATTAATCAGGATATTTCTGTTGTTATTATTTATATGTATTCTTCTATTTATTCCTGCCTGCAAAGAGGCCGGAGAGGAAGATATTCATGGAGAAGATGTTCACAAAGAGGAAGTTAATAAAGAAGATGCACATAAAGAGGAAACAACTGAAAGCCATAGTGAGGAAGGTCATGAAGGCCACGCTCATGAAGAAGCGAGCAAATTTGTAACACTTGAAAAAGAAATTAAAGATTCCATAGGCATAAAAACAAAAAAAATTGAAACATCGAAAATTCCTTCTTATATGGAAACAATAGGAGAAGTAATAGCAAATTCAAATCTTCTGGTAAATATAACTCCTGTTACAGGAGGGAAGGTAAAACTTATCAGAGTAAATTTAGGAGATTATGTCCGTAAAGGTGAGCTTCTTTCTATCATATACAGTCCTGATCTGGCCAGGGCAATTGCAGATTTACAGGCAGGAGCGCAGAAGATAAAGGTATCTTTTGAAAATTTGAGAATAAAAAAAGAACTGGCAAAGACAGGAGCTTTTTCCGGTCCTCCCTATGAAACTAAAAAAGAAGAACTGGCAGATGGGAAAACAAAATTTATTACTGCCAGGGAGAATGTAAAGGCTGCAGAAGCCAGTTTAAAATCTGCTTCGGCAGAACTTAAAAAGATAACAGCCATAGAAGAAACAGGTGAATTCGGGAAGAAACCTCTCGATGAGACAAAGATGAATTTTGCCGGAGCAGAAAGTGAATATCTCCAGGCAAAAAGTGCCATGATAAAAGCAGAAGAGGAGCTTAACAGAGGTGAAAAATTATATAAAGCAGGAATAATATCCAGAAAAGAACTTCTCTCTATTCAGACAGAATATGAAAATGCTTCTGCATCTGTTACTCAGACAAAAACTCTTATGGATATAGCAAAAGGCATTATGGAAAGAGAAGAGTCTATTTATGACAGAGGTGTAAGAGACAATGCAGAACTACAGTCAGTAAAGGCAAAATATACACAGGCAGAAAAGGAATATTCCCAGGCACTTTCGGAATTTCAAAAAACAAAGACAGATCTTGATATAATAGAGCATCAGATGAAAAGAGAAGAAACCATATACAGTCAGGATCTGAACAGTGCACAGGAATTACAGCAGGCAGAAGGTTCATATAGAGAAGCACAGATTGAATATGATAGGGCAACTTCGGTGCTGGCAACCTTCGGCATAACACCGGAAAATGCCGGTAAATATACAGGGGGAGAGCTTCCGATTTTCTCTCCTATAAACGGATATATACTGGAAAGAAATATAAATACAGGTGAATTTATATATACAAGCAGTATTATCTTTAAAGTACTGGATAGTTCTACCCTGTGGATAGACAGTGAAATATATGAAAAGGATTTTACAAAAGTAAAAACAGGACAGACAGTTGAAATAACAAATTCTGCCTATCCGAAAGAGATATTTACAGGAAAAATTTTCTATATAAGCAATACCTTTCATCAGGAAACCAGAACCTTCGATATAAGATTTTCCTTTGACAACAAGAAAAATCTGTTCAAACCCGGCATGACCGTCAATTCAAGGATAAAAATAAGTGAAAAACCCGGACTTATACTACCTTCATCGTCAGTATTAGATGATGAAGGGGAAAAAATTATTTTCCTTGCAGTTAAGGATAAAGAAAATACCTATGAAAGACGTGAAGTTGAAGCAGAACTTTTAAAGAACAAAGAATATGTCATAAAAAAAGGTCTTTCTCCAGGAGAAGAAGTTGTCATTGAAGGTGCTTTTGAATTAAGATCTGCAGCAAGTAAGGAAGCCCTTAAAGGTGGGTGCCAGCATTAATGGGTGAAGGGTGAAGGGTGAAGGGTGAAGGGTGAAGGGTGAAGGGTGAAGAGTGAAGGGTGAAGGGTGAAGGGTGAAGGGTGAAGAGTGAAGGGTAGGGGCGAACCCTGTGTTCGCCCGGTAACGCATTACGCGTAACGCATTACGCATCACGCATCACGCATCACGCATCACCCGTCACGCATTACGCATCACGCGTCACGCATCACCCGTCACGCATTACGCATCACGCGTCACGCAATAAAGGAAGGTGTAATTATTGAATAACAGTGACCTGGAAAATATGGAAAAGCCGGATTCTTTTATCACAAAGGTAATTTATTTTTCCCTTAATAAAAGGGTTCTTGTGATTTTTATAGTATTAATGGCAATTCTTACAGGCCTTATATCCTATACAAAACTTTCCAATGATATTTTTCCCGATCTTACCCTTCCTATTTTTAATATACTTATAGAAAATAAATCTATGGCACAGGAAGAAGTGGAGCTTCTCATTACAAGACCTATAGAGACTGCAATGAACGGACTTCCAGGTGTTACAGGTATAAGGTCCACTACAATCCCGGGACTTTCTGCGGTAACAGTAAGTTTTTCCTCTGATACTGATTATTATCTGGCAAGACAGTTTGTAACAGAGAAATTTTCACAGGTTATGCCATCCTTTCCTGCAGGCACGGAAAATCCCGTCATAGGCAGTATAACAACAAGACTCTCAGAAATTTTTCAATATACCATTGAAGGCCCTCATGAAACACCGGAAAACCTTACAGATCTGCGTGAACTTGCAGAATTTCAACTGGAATATCAGATTATGACATCACCAAATATTTCCAAAGTAATAAATATGGGCGGATATTTCCGACAGTATCAGGTTCTGGTAGATCCATACAGACTTCAGTCTTTAAAATTCAGCCTCTCTGATATTGAACAGGCTGTAATAGCATCAAATGAAGGAGCTTCAGGCAGTTTTATATCCATGGGGGCCACTGAAATGATTATAAACGGCCAGAATAACAGAATACAGTCAATAGAAGATCTTGCATTATCAGTGGTCGGTGTAAGGAAAAATTCAATACCAATCCTTCTCCGTGATGTTGGTGATGTTGTAGACAGTCAGGCCATAAGAAGAGGAATTGTAAGAAGGAACGGAGAGGAAACAGTTTCAAGTACTGTAGTGAAACAGTTTGGTTCAGATACTGTCACTACAATTGCAGAATTGAAAAAACATATTCACGAAATAAACTCTTCATTACCTGCCGGTTACAGAATAAGTCCCTATTATGACCAGACAGAACTTATAGAAAGTGCCCTTCATAATGTACAGAAAGCAATACTTGAAGGATCCTTTTTTGTAATACTTATTCTTGTCATATTCCTGGGAGAAATAAGGAGTTCCTTTATTGTAGCTCTTGTTATACCAATATCTGTTATAATAACATTTCTTCTGATGTATATTGCAAAACTTTCTATTAACACCATGTCTTTAGGAGGTCTTGCCATTGGCATAACCCTTCTTGTAGATGCATCAATAATAGATGTGGAAAATGCAGTAAGACGTCTTTCCGAAGAGAAAAACAGGGATATCCCTCTATTACATGTTGTTTACAACAGTGTTAAAGAGATGAGAAAACCTACGACTGCCGCTACATTGATAATAATTTCCGTATTTTTTCCTCTCTTTATCCTGGGAGGTCTCGAGGGAAAAATGTTTAAACCCCTTGCTTTTGCAGTATGTTCCTCTATGGCTGCAGCCTTTTTACTTTCTCTCACACTTACTCCTGTCCTCTGCTCCTATCTTTTAAAGAAGAGAGGGGAAGAAAAAGAGGCTAAAATCTCAGTAAAATTAAAAAAAATCTATACTTCTATTCTTCACAGGGTACTGGGACGGGAAAAAAGGTTTATTATTATTGCAGCAATAACAGTCATAGCTATTCTTGCATCATCTACTTTTCTTCCAACGGAATTTATGCCGGAAGTCGATGAAGGAGCCATATTTCTATCTATTAATATGCCTTCCGATATATCACTTCAGAAGGCAATAAAACTGGCAGGCCTTGTAGAAAAAATACTCCATGATATCCCTGAAGTTACAGATGTAATAAGCACTGTAGGAAGAGCGGAAGAGTCAGAGTGTCCCATAGGAATAAATACAACAGAAATACATGCCAATTTACTTCCCCCCGGGAAAAGACAGAGAAACAGAGAAGAAATAGTAGATGAGCTTCGACATAAAGTCAATGAAATACCAGGTATAGCAACGGCTATTATGCAGCCCTTTACCATGAGAATAGAAGAAAGTATTGCAGGAACCCCGTCCACTATAAGTGTAAAGGTCTTTGGAGACGATCTGTCTCTACTTATAAAAAAAGGAAAAGAAATAAGAGAAGTAATGGAAGGAATAAAAGGGATTACAGATCTTAACATGGAACAGGTTACGGAAATACCACAGTTAAAAATAGATATAAATCGTGAAGAAGCTGCAAGGTATGGTATAACTGCTGCTTCTCTTTCGGAATATATAAGGCTTGCCCTGGGAGGAGAAGAGGTTTCTCAGATATGGAGCGGCAAGAAAAATTACGGTATTTATATAAGACTCATAGACGAATATCGCTCAGATCCTGAAAAGCTTCAGGATCTTCTCATAGATACACCTGTCGGAGCAAGGGTTCCTATAGGACAGATAGCCAGTATATATGAAACATCTGTGCCGAATACGATAAAACATGAGGCCCTTACAAGAAGAGTTGCCATTAACTGTAATGTAGATGGAGGCAATGTGGGAGGTGTTGTTAAAGATATAAAAGAAAAAATAACTAAAGAAATAACCCTTCCCGAAGGATATTATGTAGTTTACGGAGGAGAATATGAAAATCAGGAAAAAGCTTTCCGCTCTCTTTCTCTTGCAGTGATTTTCGCTATATTTCTGGTATTTATAATCATATATATAACCCTTGGTTCTATATCTGTAACACTTCTTATTATGATAAGCCTTCCCGCAGCCCTTGCAGGAGGTATTATAGCCATGTTTCTCACAGAAACTTCTTTAAATGTACCTTCTTCCATAGGTTTTATTGCTCTTATGGGTATAGCTGTTCAGAACAGCCTTGTTCTGTTTACAAACATAAAAGAAATGAAAGAACATGGAATTACAGGTAGAGATGCCATAATAAAGGCAAGTGTTGACAGAGTAAGGCCGAAACTCATGACTGCCCTCTGTGCAATACTCGGACTCATTCCTCTTGTAGTGACAAAACTTCAGGGAACTGAGATGCAGAAACCAATGGCTATAGTTATTATAGGAGGGCTATTTACCTCTACAATTTTTGTCCTCTTTATCCTTCCTGTTTTTTATGATATGTTCCTGAAATTCAGAGAAAAAATTTCGGTAAAAGATCTTAAATTGCCATTTTAGACAGGGATTGACCGGGATTATATGAGAATCGTAATGCGTAATGCGTAATGCGTGATGCGTGATGGGAGGACAGATTCTCATCCTTCGTTGTGACCAGGCGGTCATAGCAGTTTTCAGGATTTTCGGAGAATAATAAAAGAGAAAGAAGAGATTATAAACAATATGTTAAAATATATTTCATTATTTATAGCAGGATTATTTATGTTCTTTACTGGATGTTCTTCTTCCATATCACAAACAACACAGTCACAGGCTACTTCAACTCCGGCACAGGCAGGTAATATTATAGAATATCCTGATTATATCATTTATTTGCCTTCAGGCCTTTCTCTAACAGAGAAATATCCTCTTCTCATTGCTTTATCTCCCTCGGCAGATGCTTCAGGCATGATAGAATTCTGGAAAAATACGGGAGAAAAATACAAATGGATTATCTATGCCTCCAAAATAGGACGTAACGGAATGGATCTGGACTCTACCATAAATGATATAGCCTCTATAATAAAAAAGGACATATTACCTTCTTATCCGGTAGATAGAAAGAGAATAATTGCTTCAGGTTTTTCAGGAGCAGGAATGGCGTCTCATGCTTTTTCTTTTTTATATCCACATATTATTTCTGCCGTTATAATCAATACCGGTATGATAAATGAGGATTATCTGAAAGAAGACACATATCCCGGAGGAAAAATAGCTGTTTTTCTGGCAAGTCCCGAAGATTTCCGTTATAATGAAATGAAACGTGACAGAGATTTTCTGCAGAACCTTGGATGGAACATAAAATGGATAGAATTTCCCGGAGGTCATACAATGGCGCCGAAAACAGTATATGATGAAGCAGTAAAATGGGTGGAAGATGAATTTGATAGAAACTTATAACAAGTGAGGTCACAGAAAAGAAAACACCTCTTTCTTATGGGAAAGAGGTGTTTTACAGGGGAATTATATTTTCTTTATTATCCCTTTATTTTATCTGCAATTTTTTCACCTGTTTCTTCAAGGAATTCTCTATGATTATAGGCTACTTTTGCTCCAAGCATTACTACAGCAGCAGCAGCAGGTATTACGTTCCCTGTGGCTATAGCTCCAATCAAAGCACCTCCTATACCAATCCGAAGGGATCCATTTACAATCTTATCATTATTATGTAATTTTATACCATCATAAATTTCTTTTGTTCCTCTGCCTATCTCAATTGTTCCATGAATGCTCCCCAGTACACCTGCGGTAGTGCCTGCAACACCTGCTATAGCTAAGCCTGTAGAACCAAGTATTCCTGTGGTATGAATGGTTCCTGCCACTACCTCACTGCCACTTGCCAGGCCTGCCAGTAAAGAAGAAGTGCCTCCTATCTTATTGCCTTCTTTAAATTCTCTCGCACTGTTTGCTAAAAGTCCTACTGCACCTATACCGGCAACAACTGTAGAAAGACCGAGAAGAGGACTTACTGCATGGCCTGCTTCATGGACTCCTTCTCCTGCTTCTGCCATAACATGGGCACCTTCTTTTGCCGCATGGCTTCCTGCTTTTGCCATAATATTCAATGTAACACCTTCCAGATGAGAAAAATCTGCTCCTTCTGCCCATAATGGTTCTTCATGATGTTCTTTATGATGTGTTTCCTCTGAATGCAATGTTACCTTATCTTCCATATTAATTTCCAGTTTTTCTTCTTTCTTTTTTACCTGTTCGGAAGATTTTACAGATTTATTTTCTGCTATATTCAGTTTATCTATTCTCATTTTTCTCATCATCTCCAGATTTTTTCATGTTCCCTAAAATATCTTTTCCTGCTTCTTTAATGACCTCTCTGTGGTTATAGGCTAATTTTGTGACAAAAAATCCTCCGAGAGCAACTGCCACAGGAGCACCTCCAATACCAAGGGCACCCATAACCATAGTGCTTCCTATACCTATATCAAGGGCTCCGTCTATAATCTTATCTCTGTTTTTTTCTTTAATACCATGTATAACTTCTCTTCCTCCGAGAAGCACATCAACAGTTCCATGGGCTATACCGAAAACCTTTCCAGAAGTTTCTGCTATGCCTGATATGGCATGGCCATTAACACCCATCAAACCATGACCTTCTATCATATTTCCAAGGAAATCAGCGCCACTTGCGGCACCGGCAAGTATTGCAGAAGTTCCTCCTATAACCTTCAAATTATCCTTCTTTGAAAGACCTTCTTTTATTTCCATAAAACCGAGAGCACCGAGTCCTAATGCTCCAAGGCCTGATCCTATTACAGAAGCACCATGAATTGCTCCTGTCAGACCTATACCTTCAATGACATCTGCCTGAACATGACAGAAATCTGCAGCTTCTCCCCACCAGGGCTGTTCCTTATCTTCAGTCTGATGCTCTTTAAGTTCTTTATATTCTTTCATAGTATCTAACGTTTTTCCAACCAGCCCTATAGTAACCGTATCTTTGATATTCAAACACGCTTCGTCTGATTTCTGCTCTGATTTTACAGTCTGACTTTTAGTTAAACCTGTAGATTTTATAATCATTTATCATCACCTTTTATTTTATCCAGAATTTTTTTGCCGAGATTACCTATTTCTTCTCTGTAATCATAGGCAAGTTTGGAAGCAAAGAGACCTAAAAGAGCGCCTGCCGTCACAGGTCCTCCTATGCCGAGGGAAGACATTATATAGGCTCCTCCTATTCCCATTTCCAGACTCCCGTCAACTATACCGTCTCTGTTTTTTTCTTTTATACCAGCTACCAGTTCCCTTCCTCCTAGAACCATATCTGCAATACCGAAGGCAACTCCGAGTCCTGCACCTGCTTTTTCTGCCACTCCTGCCACAGTTTTCAGGGCAGGATTTGCAAAATTATGCATCTTAAGGGTATTTTCAATTGTAACTGCAGCACCTGATGTGCCTGCAAGAAGAGCAGTTGTGCCTTCTATGGATTTCCATGTATCCTTTTCTTTTAATCCTTCTTTAAGGGTACTGACTCCAAGGGCAGTCATACCTATAGCTCCTGCTCCTGAAACTACAGTAGATGCCATCACAGCAGGGCCTGTAATACCAAATCCTTTTATTACGTCTCCCTGAACCTGACAGACATTTGATGCTTCAACCCACCATGGTTCTTTTCTTCCTTCTGTCTGCTCTATCTTAAAGGTTCTATAGGCATTCAGTATATCAAATGTTTCTTTTCTTGCTTTTGTAAGAGTAATAACATCTTTAAGATTGAAAGGGAGTTTTTCCTGATTTTCTTTATTCTTTGTCTGAAGTTTTACAGTCTGATTATTGAGATTTTGTTTTATTATCATAACTATTCTTCAATGTCTCCTCATCTTTTATTTTATCTGAAATCTTTCTGAAAAGGACAGCAAAATTTTCTCTGTAATTATAACCTGCTTTTGCAGTAAATAATCCCATAAGAACTGCTGCTGTTATAGAGCCTCCAATGTTAAAAGAAGCAAGAATTGATATTCCTCCAAGTCCAATATCTAAACTGCTGTCTACAATTTTATCTTTATCTTTTTCCTTTATACCATTAACAAGATTTATACTGCCAAGTGCCATATCAAAAGCGCCGGAAGCTGCACCAAGCCCTGTAGCAACCTTATCTGAAATACCGGATATTAGATTAACATTACTTCCTGTTAATCCCAGACCATCTATAAGATTCACTCCAAAATCTCCAAGAGAAGCGCCACTTCCAACCAGTGCAGAAACTCCTTTAGCAACTTTTAATTTATTTTCTTCTTCCAGACCTTCTTTAATATCTAAAGAACCAATTATTCCAAGCCCAATCATAGCAATTCCCGAACCAATGGCAGAAGCAGCAAGATTTTTCCCCATAACTTTAAAACCGGCAAGTATATCAGACTGAAGATTAAAAAAATCAAACATATCTTTAATCCAGTGAGGTTTTTTTGCTTCCTTTTCAACAAGTTGTATTTCTTCTTTATTGAAATTAAATTTATATAAATTTCCTTCAAATTCTTCTTCACTGTACTCTATATGTTTAATCGATATAAGAAATTGCATTTTTTCTTCAGAAATTTTACCTCTGAGACTTACTATATCTCTTTCCTCTATCTTATATCTGGCAAAAATCTGTTCCAATACCAGATTAGTTTCTGTATCTGTAAAATTAAGATTTTTTAATTCTTTTCTGAGTTCTTTCTGCGTATATTTTCTATGTTCCATACATTTCAGGCATGCTAATTTTGTTTCTTCAACTGTATTCTGAAGTCTTTCAATATCTTTATCATTGATTTCTTCGCTTTCCTGTCTATGTTCTACATTTATACTGAAGGAAGCTTTTTGAGAAACTGGCTGACCTATATCTAAAATATCTTTATGTGTTAATAACATTTCCCCAGAAAGACTAACATTATCAATTAAATCTTTTCTTTCAGAAGTTGTGTTAATACCAGATTTTATATAATGATTTCCTGTTTTTATAATCATATATAATCCTTTCCAGAGACTAAAACAATTTTATTTTATTATAGCATATAAATAACAGAAATATAAAAAGAGAGATGTTAAAATTTTGTAAACAATTTGTCAGAAAAACAATGAAGGTTTTTTTATGGTAAAAGAGAATTTTATCGTGAGTAGTAATGTTACCTGGCACGTATCACTCATTATACATCATGCATCACGAACCACCTGTCACGCGTTACGCATTACGCGTCACGACTACAGTAAAAGGAGTCGATTTAATGTATAAAAAATTTTTATCAGTTCTTATCCTGCTGGTATTCACGTCAACACTTTCCTATGCCGGCGAATACTGGATCAAAGTTCAGAATGCAGAAGGAGGAAAAATATCTGTTTCTAAAGATAAAGGTAACAGCTGGAATAATATCGGTAATGTCCTTATTCCTGTAAATGAGCTGACAGAGCCAGACCAGCCGGGATTTACTGCTGCAGATTACGGCAATGACAGTTCTGTTGTAGCCACTGCGGTAAATGCCATTCACATAAGAATAAGTAAACAGAGCCGTTTTTCAAGGATTTTTTCTCTTCTTCCCATAGAATGTAAAAACCTTGACAAAGATTATAAATCATATCGCGGCAGTGCCATAATAACAGATATAGAAGGAGAATATGGTATATTCGGCAAAGATTATGCACCATATATAGGCAACAGAGTCTACCTGGCTAAAAATGATACTATGGAACTTCTTTCACCTGATTATGTGCCCCATACAGGAGATGAATTAATAATAAAGGTAATTCCCCCTTCTATGGAAAAACCGATAAAATACATATGGATAGATAATAAGATTAACGGTTATGTCATGATTGTCTATGAAGATCTCTCTGTAAGTTTTGTCGCAAGGGTCTTAAAGCCTGTTGCAGGAGTGGGAGGTTTTACTGGTTCTTCTCTTGCAGGAAGCAATCACATAAGAGCAAACCATCCGGGAGTTCTTGAGATATCAACAAGCAAACGTTTCAGCAATCTCGGCACTGATCTTGTTCCGAAAGAAGGAGGACAGACTGCTTTTCAGATCGTCCCTTTTGAACATACTCTGGAATATCCCTGTAAAGAAAACAATTTTCAGGGATTTTTCGGTTATGCCAGGCTCACCCCTGTATATCTTATACTTATGACTCCATCATGTGTTTTTGTAGAGAAAAAACGTTTTGCCTCTGCAGATAAGGAAGGAATAATAAAAGAAAGGGAAGCAATGGAACAATCATGGAGCGAAAACCCTGATATTACAAATGATCCAGGCAAAGTAATCTCAGATTATTGTGAGATAAAAGATAAAGATTATTCATCTGTTTTCGGAAGAGTGGTAAACATCAGTCCTGATAAAACTCTCTACGGACAGGGCTTTTTCTTCGGCGGCTATTTCAAGGCAGGCACATGTGAAACATCTGTAAAAAGAACAGGGCAGAATGATTTTTTCACTCTTATTGAATATAATGACGGGAAAAATCTCACTGTTCTGGAAGATGTGCAGGATATAAAGATTTATTATACAGGTTATTAAATCGTGAAACGTGAAAGGGTGAAGAGTATCCATAAAAAACTTCTGTATGGCAGGATCTGGAGAAGAAAAATGGAGATGTAATATAGAATTAAAATTCCTATACTCTTCAATTATGAGTGATAATTTTAAAAAAGGATTTCATATTAAAAAAAAGAATTAAATATTATAAAACTAAAATTGAGAAAGGAGATATGTTTATGGAAATTCCTGATATTATATCCAGGTTGAATGATGATCTCACAGGAGAAGTAGAGGCAATTCTTGTTTATATGAATCATCATTTTACTGTTGCCGATAAAGGTACACAGCTTGAAATGCTTGAAATTGCACTTGATGAGATGAGACATGTTCAATGGCTTTCTGAAGCTATTGTAGATCTGGGAGGAGAACCGGAACTCACCCCCAGAAGACTCAGATTTAACGGTAAAAATGTAAAGGAAGCTCTTTCCCATGGAAAAATGCTTGAACATGAAGCTATAATCGGTTATGAAAAACATATGGAAGAAATTGATAATCCTGCAATAAAAAGGATGTTAAACCATATTAAAGAAGAAGAAGAAGATCATCTGGGAGAATTTTCCGAATTACTGGAAGAAATGGAAAAGTCAGAAGAAGACAGAAATTCCACGGTTGGAGATTTAACCAAATAAACAGGAGGTGTTTTTTATGGATTTTTTAGGAAGGGATGAAGCTCCACTCAATAATGAACAGTGGGAAAAACTTGATAATATTGTTACTGATACAATAAGAAATTATATAGCAGGAAGAAGGTTTATATCCTTATATGGCCCCCTGGGAGCAGGTATGCCCGCAGTATTTATGCCAGAACTCTCTGTATCGGATAATGAACCGGTAATGGAAAAAGGGACAAAACTTGTTGAATTTAAAGAATTACAACAGGATTTTATTATGACCTGGAAAAGCTTTGAAACATCTTCAAGAATGGGAATTCCTGTGGACTGGGCAGTAGCTGCTGCTGCTGCATATCAATTTGCTCTTAAAGAAGACAGGGAAATATTTAAAACTATTCTTGAAGCAGAAGGTAAATTAAGTCTCAAAGCAGGTGACTGGACTGAAGCAGGGGGAGTCCTCTGTAATATTACAGGAGCTATTTCAAAAATGGTTTCTCTGGGACATATAGGTCCATATGCACTTTTGATGTCACCTGCCAGTCATGCTATGGTCTACAGATTTTTTGGAAATAACAGTATAATGGAAATAAAAGTACTGGAAGAACTCATGAAATCAGGTGTGTTTATTACGACTCACCTTTCAGACAATCAGCTGCTTCTTGTGGAAACAGGCTCTATGAATATGGATCTTGCCCTTGGCATGGATGTAAGAACTGCCTATGTGGGGCCTGAAGATATGAACCACAGATTCAGAATTCTTGAGACTGTTGTACTTCGTATAAAAAGACCGTCTTCTATCTGTCTTATAAAAAAATAAGAAGCCATATGTGGTGAGTAATGAAAGATTCTACTCGTTACTCACCACAGTTTTATATGAGTCATTTTGATTTAATATATGTCATAAAAACACCTCTGGAGCAAATGAATCTAAAAAACTATTGACATAAATTATTTATAAGTTAATATATTAATCATAATATTTTAAGGAGATGATAAGATGGTAAGAAAGAGATTATTTTTATCTATCGTTATTTTTATTCTGCTGTTGCAAACAATAGCAGGTGCATCTGAAGAACTTAACTTTACAGGTAAAGACAAAGAAACAAAAGAAACCTTAAAGATAAAAAACAGGGTAGTCACTCATTCGATAAAATACAGTTATCCCGAACTGACTGATTATAAAGATAAGGCTTTAGAAGATAGTTTCAATAAATATGTGAGTTCCATAGTAATAAAAGAAGTAGAAGATTTCAAAAAAGATATAAAAGCTTCTGAAACAGATCTTTTAGAATCAGACTTCAATGGAGAACTTCAGAGCTATTTCAATATTGAATATTCTATAATAAACAAAGCCAATAATCTTATAAGTATAAAATTTTTAACAGAAGTATATTATGCAGGTGCAGCCCATCCTTCTCATGCCATATGGACAGTAAATTACTCTCTCAAATCAGGGAAAGCCCTTAATCTCGGTGATTTATTTAAAAAAGATTCAAACTATCTGAAGGTAATTTCAGATTACTCTATAAATGAATTAAGTGAAAAAGCAAAAAAAGACGGTAAAGAACAGGGTTATGAACCGGATCTGAACTGGATTAAAGAAGGAGCTTCTCCGAAAGAAGAAAATTTTACATCTTTTAATTTAACAGGAAAAGAATTGATTATAAACTTTAATGAATATCAGGTTGACTGTTATGCGGCAGGGCCGAAAGAAGTTGTTATTCCCTTCAGTGTTTTAAAAGATATTATTAGCCATGATGAACCTCCTGGCAGTAAGTAGTGAGTAGTGAGTAGTGAGTGAATATCTGCAACTCACTACTCACTGTTCACTGCTCACTTATCCTGAAACCTTTTAGATACTTCTTCCCACTTAATATTTTTAAAGAAAGCATCAATATAGGCTGCTCTATCTAACTGATAATCAGTTATATAGGCATGTTCAAAAACATCCATTATGAGTAGAAGATTACCTCCTGCCATATGACCTGTATCATGTTCATTAATCCACATATTCAGCAGATGTCCTGTCCTGGGATCTTCATAAAGTGCAGCCCATCCTATACCTCTCATTTTACCTGCAGAAATAAAATCTTTTTTCCACAGTTCAAAACTGCCGAATTCTTCAGAGATGTGTTTATATAATTCACTATGTTCATCCAGAACACCATTTCCGCCAAGATTTTCAAAATAATATTCATGGAGTCTCATTCCATTAAATTCCCACCCAAGACGTCTTTCCATTTCATTGTATTCAGGAGAACCTGTTTTATCCTCTATAAGGAGATTTTCAAGTTTGTTTATAAGAAGATCAAAGTTTTTCGCATAACCCTCATAGAGTTTAAAATGATTCTGAAGCATAGTATTACTGAAACCAGGCATACCCAGTAGTGAAGAATAATCCTTTGCCTGATAAACAGGTTTTGCTTCTTCTCCCATGGTAACAGTGAAATTTAACAGGAATAAAGAGACAACGATAAAAGATACAGTAAATATTTTGTTCATTTATTCTACCTCCTTTTTTATTTTTATGACTATTATATCATAAAATTTTACTGGAAGAAATTACCGGATTTTTTTAATCATCATTTGATTGCGTTTAAAAATGACAGGTAATTTTACATACAATGGAAAAATAAATTTATTATAGAATATTTTGCAACTTATTAGAGTGAATAGTGAAAGGTGAATAAAATAGGACATTACTTACTATTCACTATTCACTACTCACTATTCACTCCTTAAAGATTTTCGGACATTACTTTTTTACTCTAAATATTTAATATAAAAAGGGAATTTAAACTTATAGAAGAATAATTTTAGCAAGAAAATTTGTAAAAGGAGTCTTTAAACATATGATTGAAACAAGAACTTTCTACTCTGAATATCTCTGTGAAGACAGAAATATTTATATATTTCTTCCTGCCGGTTATGGAGAAGATCCTGACAGGACATACCCTGTGCTTTATATGCAGGACGGTCAGAATATATTCAGCCACCACGGGGAAAATGCCACTAAAATAAAATGGAATTTAGATAAAGCAGCAGACAAGTTAATAAAAAAAGGGGTTATTGAAGAAATTATTATAGTAGGCATTGCCAATTCGGAATGGAGAGATGATGAATATACTCCTACTCAGGATGAACAGGAAGGGGTGGGAGGTTATGCAGATCTCTATCTAAAATTTCTTATAGAAGAAGTGAAAGATTATATTGATGAAAATTTTTCCGTGCGACCTTTCAGAGAAGATACTGCTATTGGAGGTTCTTCTCTTGGAGGCATACTTGCTCTTTATGCTGCCATAGTTTATCCTCAGTATTTTGGCAAAGTAGCCGCTATTTCTCCTTCCATATGGTGGGATGATAATATCATCCTGGACATGGCAGAAGAATGGGACATTGAGCCGGAGAATATGCAAATATGGCTGGACATGGGACTTTACGAAATAGATGAAGAAGAAATAGAAGCAGGAGAAACACATCCTCTTGAAGGTTCCCAGAATCTCTGTGACATACTTGAAAGTAAAGGTTTTGTCACAGGGGAAAATCTGCATTACTATGAAGATTACTGGGGCGCCCATGACGAAATTTCCTGGGGACGGAGGATGAAGAAGGTTCTCGAATTTTTATTCGGTCAATAGTCCTGTGACGCGTCACAATTATAATCTTATCCGTAGAAAGTTTCACCTATCTCATCTGCAGTAGTAAATCTTGCAGGCAAATGGACATGTCCTCCATTGTGATCAATTTTGGTTTCTTCCATAATACGGTAAAAATCTGCACTATAAAAAAGACAGTCACCATGACCGGAAAAGAGCATATGTACATTGTAATTAAGGTGAGATACAATTTCCTGTAAATTATCTATGGAATAAAGTTTTTGTCTTACAGGAACCAGATTATTACAATCTCGAATATCACCAATATTCCAGTCTCCTGTAATCATAGCGCCTCGAAATATTAATATCAGGTCAGAAGGAGAATGTTTCGGAGCATGAATTAAAAAAATTGGCTCTCCGCCAAGATTACCTGCCCAGCAAAAACCATCAAATACTTCATCAAAAATACTGCCTTTGCCATTACTGGTTTTAAAATTCTTTATAAAAAATTGCATATAAGGATCTTTATAAAAAGAAGTATGAGCTACAAATCTGGTATGAGGAAATTCCAGTCTAAATAATGTGAGAGAATTAGAATGATCCCAGTGGGTATGAGATAAAAAGGCATATTTAGGAAATATTTTAGATTTTTGAAAAAAAATTCTCGCCTTTTTATAAGGTGGTTTCTCCATCCTTTTAAAAGGAGGCATTTCTACTATAGCACCTTCGCCATTATGGTATAAAATCCAGCAGGCGTTCTTTAATTCTCCGTATCTCTTCAGAATTATAAAACCATCTGCAATTTTTTTCAATTCAAACAACCACTCCCCCCTTTTTTAGTTACCATAATAATAACACACTTTTTACAGGTTTTCAATAAACCAGGAGAACTATAAATTTGGGTTTTAGGTTTTGGGTTCTGGGTTGTAAATCTTTTTAACCCAACACCTGAAACCCATAACCCTTAACCCTTAAAAAATGAAAATTCCTATACTCTAAATTTATACAGGTAATCACATTACGTATCCAGCACCTTTATTGTTTTAAGAAGTTCCCTTCCTTCCTCCTGAAGAGTAGATTCTTCTTTACTGAATAAAGCAGTAAGAGAAAAAGAACAAAATTTTTGAAGAGCATCTATTACTTTATCCCTGAGTTTTACTTCAAGGGATAATTTATGAAGAGCAACCTTTACAGATTCCCTGACAGAAGGATCTTTATCTTTTAATATCTTACATAAAGGTTCTATAACTTTTTCACTGTTCAGCTTTCCAAGAGCCCAGCAGGCACTGGAACGAACTTTATTGTCTTTATCTTTGAGCATTTCTATAAGGTGGCTCATGGCTCTATGGCTTTCTATTCTACCAAGACCCATCACAGCCTGAACTCTGACCTGAGGATCATCATGCTTCAGTGATTTAATAAGAAATTCATAGCTTATTTCACCGCCATATATGGCCAGAACCTCAAGTGCTTTCGGACTGAAAGAAGAATTTGTTTCCACATATTCAATAAGTTTTTCTATTGCTTCAAGCCTGCCAAGAGCTTCTATTGCCTGATCAAGAACGACATGAGATTTATCTGATAAAAGATTTATCACAGGAATTGTTGCTTCTTTTACTTTAAGTATGCCCAGTATTTCAGCGGCACCACCTCTTATTTCTTCATTGGAATGTTCAAGAGCTTTTATAAGTATGGTTCCGCTTTTCACAGGATCAGATGATGCAAGAAGTTCAAGGCTTCTCTGCCTTGTTTTCTGATTTCCGAGAGCTTCTATAAGCTCCTGAAAAGCTTCCTGTTTTAAGAGTATTTTCAACCCGCTGTTTCTTAGAAATCTATCTTCCTGTTCTGCAAGTTTTTTGACTGACTTTATGACATCTTCTCCTCTTATACTGCTTAAAACCTCTATTGCAGCCAGACTGATGGCTTCACGTTTATCCTGTAATGATTTAATAAGAATATGAACAGGCCTTATCAGGCGAAGGGATTCTATAATATGCTTTTTAGTTGTTTCATCTACATCAGGCAATAAAGTAATTAATGGCTCTGCAGCTCTTTTCTCTCTGAGTTTTCCTAAAGCTATAATGGCACTGGATCTTACATCCTTATCTTCATCTTTTAAAGATTTTAATAAAGGCTCTATAGTCCTTCTATCTTCAACATTACCCATAAATATAGCTGCATTGGCTCGAACATCTGAAGGAATGGTTTTATCTTTCAGTATCCTCATAAGAGGTTCTACAGCTTTTTCTGAGCCAAGGAAACTTAAAGCACTGATTATATTAAAATCTTCTCTGTCATCATCCTTAAGAGCTTCAATAAGTATTTTTTCCGCTAGTTCCTTATTACCGAAATCATATAATATTTTTTCTATGTCTTTTTCATCCTTTAATCTTAAAAGTAATATGCTCTGTTTCTTAAATTCTTTTAAAGTATGTGACACATGTTCATCTTCCTCAAACTGTTCAAGTGCTATAAGAGCTTCCTGCCTGACTTCGAATGAGGGATCCTTTAATGAATCCAGAAGAATTTTCATAGAATCACCTGCCGCAAGTTTTCCAAGGGCTCTTGCACAGCTTGCTCTGACTGAACTGTCTTTATCTTTACAAAGAAGTCCGGCCATAACAGGTATGGCTTCAAAAGCCTCCATTTCAGTAAGTATTTCAGCTATTTTATCCCGTCCGACAGAATAATCTGTTTCCAGTGCTTTTATAAGGTATGGTACAGAACTGGCAGATTTAAAATGTCCAATGGCTTCTATTATTTCAATCCTTGCAGGATCGAATTCATTTAATGTTTCAAGTTCTTTACACAATTCAAATACCGGGTCATTTATTTCCATAGCTTCACAAATTTTCTCCTCTTTTTCTTTACTCTCCTGGTTTTTCTTTCTTTCCACTTCAAGAGCTCTGTCAAAACACTCAATAGAAGAATCAGGTTTCCCCTGTTCTTTAAAGACACGTCCTTTATTTAACCATGATGTTATTTCCATATCACCTCCTATTTCTATAGCTTCATCGAAACACCTGAGGGCTTCATCAAAGTTACCATCCCCGAGCAGCATTAAGCCTTTATCATTTAGCTCCCTGGTTCTATGAGCATCCTCCATTATATAACTCCTAATTGTTAAGCAATCAACTCTTCTGCATTAGAATCGTGACGCGTAACGCGTGACGCGTTACGCGTTACGAGAATTTATTTTAAAGCTTTTTTAATCTTCTTGCAGGCATACCTTTTGATGAACTGGAAGGAGATAAGGTTTTCTTTTTCAGTGTGAATTTTTTTCCTCCTGCTCCATCCTGTTCTTCCTCTTCTTCTCTTTCCACTATTTCAGGCTCTCCTCCAAACTTCATGCCGGCAAATTTTGCTTTAAGTAATGATCTTTTCATATCAGGCTCAGAAGCTTCAGATTCAATGACTGGTTTTAGAGTATCTTCATCATTGTCCGCTAATGGAGAGAACTTTGGAGGTAAAGTAAGACGGTCAGAAGGTACTTCCTTTAATTCTAATTTTCTATTCTGTACCCCATATACTGAATCTTCTTCTGAAGAATTATCGGAAAAATCTATTTCAATACCTTCAAAACTTATAATCTTCAGTTCATCTTCTTCCCTGGGAGTTTCTTCATGGGGAGCTTCTTCCTGCGGCGGTTCATCGTCATGTTCAAAAGAAAGTCCCCCTGCCATATCAAAACTTATAATCTTCAGTTCATCTTCTTCTTCCCTGGGAGCTTCTTCCTGTGGTGGTTCTTCCTCTGTTTCAAAGTTTAACTGCTGTTCTACCTGAAGAGAAAACTCATGTGTTTCATATCTTACCTCTTCCTCAAAAGGCTCAATTTCAAGTTCCATCTCGGGAAGAACCGGTTCTTCCTGAGTTTCCATCGTCTCACCTGCAACTTCTTCTCTTTCTATATAGGCCTGCCTTGTCATTCTTTCCAGGAAATCCTGCACTTTATCATTATCTTTATCTTTTTCCTGTGTCTCTGTTTCAGCTGCCAGTCCTTTTCCTGTAAAGAGATCTGCCTCATCTCTTTTATTTAAAAGAAGCAAAACTTCTGTTAATTTACACCTTACAAGCTCATTTTCACTATCAATTTCTCTCGCTTTTTTATATATATTCTCTGCTTCCTTATATTTTCTGAGCCACCGGTAAAGATCTCCTATTGCAATAAAATAATCAATATTTGATGGTGAAGCCTCTATGGCTTTATCATAATTATCTTCTGCTTCTTCATATTTTCTCTCCATCTGATATATCTGGCCAGTCTGATAATATGCTTCATGATTGAGAGGTTCGAGCTCTAAAGTCCTGGAGAAACATGTCATGGCATTTTCATAATCACCTGTTTTCATATAAACTGTTCCCATACCTTTTAGAACTGAAGGATTATCAGGAGAAATAGCCATTGCTTCTTTGAATTTATTTATAGCCAGATCATATTCTCCAACTGCTAAAAAAGAACTGGCAAGACCTATAACTGCCTCTATAGAATCAGGTGCGCTTTCAAGGGTTTGATCGAAAATCTCCATTGCTTTTCCATATTCCTGCATATCCATATAGATCTTACCGAGATTTGTCATTGACTCGAGACTGGAGAAACCAAGTCCGGCAGCTTTTTCATAACATAAAGAAGCATCTTCATGCCTTCCTGTTGCACTGTAAACCAGGCCGAGCCCCATATAAGCAGGAGCAAGATTTGGATTAAGTTCCTGAGCATTATAGAAATTATCCATAGCCATTTCATAATTTCCCTGCTTTAAATATACCTGACCTATATTGTTAAGGGCTATAGCTTCGGCAGGATTGCATTCAATAGCACGCTGAAAATATTCTATACCTTCATTATATTGTTCCGATTTTACTGATATAATACCTGAAGCTATATAAAGAGCCGGTAAATTAGGATCTATCCGGGAAACCTTTTCTAAAATCTCACCTGCTTTCGCAAATTCACCCTGTTCTACATATACATTTGCCATATTGTTATTCAATACCGGTTCATGAGGATCTATCGTAAGGGCATAAGAATAATACTCAAAGGCTTTCTCATAATTTTTATGCAAAGCATAAATATTACCAAGACCTATATAGGCAGAAAGTAACTGGGGATCTATATTTAAACCCTGTTCAAAATAGCTGACAGCTTTATCATAATCTCTGAGTTCTGTAAATACATTTCCAAGACCACTGTAAGCAGCAGTAAAATTACTGTCTATATCCAGAGAAGTTTCATAGCATGTTATTGATTTATCAATCTCTTTCAGTTCAAGATAGGTATTACCAAGTCCGTAATGAAACAGAGGGTCCCCGTTATCCAGTTCAATTGCCCTGTAGTAATTATTAAAAGCATTTTCATATTCTTTAAGATGCCAGTAAACAGTGCCAATACCGCTGTATGCATTTGCCAGGTTCGGATCATATTCTATGGATTGCATATAATACTCTATAGCTCTTGCGTAATCCTTCAGTTCAAAGTAAATATTACCGAGACTGTAGCAGGGATAGGATATATTTATTCCTTCTTCTATGGCATGTTCATAACTGGCAATAGCTTTTTCATAATCACCAAGACGGTAATTGGCATTACCCATTTCATAATGATTTGGAGAAGTGCTGTTATCAGGTAGTTCTAATATACGTTGATAGTTTTCAATAGATTTTTCATATTTATTTACAAGGAGATCTTCTATCTTTTCTGACAGTTCTTTCTGTACTCTCTCCTGATTTACCGGTATTTCCTGATGAGTCTTTCCTTTCTCTCCTGATAAAGGGGGAACCGCCATATCTTTATCCTCGTCGGAAACAATTACCAGATCCTGATAGTAAGATGCCATTTTGGAATCCATTTCTATAGCAGTATCATAACATTCAAGAGATTTATCAAATTCCTGCAGGTTTGAATATATACCTCCGAGAGCATAATGGGAAGGTGCAAAATTCGGGTCACATTCTATAGCTTTCTGGTAGCTGTCTTTTGCTTTTTCATAATCTCCTGTGCCTGAATAAAGATTACCGAGTGTAAAGTGAAAAAGAGCATTACCAGGTTCAATGGAAATAGCTTTCTGAAAACATTTAAGGCCATTCTGAAAATCAACTTTTTCTATGTAAAGACTGCCGAGGCTGTGGTAAATAACAGGATCATTCGGCTCCATTTCAAGTGCTTTATTAAAATATTGAATTGCTTTCTCAAAATCCCTCTTCTGTGCAAAGGCAGAAGCAAGACCGTAAACAGGTGCCACATAATCAGGGGATATGCTTATGGCCTTTGTAAAATGCTTTATGGCATCATTATATTTTTTCAGAGAAAGATATACACTGCCTGTTCCATATATAGCCTGAACGAAATTCTGATCAATGTTAATGGCCTTCTGATAATTCACAAGAGCTTTCTCATGCTGTTTTGCCTTTGAACAGACAAGACCGAGATTATAATAAAAAGCCTGATTATCGGGATTTAATGTTAAAGCTTTTTCATAATTAACTATAGCTTTTTCATAATCCTCTTTATAAAAACAGCTCAGTCCCAGGTTATAATAGAGAGTGGCTATGTGGGGCTCTATTTCTATAGCCATTTCGTAATGCTCTATAGCTTTATCATAGTTTCCAAGTCTGCTGTATAAAGTTCCGAGACTATCATAAGGTGCGGCAAGATTTGGATCTATTTCTATAACCTTAACAAGATATTCTTCAGCCTTCTCGTATTCACCTATATCTGAATAAACATGGGCAATTTTATATAAAGGCAGGAGAGCATCAGGAGCAAATTCAATGGCTTTACCGTAACTATTCAAAGATTTTTCTACATCCTGGAGAACTGTGTATATATCTCCAAGAATTACATATGCTTCAGGGTCTCCTTTAAACTGTTCTATATACTTATTCAGATGATCTACTGCACTTTTATGATCACCTTCTTCAAAATAAATTTTTCCAAGGAGTTTGTAAAGAGGAGAGAATGAAGGATATTTTTCAAGGCCCTTCTGCGCTATGGCAGTAGCTTCTTCAAAATTCTGTGAAGATTGCAGCTTTATACTCAGATCATAATAACCTCTTCCAAGGGATTTAAGAATTCTTTCAGAAGTAATATTTTTCTTCAATGAATATTCAAGACATTCTATAGCTTTTTTCGGATTTTTCAACTGAAGCAAACATTCTGCTTTCAGAAAAAAAAGTTCTTCTTTCTCAGTTCCTGTTTTAATTGCCTGTTCAACATATTTCAGAGACTCTTCAAAATTCCTGAGTCTCAGATAATATAAGGCCAGTCTGCAATTTACATCACTGTTCTGAGGATCTTCCTGAAGGGCTTTTTTAAAAAAATCTGATGCCCTTTCTATATCTCCTCCATCCCAGAAGTGTATACCTTCTGCCAGAAATTTATCTGCATTAGCTTTTCCCATAAATAATCACCTGCAAATTTCTTATATTTTATAATTTTCTCTTTACTTAAAAAAGTTAATTCTATAAGATGAAATACTTTTCCTTCTCAGAAAGTTGTATCCTTCTATTCTTTTCTGTTATAATTTATTCGTGACGCGTGACGCGTGACAGGAGGAAACAATTTATTAAATACTCATAGTAAGTATAGATTGTTATGAAATTAACTATAATAAAGGTAATTACTTATGTTTTATAAATCTAAAAAATCAGAAGTGGAAACATTACTCAGAGCAAGATACCCGTTGATATATATCATATCCTATGAAGAAGAGAGAATAATAAAGGATATACATGAAATAGCAGGAGAAAGAAAAAACGTTTATTACTGGACAGTAACAGGAGGATTAAAAAGAGAAAAAGGAAAAAGCATTACAGAAAGCCCTCTGGAGATACTGAATTACATACTCAATTACAGACCTGACGGGAATAGTATTTTTATTCTTCTGGATTTCCACATATATTTTAAAGACCCTTCTGTTCAATCATCTGTTAAAAACCTTTCCCGAACATTGAGACAGACAGATAATAATATCATTTTCATATCTCCTTTACTTGATTTACCACTGGAAATTGATAAGGATATAAAAACCCTGGAATATACTCTACCATCATATGAAGACATTGAAAAGTTACTGCATCATGCTTTTTCTGACAGAAATATTGTTTCAGAAGGGGAAGAAATAAGGAAAAATTTTATATCATCATGCCTTGGTCTCACGATGAAAGAAATAGAAAGAGTAATTGAAAAAACATTTATCGTCAGACAGGGAAAAAATCTATCGGTAAATTCAATTATAGATGAAAAAAAACAGATAATAAGAAAAACAGAACTGCTGGAATTCTATACAAACACGGAAGGGTTTAAACATATAGGAGGACTTGATAAACTAAAAAAATGGCTTTTAAAAAGAGGAAAAGCTTTCTCTCCCGATAAAAAAGATTTTCTTACTGATCAACCAAAGGGAGTGGTACTTATCGGAATTGCAGGCTGTGGTAAAAGCCTTATAGCAAAAGGGCTTGCAGGGGAATGGTCTATGCCTTTAATTAAACTGGATACAGGGAGACTCTTCAGTCCTCTTATGGGTTCTTCAGAAGAAAATCTTCGTAAAGCCATAATTATATTAGAAGCCGTATGTCCTGCAATTTTATGGCTTGATAATGTAGACAGGGGCTTCTCAGGTGTAAATAGATCGACAGATTCCGGCGTAAGTGCGAGACTCTTCGGAAGTTTTATAAACTGGCTCCAGGAGAAATCCTCTCCCGTATTTGTTATTGCCACTGCAAACAATTTATTCAATCTTCCTCCGGAATTTTTCAGAAAAGGCAGGTTTGATGAAGTATTTTTCCTGGATCTGCCTGACATGGAAGAAAGAAAAAAAATTTTTCAAATATATACAGATAATTTCAATTGTTCCATGTCGGAAACAGAGCTTGAAACACTGGCATTTAACAGTAAAAATTTCAGCGGATATGAAATAAAAAAAGCTGTTATTTCATCACTTTATGATTTTTATGAACAGCAGGAAGGCACAAATTACAACATTCTTCTCAAAAATATTCATAATATTATACCTCTGGAAAATTTTTCAATGGAAGAATCTAAAAAGCTCAGAGACTGGGCGAAAAATAATGCCAGGCAGGCAACATGAACAGTGAACAGTGAGCAGTTATCAGTTAGCAGTTATAATAAGTTTATAGTTTACAGTTGAGAGTTTAAAGTTGAAGATTAATTTATCTACAAACTGGCTGTTCACCGGCCACTGGTCACTGGTCACTGGTCACTGGTCACTGATAACTGATCACTGATAACTCCCCTATTCACAAAACAGGACAAATACACTATAATATACTGAAAAGAGGTGAATTTAAATGTCCCATTTTACGACTGTTAAAACAAAGATTACCGACAGAGAATGTATCAAAAAAGCCATTAAAGAACTTGGATATAATTACAGTGACCAGAGGGCTGAAATCAAAGGTTATCAGGATAAAAAAGTCAAAGCAGATATTGCAGTAAAAACCGGTGCATCCTATGATATAGGTATAGTATGGAACGGTGAAACATGTGATATAGTAGCCGACTGGTGGGGTGTGGAACAGGGTTCTTCTATAAGACAGAAGAATTTTATTCAGGCCGTTACACAGAAATACGCCTATTTAAAAACAAAAGACGTTCTTTTTGAACAGGGTTTTACCCTGGCAGAAGAAGAGACAAATGAAAAACAGGAAATAGTTCTTACAGTCCGTCAGTGGTAATTTGTATCGTGACGCGTAACGCGTAACGCGTGACGGGAGGAACTTCTATTAAATGCTCATGTAGCAGTCAAGAATAATATTCATGTAACGCTTTGCTGGCTCCATGCCTCTATAAAAGGAGAAAATTCATGAAAGAAATGAAAATCAAAATCTTACCTACAGGGGAAATAAAAATTTTGGACATAAAAGGTGTTCACGGACAGGAATGTCTTGAATTTACAAAGTTTATTGAAAATTCTCTTGGAGATGTAACTCATAGAGAATTTACCGAAGACTATTATAGAGAAAATTACAATAATGAGAAAGAAATAGAAAAACAATTTTAAGCAAAAGGAGGTGTCACCAATGTCAGCATGGTTAAAAGCAGGCATCATTTTTGGAGTAATAAATTTCATAGTTGCTTTAATATTTGGTATATTGCTACCGGCATGTCTTCCCCCTATATTTATATGTCTCGGATTTATCTGTGGTATAGTTACAGCCCTGTTTCTGAATAGTCCCAGCGGAGGACTTGCTGTAAAAGAATCCATTAAAGCAGGTTTATTCAGCAGTATAATCTCTACTATTACTCAGCTTCTTGCATCAGGTGTGTATTTTGTAGTATATGGCCGAGAGTCTTCGCAGAAGATAATGGAACAATTTGGTTCTGCTACTGGTTCTGAGGCAGAAAAGATAGGCCAGTATATAGGAGGTTTTGGGACTATAGCATGCTGTGGTGTTACAAATATTATTTGCTTTATAGGAGCGGCAGCAGTTGGTGCATTAATAGCAAGTAAGTTATTTGTTAAAAACCAGAATCTGTAATTCGTAACGGGTAACGCGTAACGCGTGACGCGTGACGCGTGAGGAACTATACTTAATGGTAAAAAAACTTATACTGGTATTTATTTTTTTGATGTTTTTCTCTATTACAGTTGCATCTGTAATGGCTCCTTATTTTGCATCTCATAATAACAGAATAATGGGTGATATCCTCTATGGAGGGTTGAGGGCTTTATGCCATCAGAAACAGGAAAGATGTATATTTCTATGGGGCTACAAAATGGCAATCTGTGAAAGATGTTTTGCCATATATGTCTTTCTGATTGCAGGTGGTATTTTTCTTTATATCTTCAGAAAATCTTTCAGAAAATATCACTGGAAACTGGCAGTCCTTTTAATGTTACCTGCTGCACTGGACGGTATTACCCAGCTTGCAGGTTTCAGAGAGAGTAACATATATCTTCGTCTCTTTACAGGCAGTTTATTCGGCATTGCCTTTGCATTACTCCTCTGTCCCCCGGGGTTTGAACTGTGCCTTGATGATTATAAAATGGAAATAGAGTAGTGAAGGGTGAAGGGTGAAGGGTGAAGGGTGAAGGGTGAAAAGTGAAAAGTGAAGGGTGAAGGGTGAAGGGTGAAAAATGAGTAGTGAATAGTGACCGGTGAGTGGATAAACTACCCGTCACGCGTCACCCGTCACGCGTCACCCGTCACGATATTAATTAATATGGACACAAAAAAAAATATAAAATTACTTATAAAATCCAGATATCCTCTAATTTATCTCGTTACATGGGAAGAAGACAGAGTTCTGGATATGTGCTCGGCCATTGCAGAAGAAATGAAAAAAAGTCTTTATGCCTGGTCTGTAACAGATGGTATGGCATGTATCAATAAAGTAATCTCCTCTACAAAAACACCTCACAGTGCCCTGGAATTAATAGAATCAAAAGATGATGGAATCTTTCTGTTAAGAGATTTTCATCATTACATAGATGATCATGTCATAAAAAGAAAACTTCGTGATCTTGTTATAGCATTTCGCAATTCTTCCAGAACTATAATAATCACATCACCTGTAATGAAAATACCTGTAGAACTGGAAAAAGACATTACTGTAATAGATTATAAACTTCCTTCTCTATCTGAAATGGACAGGATATTTTCACTTATTACAGAAAATTTCAGCTTCCAGGGTATAAATATCTCTATTAAGACTGTAGAGGAAAGAGAAGAAATAGTTAAATCCCTTCTTGGCTTTACCAGAAGAGAAGCGGAACAGATTCTTGCAAAAGTGGCTGTTATGAATGGAAAAATAGGAATAGAAGATATAGAATTAATCCTTAAAGAAAAGGAACAGATAATAAGAAAGGCAGGTTTTCTCGAGTTCTACTCTTATGTGGAACATTTCTCACATATTGGCGGATTGAACAACCTGAAAAAGTGGCTTAAAAAAAGATCCCTTGCCTTCACACAGAAAGCCAGAGACTTCGGTCTTCCTGAGCCAAAAGGCATATTACTGACAGGACTTCCGGGATGCGGGAAAAGCCTCTGTGCCAAAGCCATTGCAGGTCAATGGAAAAAGCCTCTCCTTCATTTTGATCTCGGCCGTGTTCTTGGAGGACTTGTAGGAGAATCTGAAAGGAACATGAGGAAAGCTTTAAAGATAGCAGAAAGTGTTGCTCCTGCCATATTATGGATAGATGAAATAGAAAAGGCTTTCTCAGGGGTTCTGGACGGAGGAGACAGTGGTGTTACTTCCAGACTGCTCGGAACTCTTCTCACATGGATGGAAGAACATGAAAGTCCTGTTTTCATCGTAGCCACAGCAAATAATATAAATATTCTTCCAGAAGAATTAATAAGGAGATTTGACGAGGTATTTTTTGTAGATCTTCCCTATCAGAGGGAAAGAGAAGAAATATTTCGGATTCATCTGAGTAAACGTAACAGAAATATAAAAAATTTCAATCTGGAATTACTTGCAAAAAAGTCAGAAGGGTTCAGCGGTTCTGAAATAGAACAGGTAATAGTTTCCTCTCTTTTTGACAGTCTCTCAGACGATCTGGAATTCAACAGTGATTTAATATTAAAAAATATTAAAGAAACATTTCCACTTTCAGTTTCTATGAAAGAAAGGCTGGAACAGTTAAGAAAGACGGGAAAAGATAGATTCAGAATGGCTTCTACAGAATCAGAACTGCCACGTTTCCAGGATCTGAACCTGGGAGATATTATAAAATTTTCTTAATGGTCTTTACTTTTTCAGAATCTATTTTATAATAATGGCATAGAATCTGTAGTAATAATTGGGTGTTGGGTGTTAGGTGTTGGGTGTTAGGTGTTGGGTGTTGGGTGTTAGGTGTTGGGTGTTGGGTGTTAGGTGTTGGGTGTTAGGTGTTAGGTGTTGGGTGTTAGGTGTTGGGTGTTAGGTGTTAGGTGTTAGGTGTTGGGTGTTAGGTGTTGGGTGTTAGGTGTTGGGTGTTGGGTCAGTAAGCTTAAACACCCATAACCCATAACCCATAACCCATAACCCATAAATAACTATAAAACTGTACTTTACACCATAAAAGAGGTATATTCATGAAAAATTTCTATATATTTTTAATTATATTAATGGCTTTATCTCTTACAGACAGAGCATGGGCCATCATAGGAGAAAAAGACGATCTCCTGGGAGGCAATGTAGATGTAAAAATACTGGCACAGAATTTCTCAGGGGAAGCCAATTCCAATGAATTTCACATATGGGGCAGTGTCTGCCTTGAAAAAGATGAAGCCACACTGGAAGCAGATGATATAAAATTCAATGGGAAAACAAATATTGCAGTAGCCTCAGGAAATGTTGTATTCAGCCAGCCGGGAACTGTTCTTTCAGGTAATACAGTAACAGTAGAATATAAAGAAAAAAAAGGTATCTGGGCAGGAAATGTAAAGGTAGTTCAGACAAAAGCACCAGAAAAAGGAATGACAAGTGTTCAAAAGACCTTTAAAGATGGTCCTGTAACAATAGTTTCGGACACACTGGAATTTACCTGGCAGGAACCGGGCAGAGTAGTGGCAGGAGGCAGAGTAGAAGTCTATCAAAAAGATAAACATGTTTATGCAGATAGTGCCACCTATATATCTTCTCCTCAGAGTATAACTCTGGACGGAAATGTAAAACTCAGAAGAGATGACGGTTCGTCTATGATATGTGCAAAACTGGTTATGGATCTGAAACAGAATACATTTCAAGCAATGAGATCATCAAATTCTCAGATAAAAGTAGATTATTATTTTAATGAAAAGAAAAAATAGTGAAGGGTGATCTGTGAAGGGTGATCTGTGAAGAGTGAAGGGATTATAACCACGTTTCACGTTTCACAGGGCGAACACAGAGGTTCGCCCCTACTCTCATATATAATCATTTGTTTTATTATTCAACCTTACTGCCATTTCTTTCAATATGGAAAAGGTAATTTTTCCTTCTTCTCTGAGTATAATGCCAAAATTATCCTGCGAAATAGATACAAGCTGTGTATCTTCTTCTGCCGCAATGGCTGTAGCAGTTCTTTTTGTATTAATCAAAAGAGAAATTTCCCCGAAGTATTTCCCTTTTTTCAGAACATTAATAATTTCATTATCCCTTGCTATACGTACAGATCCTGACAGAATATAAAACATTTTATCTGATTCTTCACCATAATTAAAAATTACATCACCTTGATTATATTTTTTGACAAATTTTCTATTTATAATATGGTGTGTCTTTTTTGTATCAGGGCCATGATAAAAGAGATCTTTCAGGAAAAGGGCTTCTTTTTTTCTGAGATTTGAAATGATTTCTGCTCCGAGTAAAATTACTGCAAAAGAATAATAAACCCAGACAAAAAGAATAAATAAGGCCTTCAATGAACCAAAGGTATAACCATAACTGGAATTGAATTTAAGAAAAAGGAAAAATACAGGTCTCATAATAGACCAGATTACAGCACTGAAAAAAGAACCTCCCAGAATGTATTTGAATTTTACCTTCACAGGTGAAAAAATACGGTAACAAACAGTCATTAATATTACAGTAAAAAGAAATGATGCAGTAATATTACTTATATCAAGAAGGATTGGTGTTTTAAAAAATATGCCTGTAATCATAGAATAAAGAACTTCACTTATTACAAGTAATATAGATAAACCTACCATTATAATAGCTGCCATCAGATCAAATGTTTTCGATTTGAAATACGTAAGTTCTTCATCCATTTTAAATATTTTTGTAAAAGCATTTCTGATTGTTCCCACAAGAGGAGTAAGCCACCAGAAGAGAATAATAATTGTTATGGGCCCCAATATTTTTTTGTTTTCAGATAGGGTATAAACCTCTTTTTCAATTACCTTTATAAATGAAGGAAATATTTTTGATGTAACTTCCTGAACTGCAATAAAAGCTTTTTCAGAAGAGATAATATAATTACCAAGGATATAAAAGACAAGAAGCAAAAGTGGAATAACAGAGAAAAAACCATAGAATGCCAGTGCAGCAGATCTTTCAAAATTATTATTCCTCTGAAATGATTTAAACGATTCATTCAGTATAATAAAAAAGTCTTTTGTTTTTTCTTTGAATTCCTTCATAGTTAATCACGGCAGCCATAAATATCATATCTTTTTTTAGATTTTTATTTACTATAACACAGGGTTAAGGGGCAATCAAGTTTATTTTACTGTAATATTTTTCATAGATTGCGTTTAAAAATAACAGATGATTTTACATACGATGGAAAAAAAATTATTATAGAATATTCAGAGTAAAAAGTGAAAAATGAATAAAACAGGACATTACTTACTATTCACTACTCACTATTCACTCCTTAAAATAGTTCTTTCATAAATTAAAATACTTCTTAAGATAGTTTGTCACATAAGGATTTTTATTATATAATAAATTGACAGAATAATTTTATGTAGAAATATCTTTCCAGTAAGAAGATAACTAACTCGGAAATTGAAATTAATTAAAAGTCTCTTTTATTCCACAGGAAGGAAATTTATGGACATGATAGGCGCTATACTTTCTTCACCCAGTATTCCAGGTGATGTAAAAGCTGCCATGGTAATGAAAGAAGCTCTGGCACAGCAGGAAATTGCCATTGAAATGATGAAAAAAGTTATGGAAACACAGCAAATGGAAACAAGTGCCATTATGCAGATGCTGAATAAAACAATCCCTCTTAACAGTGACGCAATGAAGATAGACGTATATGTTTAACCTGTGAATAGAAAGGATTCCTCTATTTTTTTTCATTTTCACCATGCTTTTTCACCAATAACCATTCACTTTTCACGAAAAATTATGATATAATTATAAAATCACCTGTTTCCAGGAGGCTATCTGTAACATAAATGGAAGATCAGAGTAAACTCATACAAGACAATATTCTTTTCAGACTGGCAGCATTTCGCAAAGATTTAAAGAATTTGCCGGAAGAAGATTTAAGACTCCTTGTTTCCCTGGGAAAACTTTCAGATCTCCTTCTCGGTTATCCTGTAGCCACTCTTACTTCAGCCTCATCATCAGGTACATCGTCAGATCATGGAGGTGACACAGGAAAAATGCTCCTTTCAGGTCTATCCCCGGGAATGGGAGAAGAATTTATAGACAGTTCAGCTTCTCTTGGAGGCATGGGACTTGCTGCTATTCTCGGGTTCAATGAAATGAGTAAAAATCTCGGAAGTACAGCCCTTGCGGCCATGGCTTTAGGAGGTTTTCTCGGTATGACTCTTCTCCCTCCTCCGTCCATGTTCGGTAATTACATATTCTATAAAATGGCTCTTGGTAAATTTACCTCTTCCGCCTATTTAAATGCAACAGATCTGCCTTACGGTGATAATCTTGAAGGGAAAAATAGTTTTCTTGCTCACGGTCCATTCGGGTCATCTCCGGCAGGCACCATGATGGCCTTATTAAGTGGCTGTGGGAGAACTGTAATGAAAGGAGAAACTGGTTCCTGTCCCGGTGCTTTTCTGGGATTCTGCGGAGAATATGGATTTTATTAAAAGGAGAAATAATAATGAATCTATTCGAAATAAGTGATTATATGGACAATCTTCTTAAGATAAAAGAAATAGAAGATAAAAGTCTGAACGGTCTTCAGGTAGAAAACAGCGGAGAAATTGAAAGTATAAATATATGTGTGGACACATCAGAAGAACTTGTAAAGTCATGCCCTGAGAACAGTTTAATTATAGTTCATCACGGGCTTTTCTGGGGTAAACCTCTGGCCATAACAGGCCGTATCTACAAAATAATCCATTCATTGATGGAGAAAAACTGCGCCCTTTATGCAGCACATCTGCCACTTGACAGTCATGAGGAACTGGGAAATAATCATGGTTTTTATAAACTGGCAGGATGGGATGCCTTTAAAACAGAGAAATTTGATCTTACCAGTATAATAGAATTTCCTGAACCATGTAGTCTCTCTGAGCTTCTGGAAGTAATAAAAAATGTAATAGGTAAAGACATAACCATGTGGGATTTCGGGAAAAAAGAGATAAAAAAACTGGCTTTTATTTCAGGGGGAGCTATTTTTATGATTTCAGATGTTATAAAGAAAGGTCTGGATTTATATATAACTGGTGAGCCTTCTCATTGCTGCTACTGGCCTGCAAAAGAGAATAAAATAAATGTAGTATTCGGAGGTCATTATAATACGGAGAAAATAGGAGTTAATCTGCTGGCAAAAGATCTGTCTGAAAAATTTTATATCCCTTATAAATTTATAGATTTACCTACAGGTTTGTAGTAAGTAGTGAGTAGTGAGTAGTGAATGGTGAAACTCATCACCTACCACGAACATGAGGTTAACCGATGAAATACCTGATGGGATTTTTTATATTCTTATTTATCTGTGCCTGTATAAATCTATTCTTTAAAATCCTGGAATTGATCCCTTCAGTATGCCCCTCCTGTAAAAGAAGAAAACTAAAAAAATCTTCTGAAGAAGAACAACCGGGGTACGGTGTGAATATTGTTTATAAATGTTCACACTGCGGACATGGAGTAAGTGAATTTATAAAAAAAATATCCTACTAGTCAGAGTGAGTAGTGAATAGATTATCTCTACTCACTACTCACCATTCACTTATTTCGCCTCTACTCCGGCACCTGTCACATCCCTCATATCGATAAAAGGTGTGGCGCCGCCGCTTACCTGTGGAAGAATTCCATTCCATTTCTTTACTGCTTCATATTTTATAAGAGCAGGTGTTATGGACTGAGAGATAAGTTTATTGGCTTCAGCCTGGGATTTTGCCCTGGTAAGAATAGATTTTGCATCTCCCTCTGCTTCAAGAACCTTCTGCTGTGCTTCAAACTTCTTTCTCTGAAGTTCATTCTGAGCCTTCAGGGCTTCCTGAACTGCAGCATTTTTCTGTTCTATTGCCTCCATAATTGTCTTGGGAGCTCTTATTTCATTGATTGTAAACTGTTTTACCAGAAAGCCATATTGTTCAAGTCTGTCCTGAAGAACCTTCTGTATCTTCATAACTACTGAGGCTTTTTCTTTACCGATAAAATCTTCAATCCTGGTTGTACCTACAACCTCCTGCATGGCCTGTCTTACAGTCTGTTTTACAAATCCATGGGTAATACTTGCTATGGGCTGACGAAAAGCCACATAAAGCTCAGGCACTTTCTGGGGGCTTAACTCAAAAGCAAGGGAAACATCACAGCTTATGGGCTGCCCTTCCGTAGAATTTACATTTATCTCATCATTCTGAACGGACCCTTCCGTAGATGCTTTACATAAAACTATGGTCTGCATAAAAATGGGATATACTATAACATCCTGTGTGATAAAATTCCTCATTCCATATCCCGGGTTCAATGAAACATCTGCTATACCTTTCGTATTGCCTTCTGGAGGGATCTTGTAGATGAGAACTCCTACATGTCCCGGCGGTACATAGTATATTGTGGAAGCAAGGATAATTATTAGAATAAAACCTATGGCAATAATAACAGTACCTGTTATGGACAGAGCGGAAAAATTGAAACCTTTCGATTGTTTCGGAACTATATTCATAAAAAACTCCTCTCTTTTTTTATAATCTCTCTTATGAATATACACTAACGACGATAGTAAGTCAATTATCATTGGTGTTTAAAAATGACAGGTGATTTTACACACCATGGGAAAAGAACTTTATTATAGAATATTCAATACTCACTATTCACTAATTACAGATTTATATGCATTAATTATAATTTTCAGCAAAGGTGAATTTACCTGCCAGAGGCAATCTACAATCTCCATAATCCACCGGCTAAAATATTTTCCCCTTGTTATAACAGGGATATGAGATAAAATACATTCATCATTTTGGTGAAATAGAAAAGCGAGTTTACAGTATCAAAATCCAGTAAAACCATAATATTTCGCTCTTTCCAATGTCTGAACCAGGATTTTCAGGATTTAAGGATTTATAGGATTTTTCTCTCCTTACTATGTATAGTTTAAAGGTACTATCTCAAAAGCCCCCTCATTTGGTAATAGAAATACAAGAGATAGAAATTTCCTGTGTGCATTACAGAAATGAATTAAGGAATTCACCCTGTTCTGGCTAATAGATAATAATTGTTAAAATGATTAATTCTTCAAAAAAAAAGAAAAACCCTTTGATGTCGAAATTACAAGATAAACGTATCTAAAAAATAGCTCATCAAAGAGGTGATAGGTAATTATGCCACAGGGAGTATTAAATTTCAAGTACGAAGAAGAAAAAAAATCATCAGGTATGACAGCATTAGCCGGATTACCTGTATATTTAGATTTTAGCTATATAAGTGGTCTTTATGACTCAATAAGAAAACATGTCAAAATTCGTAATTCCGGTCAGGGTTGGACTGATGTACAGGTATTATCTTCATTAATATTATTGAATTTAGCTGGCGGAGATTGTGTTGAAGACTTAAGAATATTGGAAAGTGATGAAGGATTTGTGGAGATATTACGAAAAATAGAAACCTATAAATTGCGGCGCAAAGAGAGGCGTGAATTAGAAAGCAGGCATAGGAAAGAAAAGCTTCGTTCCGTTCCATCTCCATCATCAGCCTTCAGATATTTGCAGAAATTCCATAATAAAGAAGAAGAGATTAATAGAAAAGCTCATAAGGCATTCATTCCTTTAGATAATGAATATTTAAAGGGTTTAAAGAAGGTAAATGGAGATTTATTGTCATTTATACAGTTAAAATCTCCAGAAAAAATAGTCACATTGGATATGGATGCCACTGTAGTAGAAAGCAATAAAGAGGAAGCCCTTTATTGTTATGAAGGATTTAAATCATATCAGCCATTAAATGCATACTGGGCAGAAAAGGGATTTGTAGTTAACTCGGAATTTCGTGATGGAAATGTCCCTGCCGGTTATGAACAACTTAGAGTATTAAAGGAAACAATTGATTTTTTGCCTGAAGGAATAGAGAAAATATATTTACGTTCTGATACTGCAGGTTACCAGTGGGATTTAATGAAATACTGTGCAGAAGGAAAAAATAAACGTTTTGGAGTTATAGAATTTACTATATCAGCAGACGTGAGTCCTCAGTTTAAGGAAGCAGTAAAAGAGGTATCAGAGTCAGATTGGACGCCATTATTAAGACAGAAAAAAGATAAGAAATGGGAAGAAACCGGTCAGGAATGGGCGGAAGTGTGTTATGTACCATCTGCAGTATGTGTAAGTAAAAAAGGCCCTTCTTACAGATATATAGCAATAAGGGAAGCAGTAAGACAATTAGATTTACCTGGTATGGAACAATTAAAATTACCTTTTTACGATGTGGATTTACCCGGTAAAGGTAAATATAAAATTTCTGCTATAGTTACCAATCGCACTACAGAAGGACAGGAATTAATATGGTGGCATCGTAAAAGGTGCGGTAAATCTGAAGAGGTTCATTCAGTAATGAAAGAAGACCTTGCAGGAGGCAAATTACCATCCGGTTATTTCGGTGTAAATGCTGCCTGGTGGGCTATTATGATTTTAGCTTATAACATTAATTCCGGTATGAAAAGATTAGTTCTGGGAGAAAGCTGGATAAACAAACGATTAAAGGCAATAAGATTTGCTATTATTAATCTTCCGGGACGTATAATTAAACGCTCAAGAGAGTTAATAATAAGGCTTACAAAAGGACACCCTTCCAATGAACTTTTATTTAATGCACGCAAGAAAATTTTATCTTTTTCATCTTTATCGCCTGGCTGAAAGGGGCAGTGAGCCAGTATCTTTAAACCTTACATAGTAATGATAAGCAAAATCCTATAAATCCTTAAATCCTGAAAATCCTGGTTCAGACATTAGAAAGATGAAAATATAACAGTTTTAAAGGAGTTGATATTAATATACGAATTTTTACAGAGTAAAATATTGCAGCTTACTATATATTTAATAATTACTCTAAAACACTGCAAAAATTTTCAATTTTTGCTATAAAAAAACATTTTTGCAGACTAAATCACTGTAGAAAAATTAGATGGTGGATTTTGGAATCTTCTCCTTCCTTGACAGCAAAATGAAATTACTATATAGTTAATTTTATATTAAATTTTCTTTAAGGAAAGGAGAAAAATTATGAAAATTTTTCTTGACAGTGCTGATATAAAAGAAATCAGAGAAGCAAATACTATGGGGCTTATAGATGGAGTTACAACCAATCCTACACTCCTTGCAAAAGCTGTGGCAGAACAGGGCGGCAAGGTTAACATGAAGGAATATATAGAACAGATTGTAAAAGAAGTTCAGGGCCCAATAAGTCTCGAAACGACCGGAAATGATGCGAAAACTATGGTAAAACAGGGAAAAATACTTGCTAAATTCGGACAGAATGTAATTGTAAAGGTACCTCTTTTTATAGAAGGTTTGAAGGCTGTAAAGGAATTGAACAGAGAAGGTATTAAATGTAATGTAACTTTATGTTTCACTTTATCACAGGCACTTCTTGCTGCCAAAGCAGGTGCAGCTTTTGTAAGTCCCTTTGTGGGAAGACTTGATGATATAAATCAGGATGGTATGCAGCTTATTGAAGAAATTGTTCAGATCTATGATAATTATGAATTCAAAACAGAAATAATTGCTGCTTCCATAAGACATCCTGTACATGTTCTTCAGTCTGCTTTAGTGGGAGCTCATATTGTAACAGTCCCTCTTTCTGTAATAAAGAAACTCAGCCTCCATCCGAAAACAGATGAAGGGCAGAAGAATTTCCTTAATGATGCATCAAAAGTGCCGGAATATATTAAACTTCTGGAAGGCTAAAGCTCATGAAAATCGAGTGGTGAGTAGAGATTTCTACTCACTGCTCATTCAATATAAGGTAAGGCTTTTTCAGATTTATTCCCAGAAAAAAGCTGTTTTATTTCCGGTTTAAACATGGTCAGAAGAACAAAAATACCATAGGGTATGCCAATAATTGATAGAAGAGACATAATTGCTGTCGCTATCTGAACATAAAAGCCCCAACGTTTCAAATTAAAAACACCTGCACCTGAGGAGATAAAAAGAGTTGCAGCAAGAAGCCCCGGTAAACTGATAAAATAACTGCCTATTATACCGAGAAATTTTTCTCCCACAGGGTCACCGGAAAAAAATATACCGTAAATTACTACAAGAAACATCAGAAAAGCAGGGATAAGGCAGATACCTCCAAGGACAAAATTCATCATGGATATAAAAATCAAAGAATCTGGCTTCTTTATAAAATTGTCGGAATTTTTACAGAATTTTTCATCCATTCTATTAACCTCCTGAGTTTTTTTGCAACTATAGTAATTCTCCTGGAAAATACCATAATAATGGAAGGGTGAAGGGTGAAAAGGCGAACCTCTGTTTTCGCCCTATGACGCGAGGAAAGAAACTGTTAATTAAATTCAATTACTTAAAAATCAATCCACCTGTTTCAGAATATCTTTATATTCTCCTTCACCTTCATCAAGGACTGATAAAGATTCACAGAGTTTATTTTTTGCTTCAAGGGCAAGTTCGAGGCCATGCTGGATATGTGTGGCTTTTCTGTCTTTTATGTAGAGTTTAAAATACTCAAAAGCTTCATCATATAGGTCAAGAGCTTCTATACAGGATTCCATAATTTCTTCCGACTTATCACTTCTTGTTTCTCTCACATAGATCTTTAAATTATTCTTAAGACCATCGGGGAAATATAGTTCTCTTGTTATATTATAATGAAGTCCTTCTATAACAGAAGAATATTCTCTTATGGAAATATTTCTTTCCAGCATATTTTCCGCTGTTTCCATGAGGAGTTTAAACTTCGGCGAGTGCCATCCGTAATCTACTATTTTTTTATAAATATCTTTATCTAAAATATCAATAGTCTGTTCAGGTTTTTCCTGAAATATCTGCATAAGGGTGGCATTACAGAATTTACAGTATTTTGCCTGAATGGGATTAATCCAGTTACAGTTAAAACATTTTTTTGTATCAGGTCCCTCTATTAAATCATCTAAATCATCAAGCATTTAAAATCACTTTACTTTTTATAAGATAGAAAAAGCTCTCTACAATCAGTTCTCACAATAAAACATTTTGTCGGGAGCTTTTTCTATTCCAAAAATTTCCACTATTTCTTAATTATACAAGTCCTGCCACACCGGATTTTACCTTTTTCTTTGAAGCATCTTTCTTTCCCTTGTCCTCATTCTTATCTCCCGCTTCACCTGCTTCTTCGGAATCCATCTTGTCTATGCCTGTATCAGGTGTACCCTTTAATTCTACTTTTAAATCATCTGTTGAAATAATTTCAGCTTCTTTTTTTTCTCCGCCTCCACCGCCTTTCTCAGACTTCTGAGGTTTTTGCTGTTTTTCTGCATGTTTCGATGTAGAACTTTTTATAGTACTCATTATTTACCCTCCTTATTTACCTGTTTCTTTATTCTGATGTTATATATTAAAAATTTTTACAATTCTCCTGAATATAATGTAACTTATAAACCTTAAATATTCCTTAAATATTCCTCAAATATTCCTTAAATTTATTTAAGAACTTTTTCTATTCTTTCCATTGCCCAGTCAATCTCTTCTTTTGTTATCACAAGAGGTGGTGCAAATCTTATAACCTGATGATGTGTTTCTTTTGCCAGAATAGCTTCCGCCTTAAGTGCTTCACAGAAAGGCCTTGCTGTGCCTGATTCTTTCTTTATTTCTACACCTATCATCAAACCTTTCCCTCTTACTTCTTTAACATGTGGACTATTTATATTTCTCAATTTCTTAAGAAAATAATCACCAGTTACAAAAGATTTACCTGGCAGGTCTTCTTCTATTATTACCTCCAGAGAAGCAATTGCCACAGCAGAGGCAAGAGGATTTCCTCCGAAGGTAGAACCATGATCTCCCGGATTAAAAACATCCATAATATTATTGTTTGCCAGTATGGCAGAAACAGGATAAAGTCCTCCTCCGAGAGCCTTACCGACTATTATTATATCAGGTTTTACCCCTTCATGATCACAGCAGAAAAGCTTACCTGTTCTGCCCAGACCTGTCTGTATTTCATCTGCTATATAAAGGACATTATGTTTTTTGCAAATTTCAAAGGTTTTTTTCAGATAACCTTCATCAGGTATGAGTACTCCTCCTTCACCCTGTATCGGTTCAAACAAAAAGCCTGCAGTATTCTCAGTAATAGCTTTCTCAAGAGCATCAGTATTATTATAAGGGATAACTTTAAATCCAGGCGTAAAAGGACCAAATCCTTCCCTGTACTGTTTCTCGGTTGAGAAACCAACTATTGTAGTGGTACGGCCATGAAAATTATTTTCTACCACTATAATCTCTGCCTTATCATGTTCAATATGTTTTTTAAGATAACCCCATTTACGGGCAGCTTTTATGGCAGTTTCAACAGCTTCTCCGCCTGTATTCATAGGAAGAACTTTTTCCATGCCTGTAAGAGAACAGAATTTCTTAAGGAATTTACCCATAACATCATTATGAAAAGCCCTTGATGTAAGAGTAATTTTATCTAACTGTTCTTTCAGAGCATTAATAATTTTCGGATGTCTGTGCCCCTGATTTAAGGCAGAATAGGCACTTAACATATCTAAAAATTTCCTGCCTTCTATGTCCCATACCCATACACCTTCTCCTCTGGATATTACTACAGGAAGAGGATGATAATTATGAGCACCGTATTTTTCAGCCTCTTCTATATATTGTTCCGTTAAATGTTGCATCAAATTACTTCACTCCTTTACTGATTAAAATCGTAATGCGTAATGCGTGATGCGTGATGCGTGATGCATGATGCGTGATGCGTAATGCGTAATGCGTAATGCGTGATGCGTGATGCGTAATGCGTGATGCGTAATATTACTACTAAGAATGACAATTAAATAACTGTCTCGAATATATTAAATCGTGACGCGTAACGCGTAACGCGTGACGGGAGGAAAGAGATATTTATTTTATTTCTATTCCTACTCACCCTTCACCCTTCACCCTTCACCCTTCACTCTTCACCCCTTACAAATTTTCAGACATTACTTTTTGTAATTACTATAATTTCTGTTATTTATTCTTTTATTGAAATTCTAAATTCTACCTTTCAGAGGTAATTCCTCTTTAAATAAAGAAATTCCGCCTTAAGGCGGAACCTATATTAAAAGCATTCAGCTCTTAGCACACATTCATTAAAACTTTATATAAACTCATCTTCAGTTATAAAATTAATAAAATATAAAACTTCCCCGCCTTTTTCCTCTTTATAAAGGCAGTTTTCGTCCATATTATTTATAAAGATAGACAATAATTCATCGAATTTTTGCAAAATATTTATTTTCTCTTCCATAAAGGTATTTAAAAAAGGAATAGGAAAAAATAATAAATATAATTCTTTACTACTTTTGGAAGGTAAATTTAATAATTTCGATAAAATAATTACTTTGATAAATTTATCAAGTAATAACCATTCTATCCTGGTTTCAAATCTCTCCCTTGCATTATTTACAAGATAGTGGTATGTCCTGGAAGCATCCCTGAGAATTTTATGCCTGGAGAGAGATTTACCATCTATATAAAAAATTTTCTCAAATAATTTATCTACAAGAAAAAGTCTGTTAATGCTCCTTAATAATTCTTTACTGTAATCATCTAATTCAAGATAATGTTTAATCTTTTCACCGTTAAATTTCAAAGCTGTCACATCTATCCCTCCTGAATAAGCAGATTTTTTATCTGACCTGTATTTATTATACTATAAAAATACAGAGGAGTTGTTAACATTTCGTTAACAATATTAACAAAATGTTAATATTTTGTTAATATTTTGTTAACAAAAATAAAGTTAGGAATAGCTTTGGAATAACTGTCGCAAATGAGGGTGATGGGTGTTGGGGGTTGGGTTAAGAAGCTTAAAAACCTGAAACCTGAAACCTGAAACCCAAAACCCAAAACCTGAGACAATTAATTAATTTTCATTCCTTACTGAATAGAGGCAATATGGATTAAAAATAATTTTCAGATGAATTTATATGAGAATCGTGAAAAGTGAAAGGTGAAACGAATTGTAACAGGACTTACGCAAAAAGCACGAAGAAACCAGTCATTGCGAGCGAAGCGAAGCAATCCTGTCGGTATATGGAAAACCGTTGGGATTGCTTCGTCGCTGCGCTCCTCACAATGACAAAATGCGTAATTCCTGTTGTAAGATTCTCATCTTGCGTTGTGACCACTCTGGTCATGGCCGTTAGTGAGCAGGTGATTGAGAATTAGATTCTGATTGTGGAGATAGTAATTTTTCTACAGTTTCCTCTGCAGATCTTCCCAGAATTTCTCCCAGGCTTGCTGCTGCTTCACTCCTGGTAACAGAAACTTTAGGATAAATCTTCTTTATTCTGCCAAAAGATCTGTTCAACACAGGGAAACCTGGTGACATATCTTTATAAAATGATACAAGATAAGGTTTGTTTATATCATTTGGATCCCTGAAGTAATTTTCCAATTGTACAATACATTTTGCATGGTCCAGATCTCTAACGTCAATATACTGTATATCATATTCAAAACTGCATCTCATCATCATTAATTCTTCTCTGGTCAGTTCCTTATCCGGTTCAAAATGAGTTCCATCTATACCTACTATATAACCCTGATCATGAAGAAACTGAATATAAGTGAAATCAAGGTAATCAGGCTGTACATCATCATAATAATTTTTAGACAGACTGGACAGAGATTTAGTAATTGCTTTTTCAGGACATAAAATATTTGCTGTTTTTACAAGCCAGCGAACATACAGTCCTCTCGTAATTTTATCATAAGGTTTAAATTTATTGGCTTCTATTTCTTTAAATATACCCAGTTTCTGAAGAGCAATTATATAATTTTTAGCAAAATTATCGTCTATATCAACAAAAGAAACTTTAGTCATTAAAACAGGAGTAGGAACTGCTATCTCAGTAGGAACAGATGTTGGAGTCACAGATGTATCAGGCGTTACTGCAGGGCTTTCCACTGCAACAGAAGCAGTCGGCATTTCAGTAGATTCAGGCTGAGGAGTAACAACTACTACTTCCGTAGGTTTTGCAGGATGTGATAAAATATTTCTAAAAAGAGGGTATGCATAGGTACCTATAACACTCATCAGAGCTATTATAAAGATTATTCCCATACCTGTAATAATAATAGGATAGAGTGTAGATTTTTTCTTTGGTTCTTCAACCAGCTTTTCCAGTTCAGCATGTTTATGTTCACAGCCAGGACAATCACCTGAAGGGGAAAGTTTCGAACCACATACAGAACAGGCAACAGATTTTGGTGATTCACCAGAGGTTTTTTTTATCTCAATTTTTTTCTCCTGTTTTAACCTTGTCACAGGTGGCAAAGAAGGCCTGACTTCTTCCTGTTCCTGTTTTGGTGTAGTTTCCCAGTGACTCTTTCTTCTCACAGGCTTTGGCTTTTCTTCGTTTTCTTCTGAAATTTCTGGCGACCAGGTTTTCTCCTGTATATAATCATCTTCGCCAATTTCTTCAGCCGGTATTTCCTGTTGTTTCATATTTTCTTTCACTTCATCTGCACCGTCTGACTCAAACATCTCATTACATATTCTGCATTTCAATGCTGTTGCAGGATTTTTTTCGCCACACAGGAGACATTCTCTTTGCAGGTCACCTGTAACGATAGATTTTCTCACAGATTCTTTAGGAGCTATAGAAGGCATCACCCCTTTTGGAACTTCCTTATCCTTAAGTTCCTCACAGCAGAGTTTACAGTAAGAAGCAGAAAGAGGGTTTTTTTCTCCGCAGAGTGGACATAGTTTTTGCATTTCTGCCCTGTCGGCATTACTGGCAGGAAGATCTCCGAACTGTTTGGTACCTCTGGATTGACTGACAGGATAAGCATCCCTTTTTTGACTGGCAGATGCATTGCCGAGTATTTTACTTGGACTGAGGAGGCTTCCTCTTTTTTTAGATCCTTCCTGACGAATCTCTTCTTCAGGTGTAATAGTTTCAGGAGCCTGTTCTTCCTCGGAAAATATTTCATGACAGACTCTGCATTTAACAGCATTTATTGGATTTTTTTCACCGCATAACAGACATTCTCTCTGAAGATCTCCTGTAACTATAGATTTTTCTATCTTCTTATTTTCTATTCCAGGTTTATCAGAATAAGTTACTGTTGCTGCTCCGGAAGTAGCTTTGCTGCCGAAAGAAATTTTCATTATTTCCCCGCATGCCATACACCTGATAGAGGAAACTTCATTGAACTCTCCGCAAAAAGGACATTCTTTAACAGGATGAGAGGGAGATTCCTTTACTCTGTTATCAGCAAAAACAGTACCACAGAAAGGGCATGCACCTTCTTCAAGGCTCAGAAGTTGTTCGCCACAGTAATTACATCTCCCCACGGCAGGAGGCTGATCATCATAGGGGAAAAAATCATCTCCTGCAGGAGGTAATCTGTAAGTACTGAAACCACTCTGTAATTCACTCATTTTATCAGCTTCATAAGGCTTTTCTGTCTGATAACTTCCATGTGTTTCAGGTGCTTGAGATCTACCCTGTCTGGCACCGGAAGAAACCAGATACTCTCCGCAGTAATCACATACAGTGGCGTTAATATCAAGATTTTCTCCACAGAACATACATGGCTTCACCTGAGGAGGAATATTATCTAAAAATTCCTGGCAAAATCTGCATTTCACAGCATTAGCCATTATAGCTTCCCCACAAAAGGGACATTGTTTCATTGGATTATTATATCTGCCATTCATGTTTAATCTACTTTATTATTTTCTCTATAAAATTATCTGTAAATTTTTCTTATTATACCATAATAATTAAAATTATTAAATAATTTTTAAAATCACTTTAATTTAAAGATTGTGTTTTTTTATGACAGGTAGAGTAACTTATGCTGGAAATTATAGGATATCTGATAGAAAAATCTCTCTCAGTTGATAATATATTTGTCTTTGTTCTGATTTTCAGCTATTTTTCCGTACCTTCGGAATATCAGCATAAGGTTTTATTCTGGGGAATAATAGGAGCTCTTTTCATGAGATCCGGCTTTATTCTTCTCGGTACGATATTAATTAAGAAATTTCATTTTATACTTTATATATTCGGCGCTTTTCTTGTTTACGGAGTATATAAAATGATGTTTCAAAGTGATAATGAAATAGATCCTTCTAAAAACCCTTTCCTAAAAATATGCAGGAAATTATTCCCTGTAACAAATGATTACAGAGGGTCGAATTTTTTCGTAAGGGAAGGTAATATACTTAAAATTACACCTCTTATACCAGTACTGGCAGTCGTAGAATCTACCGATTTAATCTTTGCAATAGATTCAATACCTGCAATATTTGCAATAACCCAGGATGCCTTTATTGTTTACACATCAAATATTTTCGCCATACTCGGATTGAGATCATTGTATTTTGCCCTTGGAGACATTATTGAAAAATTTACCTGTTTGAAATACGGACTGGCAATAGTTCTAGCTTTTATAGGTATAAAGATGCTGATTATGGATATATATAACTTGACATTGTCACATTAGAATAACAAAAGCCGGTAGGACAATCGTCCTCGATTGTCCGGGTAGCAACTTCGTCAGGACAAGCGAGACGCTTGTCCTACCATGGAATGTGACAATGTCAAGATAAAATACCTACGGTATTTTCTTTAATAGTAATTGCTGTAATGATAGCAGGTTCTATCATTGTTTCTCTTTTCATCGGAGGGAAAACAAATTCGGATCAACCTGTCCTGGCAGAAGAAAGAGTCACATAGGAATGACACGCAAATAACTGTCTCAAATAAACAAAGCATGACGCGTATAGTAAGTTGAGAGTTGAGAGTTGAGAGTTTAAAGTTGAAAATTAACCAACCATAAACCATAAACTCTCTTCACTTTTCACCCTTCACTCTTCACTACTCACTATTCACTACTCACTTAACCTACCTGCGGCCTCCTCCATGAACTCCGCCTCCGCCACGAAGCGGCATAAGAGGCGGGTTATTTATAGGGTGAACCGGTCTCACACCGTTCCCTACATGACCATAGGAACCAAAATAATATCCCGGTATATATCCGGGAGGATAATAGGTATCCTGGTCATAATTATAATCATAACCTGCAGATGAAGAAGCAGATACGGTATAATCCTGCCCCGGCAGATTTCCCTGTGGACTGTCAGAGGAAGGTGTATAGACATATTTCGTATTAACACTGAAATCTCTGTCTGTTCTTATTCTTACTATATCTTTATTGAAAACAGGGTTATATGTATATCTCACACCAATAGAAGTAAGAGTAGAGAACAGGGGAATACAGGTAATATCTTTATTACCATCTTTTACTGTTCCTTCATAATTTGTATAATTATTCATCTGTTCCGGCGGTATTTTAAAATAATCTGTAAAAAAATCAATATCAATATATAAATTATCGTCCTGTTTTACAATAATGCATGTCACAGGCTCATTATTTAAAGCTATATCCACCTGGTCATCTGTAAGTATATTTGAATTATCAAGCTTTAAAATCTGTATATTTCCAGCCTGTACTGAAATAGCCAGAAACAATATAAAGCTTATTAATAATATATAAAATTTTCTCATTCTTTTAACCTCCTTATAGTTAAGTAGCAAATGGAAATTCTCATTTCCTGTTATCCTGTTTATCCCCTATTTGAGTTCCTTTATCTCCTTTATAATTGCCAGGTTTAAAGGTGTATTACCATCATTATCTCTGGCTTTTATATCGGCTCCTTTCGATACAAGTAAGGCTATTAAAGTCCTGTCACCGTTCAGAGCAGCTATATGAAGAGGAGTACAGCCTTTACTATCCCTGGCATTCACATCTGCACCTTTTGAGATAAATAATTCTGCAAGTTCTTTATTACCTGCAAAGACTGCCATATGCAGGGGTGTTAATCCGTAAAAACCTGTTTTCACATCTGCTCCCATTTTTATAAGGAACTCTATCATTTCTTTCTGTTTAATATAAGCAGAAGGTTCTGGCTTATCAGAAGCGGAAAGTAAAGATGCCAGTAAAGGTGTAAAACCATCTGAAGTTTTTTTATCTGTCATTCTGGACATAAGAAATTCAGAAGTATCTTTTTTATCTGATTTACTCATTAATTTTAACACAGGTAAAACATCGGTATTTTTCTCATTTATCTTTGCACCTTTATCTATAAGTAAATCAGCCAGGCTCTTCTGAGAGAAATAAACAGCCCAGTGTAATGGTGTATAACCGCTGATATTTTTTGCATTTACATCTGTTCCTTTAGCTATAAGTAATTCAGCTATTTTTCTGTTACCTGCACATACTGCATAAAATAAAGGAGTGTCTCCTTTCTTTGTTCTGGCATTTACATCACTTCCTCTTGATATAAGAAGTTCTGCCATATCTCTATTTCCCATAGAAACTGCAATATGTAAAGGTGTATATCCCATAGGTCCTGTCTTAAGGTCTGATCCCTTTATTAATGAAAGTGCTGACTCCTTATCACCTTTCATTACAGCCCAGTGTAAATTCACTGCACCACCTTTTGCTACAAGCAGTTCACCTGTTTCTTTCTCCAGATTTACAGAAGCATAGGACAGAGGTGTAAAACCATCATTATCCCTGGCATTTACATCTGCGCCTTTATTTACAAGTAAATCTGCTATTTCTTTATCACCATAGTAAGAGGCCAGATGTAAAGGAGTATCTCCGTCTATGGTTTTACTCTTTACAGAGGCACCTTTTAATATTAAAAATTCTGCCAGTTCTTTATTTCCGCCTGAAACTGCCATGTATAAAGGAGTCTTACTGTGACTGTCAGGAATATTTATATCTGCACCTGCTGCCAGAAGGATTCCTGCTATTTCTTTATTTGCTGCCATATGTAACGGTGCCAGACCATTATTATCCTTTGAATTTACATCTGCACCTTTAGAGATGAAGATTTCCGTAAGTTTCTTATAACCATTTTCTGCAGCTATATGAAGAGGATTTCTGCCATTATTATCTTTAATTTTGACATCTGCACCTTTAGATATTAATAAAAGGACTGCATTTTTACAGTTATAAAAGGAGGCTATATGTAAAGGTGTGGCTCCCTTATTATCTCTGGCATTAATATCTGCACCTCTAGAGAGGAGTAATTCTGCAACATCCAGACTTTTTGCCTGATGAAGGGGGGTTTTTCCGTTATTATCTTTTATAGTAACATCTGCTCCTTTTGATATAAGAAGTTCTGCAATGGATTTATTTTTAGAAAGATGTAACGGACTTTCGCCTTTATTGTTTTTTATATTGATTGTACCACCTTTAGAGATTAAAAGTTCTGCAACTTCCTTGCTTCCGTTATCTGCTGCAGTATGTAATGGTGTAAAACCGTCATAACCTTTTGCATTTACATCTGCACCTTTTGATATAAGAAGTTCTGCCAGAATTCTGTCATTAATAAAGGCAGCACCATGTAAGGGAGATTTTCCGTTCAAAAAAGTAGTCTTTACATTTGCACCTTTATTTATAAGGAGTTTGGCTGCATCTCCTGCCTGTATTCCATGGTCAGATAAAGAACTGTCATATCTGTGTATAAAAGTTTTAAAGAATAAAGACATAAATAAAGGGGTAATATCATCAATACCTCTGGAATTTACATCTCCTTCTTTTGAAATTAAAAGGCCGGCAAGTTCTTTATTACCGTAATAAGATGCCATATGAAGCAAAGTCATTCCATTCAGATATGGAGTATTTACGTTAATTCCCTGAAGATTTTTTTCCGTAATTTTCCCGATAAGTTCTTTACCTTCCAGATATTTGTCTTTCTGCCATGCTTCAAGTTTATTTGTAAAACATAAAAGTACTGATTTATTAACAATGGCTGGAATAAAATCATCTTTAAGTTCCAGAGTTTTATTGTAGCAGCTGAGAGCTTCTTTAACATTTCCAATCTTATGATAAACATTACCTTTATTAAACCATAATTCAAAATTCTTCGGTTCACTTTCTATTGCTTTATCATAACATTTAATTGCTTCTTCATATTTACCATTTTTACATAAAACCTCTGCTTCTTTTGAAAGAGTTTCTCCAGAGGCAGGAAAAATAGTAGCTAAAACCATTAGAAATAAGATAACTATAGAGAACTTTTCTGACTTCATAAAATAAAAACCTCCTTAAATATATATTACAGATTATTTAGGAATGAGTTCAAAATAACTGTCGCAAATGAGGGTGTTGGGTGTTGGGTGATGGGTGTTGGGTGATGGGTGTTGGGGGTTGGGTTAAAAAGCTTAAAAACCTAAAACCTAAAACCTAAAACCTAAAACCCAAAATCTGAGACAATTAATTAATTTTCATTCCTTAGCTTATTGTAAAAAATTACAATCCCTCCTTTATAGATTATCGTGACGCGAGAATTACCTGTCGTTCAAATATAAAAATTCCTGTAGTATTTCACTAAACTCTCATCTGTTATTCTTTATATTTTAATACTTATCCTGTTAAAGATTTTTTTTCTTTATTAAAATTTGCAAAAACAATATGTTTCTTTTATCCCTTTAATCCCGAAAATCCCAGAAATCCTGGTCCCTTTTCAGAGGAGTTATATTTCAGTATGTCGAATAGAATTTTATGTCAAAAGAAATGATTTATATAACAACTACAAACAGGGAAACAGAGGAAAAAATAAAAAAACTTCTGTCAGGGGAAGAGATAGAGGTAACATTTATAGAAGATATTCCGTCTGTTCATAAACTCAAAGGTATAATGCAAAAACTGAGAGATGGCTGCCCCTGGGATAAAGAACAGACTCACAGAACACTGCTGCCATATTTAACAGAAGAAGCCTATGAAGTGGTGAATGCCATAGAGGAAAACAGTAAAGAGAAAATCTGTGAAGAACTTGGAGATCTGTTATTACAGATAGTTTTTCACTGTCAGATAGGAGAAGAAGAAAAGAACTTCACACTCGAAGATGTGGCAGATGGTATAGTTAAAAAATTAATAAGACGTCATCCCCATATATTTTCAGATGTAAATGTTTCAGGTTCGGATGAAGTCATAAAAAACTGGGAGGAAATAAAGAAAAAAGAAAAAGGTGAAGCTGTAAAATCAATTCTGGAAGAACTTCCCGAACATCTGCCTGCTCTCGTGAAGGCAGATCTTACAGGGAAAAAGGTAGCAAGGGTGGGTTTTGACTGGCCATGTTCAGAGGAAATACTGAAAAAACTTTTTGAAGAAATTCAGGAATTTCAGGGAGCCATAAAGGAACAGAACAGTGATCATATAAAAGAAGAACTGGGAGATATGTTATTTACAATAGTCAATCTCGCAAGACATTTTGATATAGAGCCGGAATATGCTCTGAATTCTACGACAAAGAAATTTATAAAAAGATTTAAGAGGCTCGAAGAAATTTCACTGGATAAAAAAGACGGGAAAACTCTCAGTGACAGAACACTTGAAGAACTTGATGAAATATGGGAATCAGTAAAGAAGGAATATAAACATGAGACTCGATAAATATCTGAAATTAAGTAAATTAATAAAAAGACGGCCTATAGGCAATCTTATGTGTGACGAAGGTAAGATCAAAATCGATGATAGAACGGGAAAAGCAAGTTCTACCGTAAAAGAAGGGCAGATCCTGGAACTTGATATGGGAAGGAAAAAGGTCAGGGTAAGAGTGCTTCTTGCTCCTGAAAAACTTTCAGGCCGCATAAAGCCGGCAGATCTTTATGAAGTGATTGAAGAAATAAAGATTATTGAAGAGATTTAAAAGTAGTGAGTAGTGAAGATTGAAAAGTGAAGAGTGAAAAGTGAGTAGGGAAAACTACCCGTCACGCGTTACGCGTTACGCGTCACGCATTACGCATCACGATTATACAAATCAAGGAGGCAATCATGACAGACACAAATATATTCAGAACAGTAGCAAGACAGATACTTGATTCCAGAGGGAATCCAACACTTGAAGTGGATATATGGCTCGGTAATGGCGTAATGGGAAGAGCAGCAGTACCGTCCGGTGCTGCTGTCGGAACACATGAGGCACTGGAAGTCAGAGACGGTGAAAAAGACTATAACGGCCTGGGAGTTATGAAGGCAATAGAGAATATAAACGGCATAATAGCACCGAAACTGGCAGGTATAGATGTAACAAAACAGATGGAAATAGATATGATGCTCATACTTCTGGATGGAACGGAAAATAAAGCAAAACTCGGAGCAAATTCCATAGCTGCAATTTCCATGGCTGTGGCAAAAGCTGCTGCAAATGCCGTAGAATTACCTCTCTATCAATATCTTGGAGGCCCATGTGCGACTCACCTGCCACTTCCTCTTATTAATATAATAAACGGAGGAATACATGCAGATAATAATCTTGATTTTCAGGAATTTATGATAGTTCCACTTGGAGCCAAATCCTTTTCGGAAGCAATCAGAATTGGGAGTGAAGTATTTCATTCTCTCAAGAAAATCCTTAAAAAGAAAGGACTCAGTACCTCTGTAGGAGATGAAGGAGGTTTTTCGCCGAAATTAAAATCCCATGAAAAAGCACTTGAAATTATAATAGATGCCATAGATGATGCAGGGTACAAACCGGAACAGGAAATATGTCTTGCCCTTGACTGTGCCGCCTCGGAATTTTATAAAGACGGAAAATATATATTCTCAAAAAGTACAGGTGAAGAATTTACCACTGAAGAATTAATAGACTCTTATGAAAAACTGGCAGAAAAATATCCCCTTATATCAATAGAAGACGGTCTTTCTGAAGATGACTGGTCAGGGTGGAAGGTTATGACAGAAAGGCTTGGCAACAAAATACAGCTTGTAGGTGATGACCTTTTTGCTACAAATATAAAGAGGATAAGAAAAGGCATACATATGAAAGCAGCCAATTCCGTATTGATAAAACTCAATCAGATAGGAACCCTTTCTGAAACCCTTTCTGCAATAGAATTTGCAAAACGTTCCGGCTATACATCAGTCATATCACACAGATCGGGAGAAACAGACGATACCTTTATATCCCACCTGTCCGTTGCTACCAACGCAGGACAGATTAAAACAGGTTCCCTGTGCAGAATGGACAGGGTTGCCAAATATAATGAACTTCTTAGAATAGAAGAAGATCTGAGATTTGCCGGACAGTATTACGGAAGAGGCGTTTTTTATAATCTGGGATGGTGAGATTTTTTATAAAATCTTTTCCCTGTCAATACTTATCCACAGGCTGTGTACAACCTGTGTACAACTTTTTAAAATTAGAGTAACAAATCAGTAAATTTATAAAACTTCTGGACAAAAAATCTTATAAATTATACCATGCTATATAAGTTTTTTTATAATTCTAAAATTTTGAGCGGGATACAATTAAATTGTATAACTATTCACAGATTGCCGGCACTGTAACAATAATTTTCGCTCTGGTATCTTTCATGATTGCCTCCATGGTTTTTGTTTCTTTTTATAAGAAAGCCATGGAATTCTGGCGGCCTGCTTTGATTCTTGCCCTTATAAATGCTTCTTTTGCCATAATCAGATTTATTCCCTCTATATTCAACTGGCCATGCCTGGAAGAAAATTTTAAACATCATGATTTCGTCACATACTTAACCATCATGGTAATTGCTATTCCATATGATCTTATTAAAATATTTATCTTTATAACAGCAGGCTCTCTGCTCTATAAATATTTAGATTTCATGCCATTAAGATTAACGAAAGGAAATGACGAATGGAAATCGGCAGGTTACTGGATAGATATTCTTATAACCTGCCTGATATTTATAGTTTTTACGGAATTTTTAGTATATGTTATTCATCCTGTCACATCGGACCAGGGCAAAAAAGCTTCGGAGTTAATGCTTTCTTTCTATCTATCAAAAGATGTGGGAGCTTTTCATATTGCCTCATGTGCACCATGGGTTGAAGAAGTAACATGGCGCTTTTTCTTGCCTGCTCTGTTGCTTTATCTCTTAAAAAATATGAGATTAAAATGGATTTATACAATAGTAATAACTTCCACTGTCTGGAGTCTTGCCCATGCAGGCATGTTACATCCGGAATGGATGAGATTTATTCAGATATTCATCTATGGTCTCTTACTCGGCTGGCTCTTTAAAAAAAGGGGATTGGAAGCATGTCTGTTAAGTCATATGACATGCAATATAATATTGACTGCTATACATCACAGTCAATTTTAGGCGTGATGAGTAATGCGTTAAATAGGGTTGAGAGTTGAGAGTTTAAAATCAGCTAACTTTCCAACTATAAACCTCAAACTATAAACTCCCTTCACTCTTCACCCTTCACCCTTCACCACTTCTACACATTGGTAACAATGACAGGTATATCGAGTATATTCAGTATCTGCTCTGTAATTATTCCAAGAAAGAATTCTTTAATTTTATTATCTCCGTAACCTCCCATTACGACACAGGAAATATGTTTTTCTTTCACTACCTCTATTATATTCTCCGCTACCTTTCCCTTTTTCCAGATTGTTTTTATATCCTCTTTATATGGGGAAAGGTATTTTTTAGCCTCATCAATGAGTGATTTTGCCTCATCTCTATCCTCATTTACTGTAATAACATTTATTACAGGATTAAAAAAAGGTATAAAATCTCCGGTAATTTTAAGGGCATTGTTTGCTGCAGTGGATCCGTCATAGGCTATAAGAAAATTTTCTCCCAGGCTATCACCTTTACTGACAGATATTATGGGTTTGTTGGTCTTTTGAATAACATTAAAAATACAACCCTGTAATTTTCCTTCCATATCTTTCTCAAGACTTTTTCCCATTACCAGAAGATCTACAGAATGTGTTTCCTTCAATATCTCTTCTGTAATATCACCTTTTTTAACAGTAAGAGAATGTTTGCCTTCTATATTACTTTTACAGTCATTATAAATTGCCTGCACAGAGTCTATCTCTTTTTTAATATTCTCTTCCGCTTTTTTACTTTCCAGTTCAAGGGCCGGTGAATCAAAAGAAATACCAACTCCTGCAGACATAGAATTCATCATAGATATCTTTCTCACATCTTCAACATAAAGCAAACGCAACTCTGCCTTAAAAAGGTTGGAAAGATTAATTGAGGTTTTAAGCGCAGCAACAGAACTGTCTGATGTACCCATAGGTACAAGTATACTTTTTATCATAAAATAACTCCCCTTTCTTTTTTCTTACTTAATATTATAGCATATATGAGAATTTTTAAAAAGTGAGTAGTGAATAGTGAGTAGTGAAGAGTGAAAAGTGAAAAGTGAAGAGTGAAGTGAGTAGTGAGTAGTGAAACCACCCGTTACGCGCAATGGCGTTAAGTTAAGAAACATATAGCAAATTGGCTGCATGGTGCTCTGGAGCTACGCAGTCCCCGAAGGGCAAAAATATCACGGCGGCACAAGTGTATTTAATTGATATACAGTGTAAAGTAGCATGATTTAAGCTCTAAAAGATATAAATGTTACAGTTTAGATTTTTTCGGAGGAGCGCCAGGCAGCCAATTTAGATGGTTATAACGTTAACTTAATGACATTGCCCGTTACGCGTCACGTAATAATCGTAACCATACAAAACTGTTACAATCACCGCTAAAACCAGAATACCTGCCAGTCCTTCAGGCCCTCCGGTAAATGGGTCAACATCTCTTACCATTAAATATCCTACAGGTGTCATCTGTTCAAATACACCGTAGGAAAAACAGACAATAAGGATATTTTTTGTTCTGAGATAAATCCAGGAAAGAAGAAGACCAAAAAGAACAGAAAAGAGAAGTTTCAATAAAACCCCCTGCATAAGATGAGATAGAAAATAATCTCCGGCAGTAATAAACCAGTAAGGCTCTCCTGTCCAGATCTGCCAGTAAATGGAATAGCCCTGATTATAATATCCTGTAAAAACAAGGGGCAGGTACCATATACCACAGAACAATCCTGTAAGCAAAAGGGCTTTCTTTTTTCCCTTTTCTATGAGATTTGTAAGAAGAAAACCTCTCCATGCATATTCACTCCCCAGGGTTAAAACTGTAGAAAATAAAAGAAAAAAACTGCTGGCAAGTATAAAATCTGCAAGAAACTGTCTGGCAGGTGTAAAACCCTGGCTTGTATGGCCCTTTAATACTGTAAAGGTTAATTCTGCTGTACCACTCCCGAGTATTACAGTAAAAAGAAAAGAAGTCGCAACAAATAGAAAAACTATAGCCCATGACATGAGATAATGAAGAGGATTACCCCATGATAATGATGGCAGACTGAATTTTATCCGTGGAAATATATAGGTTGTAAGAATAACTGACATGACAGGACAGAAAGCAATTACTCCCCTTAAAAGATTATAGGTTTCGGAATTTACCCCTTCTCCTGCTATATAGAGTCCTGCCATAGCAAGCCAGCTTGAAGCATAAACTATGAAGAGAAATGTTGAGATTACCTTCCAGTCAACAGAAGGTTTTATTGCCTCTTTTACTGTTTTTACTATCTTTACTGCATTCACCGGCTTTACTATTTTCTCTTTCTCTTCTACTGTCATATCAAAAGGACTGGCAGGAGTTTCTTCATCAAAAAAATCAAAAATCTGTCCTGCTGGGCCGGAAGATGTGTTTTTCTGGTTGCTATATACACTGAAACCCTTTTTTTGTTTGAAATGATCGAAGGTTTTTTGAAATAATTCTGATTCTTTTTGTTTGAAATACTCTGTATATGATTTATCCATATGTTCTTCTTCCGATCTTTTCATATCATCTTCTCCGGAACTTTTCTTTTCAGAGGTAAAACCGGAAGGAGAACTTAAAATTTCATATACTTTATTTAACTGTCTCATTTTCTCTTCAAAAAGTTCTTTTGCAGCTTTTCTGAGTTCTTCATCTTCAATATGTAATACCCTGTCGGCATGATATTTTTTTACAAGATTTTTGTATGCTGCTTTAACTTCTTTAAAATCAGTTCCCGGCTTGACTCCTAGAAACCTGTAACATTCATCTCTGTCTATGTTTATCACGTCTTTCTGAATAAATAGGTGACTGTCATTTATATTATAACATAAATATTTTTACATTATACTGTATAACTTATTTATATGAGAATCGTGACACGTAACGCGTGACGCGTTACGGGAGGATAGATTCTCATTCCTGGTTGTAACTGACATCAGCCATGACCGTTACAGTGAAATATAAATAAAGGTTTTTTATTTTTTTTAACAAAATTAAAAATTGTAAGATTATACCTGGATATTTAAAAAAAGTTACGTTATAATATCATAATATTCTGTATGAAATATTTTACTTACAGTAAAAAGGAGATATTATCTTGAGTAAAATAATAGTTCTGCTTCTTTTTCATGTCTTTATTTTTATAATGCTTTTTATAGATCTCGGTTTTTTCAATAGAAAGGCTCATAAACCTTCATTAAAAGAGTCTATAATATGGAGTATTGTATGGATTAGCTGTGGACTCCTGTTTAACGCAGGAGTTTTTTATTTTCAGGGAAATCTGAAAGGTATGGAATTTCTTACAGGTTATATAGTAGAAAAGGCTTTATCGGTGGATAATATATTTGTTTTTGTACTTGTATTTTCATATTTTTCTGTTCCCATGGAGTATCAGCACAAGGTTTTATTCTGGGGCATAATTGGAGCTCTTTTTATGAGAGCAAGTTTTATTCTTCTTGGCACAGTGTTAATTAAAGAATTCCATTTCATTCTTTACATCTTTGGTGCTATCCTCGTATATGGAGGTTACAAAATGATGTTTCAGAATAACGAACAAATAGATCCCGGAAAAAACCCTTTCTTGAAACTCTGCCGGAGAATATTCCCTGTGACACCGAATTATATAGGTTCAAATTTTTTCATAAAAGAAGGTATGAAGATTATGGCCACCCCTCTATTACTGGTTCTGATAGTGTTAGAAACAACAGATCTCCTTTTCGCCATTGACTCAATACCTGCAGTGTTTGCCATAACACAGGATGCCTTTATTGTTTACACATCAAATATTTTTGCCATTCTCGGCCTTCGAGCACTCTACTTTGTCCTTGCAGGGATTATAGACAAATTTGTCTATCTGAAATATGGACTTTCTATAGTGCTTGCTTTTATAGGTGTAAAAATGCTGATTATAGACATATATAAAATTCCAACATCTTTTTCTTTAATGATTGTAAGTGTTCTTATCGCAGGTTCAACTGTTTTATCTCTCTTTATCAGAAAAGAGGAAGAACTGGCGGTAAACAGTGAGCAGTGAGCAGTGAACAGTGAACAGTGAACAGTGAACAGTGAACAGTGACCAGCAAACAGTGATCAGTGACCAGTGACCAGTGACCAGCAAACAGTGATCAGCGATCAGTGACCAGTAACCAGTGACCAGTTATATTAACCTGAGAATTGAAAATTAATTAAAAACCCTGAACTATAAACTTACATCACGCCTTACTCATTACTGATCACTGATCACTGCTAACTGCTCACTGTAAAAGTTCTTCCTTAACACCGCACAAATAATAATATTGAAGTAAAATATCTCTGAAAAATTTATTTTCTTTTTTTTCTCTGCATTTATTAATAAACCATCCGTCAGGTTTTATGAAGGAATGAAGCATAAGAGAAACAGGGTTCATGCCAAGGAGGTATTTTATTTTCCAGTCTTTATGCTTCCTGTAAAATTTTACCGCAGACTGTCCTGCTTTTTTCATTATGTCACATTTTTTTTCCAGAGGGACAGGATGGAGATGATAGTTTACTGCAGATCTTGCATAATTAATATGCACACCTTTCCTGGCCAATCTATAACCGAGTTCAATATCTTCCCATCCATAGTCCTGAAAACACTCGTCAAACATGCCTGCTTCAATCAGCTTATCCCTTCTGACAGATGCATTTCCTGTCATAAAATAAAGCCATGAAAGCTTTTTCCTGTTATGAGGATGTATTTCCTGTCTTCTGTCAGGATATTTCTTTACATATTCATATTCTTCTATGGATGAAACCTGGACTTCAAGTCCTATGACTGCTTCTCCCGGGTATTTCTTATGAAATCCTGCATGTTCTTTCAGTAAATCAGGTGACGCTATTATATCTGCATCTGTAAAAAGAATTATTTCTCCTTCTGCTTTTTTTATTCCGCTGTTTCTTGCTCCCGATCTGCCTCTGTTTTCCTGACTTATAAATCTTAAAGAAGGTTTCAGATGAAGGCTTTTTATCATCTCTTCCGTTCCATCGGTAGAATTGCTGTCTACGACAATAATCTCATAGAAGTCAGAAGGAAAAGTCTGCTCATCAAGAGAGGTAAGAACCAGTTTTAAAGTATCTTTACGGTTAAAAGTTGGTATGACTATACTGATAAAATAGGACATAATTAATAAACTACAGGCTTCTTTCTATGTTCAAAACCTATAACCCTTATAAATTCTTCAAGGGTAATTACCCTGTTTTTAAGAAGTTCTACTGACTGAGAGTGAAAAGTCTTCATGCCTTTTTCAATAGCTTTCTGTCTTATATCAGAAAGATTTCTTCTGTTTATTATCATATTTCTTAATTCTTCATCTACTGAAAAGATCTCATAAATAACATAATAACCTTTATAACCGGAATAATTACAGTTTTCACAGCCCTTTGCTCTTACTAAAACAGAAGGGGAAGAAAAAAGTCCGGAAAAATTTTCCATCATGTCTTCATCAAAAAGATAGTCTTCCCTGCACAGAGGACAGGCTGCTTTAAGAAGTCTCTCACTGGTAATAGCAAGCAAAACACTTCCCAGTGATGATGGTTCTATACCCATATCATAGAGTCTCTGCATGGCATTTCCTGCATTTCTTGCCATAATCTGTCCTATAAGAAGATTTGTTCCTGATGCAGTAATACAAATGGAAGCTCTGTCAGGATTTCTCATTTCTCCTGCCATAATTATATCAGGGTCGGAATCCATAACAGAGTTAAATATTTCTTCATAGTTAAAATCATGTTCTATCTGTATCTGATTTACTCCGTCAAGTATATATTCTATCTTTTCTTCAACTGTCATTATATTCAGACTGGATCCTGTTTTTTCTTTTAACATAGAATAAACAAGTGTTGTTTTTCCACTCTGAGGAGGTCCGCTCACAAGTATAAGTCCCGAAGATTTTGAAAGTATATGTCTTATTTCATTCAAGTCTTCTTCTGATTTTACGCAGAGGGAAAGATCTGTTATAATATCTTCCATATCAACAAGTTTCATAGTATATTTTTCCCCTGCCAGTGTTTCTATGACAGAAATTCTTATTTCCGATAAACTGTCACCTTTTAAAATCAGACGGCCTTTACGAATATTCCCTATTAATCTGAAAGAAGTTTTTATTTCCCTCAAAAGAAAGGGGATTATTATACAGGAAAGATCTGTTATTTTTGAGAGTTTACCTTTAATTCTGTATAATAATTCATAATTATCACCTGTCAGAGGGGTTAAGTGTATATCTGTGGCATGTTCTGACAGACCATCCATGAATATGAGGTAAAGAAGTTCTTCTGTTTTAGCTTCGTAATCAATGCCTTTCTGCGGGAGATTAAATTCTTTATTTTTAAGTCTCTGTATAAAAAATTCAATTGTTTTATTTAATTCATAAAAATCTCCGCTCTCTTCAGTATCTTCTGTCTGCATAAATTGAATGAGATCTTTACGGTAAAAACGCCACTGTTTACCTGCTTTAAATCCTTTAATTTTTGCTTCACTGAGCCATCGGTAAAGAGTAGGATGGCTTATTCTAAGCAATTCTGCCGCCTGATTAAAATCAAGTATGTCACTCATACCCTTTCCTTCCTGGCGGAGCAGTTCATCTATTTCATCTTCAATCATGATTCATGGCCCTCTGGTTCGTGATGCGTGACGCGTGACGCGTCACAGGTGATGCGTAATGAGTTAATTGTATTAAACAGGGTTCCCCCTGTATGATATATTCAATAAAGGTCTGAAAAATTCCTTCATCCGGTTTTCTCTGACCTTTTATGATAATAATAAAAGGATTTTATATAGATTTCAAGAATAAACCCTGTAATAAATCTGAATAAATTGTGATTCTGACGCATAAGGGAGTTCCATTCCACCCGTCACGCGTCACGCGTCACGCGTAACGACCATTATGTCACTTGTAGAAGTAAAAAACTTAAAAAAAACCTTTAAAGACAAAAAACTCGGCTTCATAGATGCAGTTTCTGATATTTCCTTTTCCTTTGAAGCAGGAGAGGTATTCGGTCTTCTCGGCCCGAACGGTGCCGGGAAAACCACACTGCTTCGCATGCTATCTACAATACTTTCACCTACAGAAGGAACTGCCACAATAGGAGGTTATGACATAAGAGAAAACCCTCTCGAAGTGAGATCACAGATAGGATTCCTCACAGGGAATACAGGTCTTTACAGCCGTCTTACAGCAGTTGAAATGTTATATTACATAGGAAGCCTCTACGGTATGGATAAAGAAACTCTTATAACAAGATGTGATGACGTAAGTGAGCTTCTTGATATGAAATCCTTCTTGCACCGTAAATGCGGACAGCTTTCAACAGGACAGAAACAGAGAATCTCCATTGCAAGAACTATTATCCATGATCCTCCTGTATTATTCTTAGATGAACCTACCCTGGGACTCGATGTAATGACAGGTCGAACAATCATATCCTTTATAAAAAAAGCCAGGGAACAGGGTAAAGGCATACTTCTTTCAACCCATGAAATGGAAATAGTTGAAAAACTGGCAGATAAAATATGTCTCATCCATATGGGACATGTTATTGCTTCCGGAACCCTGGAAGAACTTATGGAAAAAACAGGGGAAAAATATCTGGATGATGTATTTTTATCATTGATAGAAGAGGATAACGACAAAATAAATGAAATGGCCCTTCAATCTGAGAACAATTAGTATAATTTTTAGAAAAGAAATGAAAGATACCCTGAGGGACAGGAATATTCTTATTTCACAGTTTCTCCTGCCTCTTGTCCTTTACCCTCTTGTAGTTATTATTACTTCATCACTCTTTACAGGACAGATAAAAAAAACAGAAGACAGTATAAGCAGGATATATATATATAACAGTATAAAATCACCAATACTTTCGGAAACAATAAGAGAAGATTTACTACTGAAGGAAGTAAACCAGAAAAATCCCTTTAAAATGCTTTCAGAAGGTAAACTGGAACTTATAATAGTTATACCTGAATATTATACGGAAGATCCGAACTGCAATCAAAGTTTTGAACTGAAATTTCATTATAATTCTACAAATGAATTATCACTGATGGCAAGAACCAGGATTGATGAATTACTCGGGAAATATAATGATATACTCATAAAAAATCGTCTTAAATGCAGAGCATTATCCATGTCTCTCATAAACCCTCTTAAAATGTCAGGTGAAACAGTTTCTACAAAAAAAAGAGAAGTAGGCTCTATGATAGGAGGCATTTTGCCATTTTTAATAATACTCTTTACAATTACCGCAGGTTTTTTACCTGCTCTTGATGTGATTGTAGGAGAAAAAGAAAGAGGCACCCTTGAAACACTCCTTGTGAGTAAAATAACAAAAAGCGATATAATCATAGGGAAATTTATGGCTGTATGGGCTACTGCTCTAATGTCTACCTGTCTCCATCTTCTGAGTTCTACTGTTACCTTTGCAACACTTGCCCAGGAGGCTCTGGCAAAATTACCTATTTCTTTTACATGGACTGCTCTTATGGCAGTAATTTTTCTGATGATCCCTCTTACAGGATTTGTCTGTTCTGCCATAATGGCTGTTACAATGGTGGCAAAAAGCTATAAAGAAGGCTCAAATTACCTGTCTGCCCTTACACTTCTTATGTTCATGCCTCTTTCAATCATTTTCTCACCGAGCATGAAAGCCACCTATGCAACATCTATAGTGCCTATATTCAATATATCAATCCTGTTCCGTGATATATTAAAAGGGGATTTTAACACAGGACATATAGTTGTTACATTTCTTGCAACATTTTTATATACGTCTGTCATATTGTGGATAGCACTGAAATTATTCGAGCAGGAAGACATTCTTTTCAGGGAAACAGTAGATGTCTCTATGCCTCAATTTTTATCGAAAAAGAAATTAACGAGAAAAGGAAGATTTCCCTCTCCTTCCGAAGCTTTTGTACTTATATGTGTAATCTTTATACTCTTCTTTTTTGCAGGCTCAAGGTTTAAAGATTTCGGCCTTATTGCAGGAGTATATATGATTCAATTACTTCTCATATTCAGTCCATGCATTATATTTTTATATTTCTGGAAATATGATATTAAAGAAATACTCAGAATAAGGAGATTTTCTATAGTTACCACACTTATAGCCATATTGCTCGGTCTGTCCGGTATGGTAGTTACAATGCAAATGTCTGCTCTTCAGAATATAATTTTCCCCTTCCCTTCTGCAGAAAAAATTCTCGGGCCATTACTCGACATTCTGAAAGCAAAAAATGGGTTACTCGATTTTATTATTAAATTTTCTATGATTGCCTTTCTCCCTGCTCTCTGTGAAGAAACACTTTTCCGGGGAGTTCTTCAGTCAACACTGGAAAAACATTTAAAAAATAAGCTTCATGCCATAGTTTTTACGGCAGTAGTATTCGGATTGTTTCATATGAGCCCCTATAGATTTATTCCTACCATGATTATAGGACTTTATCTGGGGTATCTTGCACAGAAAAGTAAAAGTATTTTCCCCGGTATGATGGTACATGCCATAAATAACGGCCTTGTTTATATTGCCATCTATTTTATGCCGGAAAATGATCCCGGTACAAAATGGCTTTTAGAAGAAGGCTCTTTGCTGCCTTTTTATATTTTTGTGCCTGGTATGATGGTTTTTATAGGATGTATTTATCTTCTGAAAAAGTTTTATCCCTCATCAGATTAATTATCGTGACTCATAAGGAAAATTCCTATATATTTTAATTACAATTTGTTAACAATTAATTTACATATATATGTTGAAATATAATTAATAATAAGATAGTATAATATTAATAATAAAAAAACATTGAAAGATGTGGTGAAAAATAATGAATTTTGATGGGATTTCTGGTTTAAAAATGAATGTAGTAAGCCAATTTCCATATACAAAAAAAACAGATGCCACCTTATCTAAAATAGAAGATCACGTTTCTCTTGGCGGAGGACATCTGCCTGTAGGGTCATTCCTCACAGGTATTCCTCAATTCAGGGATTCATCAGGCAGACAGGTAGATGGTTCAGAGAAAAAAGATGGTAATATCAGTATAACTGCAGAAGAAACTCAGCATAAAGGGCAAAAATATGTTGATGAAATTGAACATAAACATATAAGTGGAAATATTACAACCCTTTCCATGTTTGAAGGAGAAGGAATAGTAGCAAGAACTGACAGGTATAAAGCCGGAGTAAATGATCAGTATTTACTTTATAATGAATCATATTTAAAATCTCCATCAAACACCGGCAGCAGGGTTCCTGTAACCCTTACAATTATGGAAAACAGCCAGGAAAATGCCAGTCATAAATTTGCCTCCAACTATACAGTTCAGGAGATCATGACAGATCCTGTGAAGGCAAAAGCTTTTGAGCAGGACTATCTCAAAGGAGAAAGTGAATATTTCTCTCTTGCAAGAGATGAAAAAACAGGCCTTATTTTTGACGGATATAATCTGGATGAAAAAACAGGCCTTATTAAAGATGTCCGATTCTGGAGTGCACCTTCAAAGGAATCCCTCGATCTCGGTATATGTATTAAAGCACTGCAGGGAGACGAAAAAGCTGCCATGGTGGTTTCAAAAAACAACCCTTCAAAGGCAAAACAGGTGGCATCAGACATATTAAAAAAGAAAATGGACAGTTACATGGATTTTCACAAAAAAAATCCCGGCTACGGAGGATTTCTGCCATGGATTTATATAAAAGACGAGGTCACCCCTTCGAGTGACTGGGTCGGAGCCATACCTGGCCTGGATAACGGAGAATGGGTCTGGAGTGTTCTTGTGGCGGAAAAAACCTTAAGAAAAGAAGGATTCCCGGAAATAGCAGATAAATACAAAGAATATGGGGATATACTTACTTCAAAACTGGGAAAGATATTTTATGATAAAGAAGCAGGGAAAATAAGGGCAGACGTGCAGGTCGTAAATCCTGAGTCTCCTGACACAGAATATAAGACAAGTAAAAATATACCGGGTAAATGTGATTATCTTGGAGACTTCCATGAAGGCTTCATGTTAACACTCTTTGTCTTACTCTTCGGAAAAGAGATTTCAGAGAATGACCAGAAAAAGATACTGGAAAACGTCCATACTAAAAGAGTGGAAAGTAAACATGGCACCACATGGGAAGCATGGTGCGGTTCAGCTCATGAAAGCTGGGCCTATCTCTTCCTTCCATTCCGTGATATACCGGAATATAAAGATCTATTCAGGATAAGAGAAGAAATAAGGACACAGAATGCGGCAGAAAGAGGTTATCCGGGACTGGGAGCCTCGACAAATGAGCCGGGAGGCACTGGCTATCTCTCTGCCTGCGGTATAGAAGGCATAGGAACTATGGAACCGGTTCATAATGATAAATTTGCTATTTACGGAGCATTTCCTCTGCTTCAGGAATGTTCAGATAAACCGGGAGGCAACTATGGACTGGCATGGCTTCTGAACATGTTAAAAGCAGATAAGATGCAGGGACCTCTCGGAGGAGGAGAGTCTGCTACAAATGACGGAAAAAAAGCATGCTGTGTAAAAACAGTGGACGGAACTTTCCCCAACCTTCTTGCCATGATGGGAGGCATTGAGCATGAAACAGGAGATATGCTCAAAGATTATGGTCTCTATGATAAATTCATAGGTATCATGGAAAGTAAATACAAAGAGGCTTTTGGCAGTGAACCGCTAAAGGAACCGAAAGGACTTGCTCTTCCTTCTGTTTCTGTGCCGGCTGATGGTTCAGGTGATTATATCTAATTATGAAATTTTTAAATAAATTTAAAGAAGAAGATTACATTCTGCCTGGCAAAATTGCTTCCCGATTTATTGATACACCACTGATCAAAATGACAGGTCAGGCAGAACCTGTTATGAAATACGGAGAAGAAGCTTCAGATAAAGAAGCTTTTATAAAAAAGGATTTTTTTGAAAATATTGATAGAGCCGTTCACAGAATATGCAGGGCCTATCATTATGTAAGGGGAAATTCACAGATTGTAAAACATATATAACAGAGGGACTGTCCCGACTTTTTTACCTTTCGGACAGTCCCTTATTTATGAAGACAATCAGTGAGTGATTGTGAGAGACCAGCTATTAAGCGTACCGAAGAGAATTAGCTCGTCGTCTGTAATCCTCAGGGCCCAGGTTCCATTCGGGTTCAGACCGTTAAATGTTGCAAGACTTCCCTCCGGTCTGAAGGTGCCGGTAAAAGGTGCCGCACCGGCTGTAATACTTGTTGCTGCGTCATCATCAAGGGTAGTATTTGTAAAGTTATTACCCGTTCCTCCCACATATGTAAACAGTTCCACTAATGATCTCATTCAACCAGAATAATATCCAATCCGTAAAGGAGAGAGACTGCTTCGGGGAGGGAAATTTTTGCTTTTTTTGTTACTTGCTTCACTCTATTCCCATGTGATATACTCCATGCAGGAAAAAAATTCATAAGGAGTTGTATATAATGTCCGATGAAAAATTAGACTTAATACTGAGTAAATTAACTGGAATAGAGACTGAATTAAAACAGGTGAATAATCGACTGGATAGCCTTGAAGAAGGCCAGAAGTCTTTAAAGAATGATATAAAAGACATGGATAATAAAACTTTAATATTACAGTCAGATTTCAAAGAATTCAAGGGAGAAGTAAAACATGAATTCGGTATTGTTAAAAAAGATACAGGATTTATTCTCCAGCAGTTCCCGAAGATAGATAAGAAACTGGATAGACTGGATACGTCAGTAAAGAGTAATTCTTTTAAGGTAAAAGAATTAGAATATAGAATTGAAGATATTGAAGAAAAACTTCCTATATGATTATTCACCTGCTTCTCCTGGTTGGCCAAAGTATAGCGGGGGCTTGTAGCTAACTCTGTAAGTGACTGAGGAATGGAAATTTATTAACTGTCTCATATTGGGCAGGTTTAGAACCCGCCCCTACGATGCAAAAATACCTTATCAGCCGATAATTGACCATTACCGAAAAAATAATGATTTCATTCAACCAGAATAATATCCAGTCCGTAAAGGAGAGAGACTGCTTCAGGGAGGGAAAATTTTGCTTTTTTTATATTATTTAATGCAGCATTAATATTATAACCGGCGGCTCCCGTAAAATCGGATTTTCCAAGATTTGTTTTAATGAAGAGACTGTCAGTGAAATCAGTATAAGACATATCTGAAGCGGTAAGATCGGAATCTCTGAAATCAACATCTTTTGCAACAGATTCTTTAATATGAATTTTCTGTAATTTCAGACCTGTGAAGGTAGAATGACTTATAACACAGTTAAAGAACTTTACAGGAGAGTAAAGGTCTTTTTCTTTATATAATGCTTCACTCCAGTTAACCCCTATTATTTTTGAGTGTTTAAAAACAGTATTTACAAATGAAGAATATTTTATTTTAATAAGGCTCAGATCACAGTGAGTAAAAGTGCAGTTTAAAAATTTGCACTTTTTAAATATTGTTTCACTGAAATCACATCTCTCAAAGGTGCAGTCCTCAAATTCTTTCGAAATCACTTCTCTGTGTGATAAATCGAGATCTTTAAAGATCTGTTCCATATAATCTGTTTCTGTTAAAAGAGTCAATAGATTTCCTCCTCAGTGGTTGTCGAGAAATAACCCCATCATATTTACAGTCTATATCATGACGCGTAACGCGAGGATGATAACTGTTCTAACAATTTGCCAGGGTTATTTTCTTACAGTCTCTTAATATAATCCTGTATGTTTCAACTGGCCATAACAATCTCCTTCAGAATAAAAAAGAGTTTCGGTAAAACCTTTATTTTTTTCCTGTTTGTAGTGATATATTACAGATATAAAAAATAATTTTTAATAATATCAACTTTTATTTAGAGGTGGTTTTTTATGGTAAATAATATAGGCTCTAATAACAGGGTACAGAATGATAAAAGGCCTTTTAGTTATTATGTGCCGGGGAATGATGCCAGGGGATATTAGTTAACAAATAGAGGAAAAATCCTTAATCTTAAAAAAATCTTAAAACATATTGACAGATAATATTTTATAAAGTATAGTTAAATATTATACAATTTTTATTAATGGAGAGTATAACATGAACAGATTAATGTATATACTTGAGGAGGGATAAAATTATGGCAGATAAATTATACAGTTATGCATCTAACCGAAGATTATATTCTTTCCAGGGTATAGATCTGTCCATGTTCATGTCAAACGAAACGATAGGAGGCACGAGTCCGCCTCTATAAATAAAACATAAAGCTACTTAAAGCCCACTATCGTTCGATAGTGGGCTTTAAATTTTGGGTAAAAAAGGGGGGGCAGTTATGAGTAACGCCATAGAATGCACAGGTATAACGAAATATTTCCATCAGGCCAGGAAAAATGAAAAAACTATATGGAATATTTTTGATAAATTCAAAAAAGGGGAACAAATCAAGGTTCTTAAAAGGATAACCTTCACTGTTAAAAAGGGAGAAATATATGGAATTCTGGGGCCAAACGGTTCGGGAAAATCCACCCTGATAAGGATCATTTCAACACTTCTACTGCCTGATGAAGGTGAAGTGGAAGTTTACGGACTGAATGTAGTAAAGGACTGTTATAAGGTAAGACACCTTATAAACAGAGTATCTGTAGAGGCAGCTTTCTTTAAAAAACTGACTGTTATGGAAAATATACTTTTTTCTGCAAGACTCTATGGTCTTGAAGCAGGAAAAGCAATGAAAAAAGCGGCAGAAATATTAAAAGATCTGGATTTTTCGGAAGATAAATTAAATGAATCGGTAGAAGATTTATCCAGAGGACAGCAGCAGAAGGTAGCCATAGCAAGGGCTCTTTTGACTGAACCAAGATTGCTTTTACTGGATGAACCGACAACAGGACTGGATCCGAAAGCAAAAAAGGAAGTACAGAAATTTATACTGGGAAAAATGAAAAACCAGAATGTCACAGTAATTCTTACGACCCATGATATGGAAGAAGCAGATAAACTCTGTGACAGAATAGCTATTATAAAAGACGGACATTTTATAGCAGAAGATACACCTGAAGAGCTTAAAAGAAAAGGCGGAGAAGACAAATCTGATATAAGCCTTGAAGAGGTATTTCTGCAATTGACAGAAGAAGTGGCAGCGTAAAAAGTGAAAAGTGAAAAGTGTATTATCACTACTCACTACTCACTCAAAAGGAGAGTGATAATAATGATATCAGGTATAATAATCAAAGAACTAAAAGCTTCCTATGCCTTTGTGGAAAGATATGCCAATATGATAAAACATTATCTTGAATGGGAAGTAGTATTTGTCATATACAGTATAGTAAACACACTGACAATAGGGCTTATAGGAGTAGAAAGCGGTGATCCGTCAAAGGTGCTTTACCTTGTTATGGGAGCAATACTCTGGGGGTATTTATCCATACTCTTCCATGAAATAGGTCAGTCTATATCATGGGAAAGATGGGAAGGAACAATAGAATATACCTTTATGGCTCCCATACACAGGGTAACCCATCTTCTCGGTACATGTCTCGGTGCAAGTATTTACGGTCTTATAAGAACACTTGTTATCATAATAATAGTGGCAGTGTTTTTTAATATAAATCTCCATAAGGCAAATATTGCCGGTGCCCTTCTGGTACTTGCCCTTTCAGGTCTTTCATTTATAGGTCTGGGGCTTATGTCGGCAGTATTACCTCTCCTGTCTCCGGAGAAGGGGCCCCAGGCAACACATATAATTCAGGCTCTGATTTTACTGGTATCAGGGGTCTATTATGACGTATCGGTACTGCCCCGGTGGGTTCAGCCTCTGGCCTATCTTTCTCCTGCAACCTATACACTGAAGGCAATGAGAAAAGCCATAATGGAAGGAGCGGGAATTGCAGAACTGAAAGGTTCTATTGCATTACTGCTTATTACAGGTTTAATTACCATACCACTGGGACTTTTAGTGTTTAACCTGGGAGAGAGATATGTTAAAAAGACCGGTAAATTAAAGAGGAACGGATAATTTCGTGATACGTGATGCGTAATGCGTGATGCGTTACGCGTCACGATTTTCTCAAAAGACCTGAAAGTAACTCTGTGAGTATACCTGTCCCCTGTTCAATTACTCTGTCATCAGGGAGAAATTTCGAATTATGGAGTCCCACAGTATTACCTCTTCCTGTTCCAAGCCAGAACATAAATGAAGGATATGTGTGTGAAATATATGAGAAATCCTCTGCTGTCATTTTATATCCGCAGTCGATAAAATTGTATTTTTTAGAGAGTAATTCGTCTGCCCTGTTATAAAGGCTGCTGTCTACAAGAACCTCAGGGCAGGCTTCACCTTCTGTCATTTTATAATCCACACCTGTCATTACCTTTATACCTTCAAGTATTTCTCTGAATTTCTCCAGATATTCACGGTTTTTCTTCAGGCTCAATGATCTTATGGCACATTCTGCTCTTCCATAGTTCGGTATTATATTTCTTACATCACCGGAAACAATCTTACCTGTGCCGTAAACAAAAGGTTCTATCGGATTTACAGGCAATTTATCAATCATATCAAGATAGATTCGTAAAGCATTAAGGGCATTTTTACCATTCTGAGGAAAGGCAATATGGGTGTTTACTCCGAAGAATTCCACATCCAGTTCTATTGATGATGCAAAAAGGGCTCCCTTTGTAGAAGCTACAGTTCCTTCAGGATATTCGTCAATTACATGGAGGGCAAAAGCTTTAGAGATATTAAAAAGATCGAGTATTTTTGTGTCCAGAATTTTTTTTGCTCCTGCTCCGAGTTCTTCTGCAGGCTGAAACAAAAAGAGCACATTCTGATTTATTCTGCTGTCCACAACATATTTTAAAAACCCGTAAAGAATTGCCGTATGAACATCATGGCCGCAGGCATGCATAAGGTCATTACAGGATTTAAAAAGGCAGTCTGTTTCTTCTTTCACTGGAAGGGCATCAATATCTGCTCTAAAGAGAAAAAAATCTCCGTCATTAACACAGTATTCTACAATACAGCCTGTCTGAAGAGGAGTATGAAGCTTAAGAGATGATGATCTTAATCCTGAAATATTATCAATTAAAAGTTTTGTTGTATTAAATTCCTGAAAAGAAAGTTCAGGATTTTGATGTATTATATGACGAAGTTCAACAGGTGTAATCATGTATCCTCCAAAAATATAATAATCCCCACACAGGAGGATTATATTCTTATCTTTAAATTTTACTGATTTTTCATAGCATCATGGGTAAATTTTGCCGCTCCCGCTACAAAACCTGTTCCTATTGCGAGAGGCATGCACACAGAACTGAGAGTTCCACATCCAAGAGCCAGAGCAGTGGAGGCAAGACCGGTTTTAATATTAGCCTTTAATTGTTCATCAGTGCCTCCTGAATTACCTCCCACTGCTCTATATGCAGCTATGCCGGAGAGAACTGATGCGGCAGCGACTCCAGGTATTCCTGCGAAAATTCTTCCAAGTATACCTGCTCCTGCTATAAAAAGACCGCCCACTCCGCCGGCCAGAACAGGTTTACTGTAGGTGAGGCCGGTCTGAACTGATTCTTTCATATTTGCTTTAAAAGAAGGTTTCATCAGGAACTGTTTATCCAGGGTATTTGTATTTTCACTGAAAGAGAATTTATCTTCTATACCTTTTTTTTCATCTTTCCGGAGATTATTATTTATCATGTTAAAAGATTGAGTTCCGGAATTTATTTTCATAACTATATTCTCCTTTCAATTATTTCCTGACTATTATAATCCCATTGACGACGTTCTATGGGAGTAATCATTTTTATCTTTAAAATTACTATTTGTCCATAAGACTATATAATCCTGCCGCTCCCGCTACAAAACCTGCTCCCACTGCGAGAGGAGTGCTTACAGCGCTGATGGCTCCACAGCCAAGAGCAATACCTGCAGCGGCAAAACCAATTTTAAGATTATGATTTCGTAGTTCAGTATCAACCAAACAGGGTCTTCCTGAACCTCCCATTACATTATATGTTGCTATGCCAGTAAAAAGTGCCATAGCAGCAGCTCCCTGTATTCCACCACTTGTTTGTCCAAGTATACCTGCTCCTGCCATAAGAAGTCCAGCCATTCCGCCGAGCGTACCCAAACTGCCATACATCAGACCATCCCGAGCTATTTCTTTCATATTTTCTTTAAAAGAAGGTTTCATTGCAAACTCTTTGTCCAAGGTATTTGCATTCTCACTATGAGAGAACTTATCTTCTATACCTTTTTTTGCATCTTTCCGGAGATTATTATTTACCATATTAAAAGATTGGGTACCTGAATTTATTTTCATATTATATTCTCCTTTCAATCATTTTCTATTATTATAATTTTATCTATGATTTAATACAATATTTTTATGTTAACAAACTGTTAACTTTTCAATATTTCATATAATTTACTGACAATCACTTCAATCTCTTTATATTCTATGTTTAACGGCGGAAGCAGTCTTATTATACTGTTATTTCCCACAAAATTTAACAGGAGATTTTCTTCTCTGAAAGCTTTATCTTTTAATTCAGGGTAAGGTTTATCCAGAACCACTCCTATCATAAGCCCCATTCCTCTCACTTCAATAATTTTCGTTTTCGAAGATTTCAGATTGCAGAGAAGTTCTTTAAAATAAAAACCTTTTTTAGAAACTTCTTCAAGTAGCTGCGGCACATGCTCCATAAGAAATCTTCCTCCCGACAGTGCAACAGGGTTTGGTGCAAAGGTGGAACCATGGTCACTTCCTTTTAAAATGTCAGATGTTTCTCCGAGGAATATGGCAGCGCCGAGAGGAAGGCCTCCTCCGAGAGCTTTTCCCACGGTAATTATGTCAGGTTCAAGGTCAAAATTCTGATATGAATAAATATGTCCTGTCCTTCCCAGGCCTGCCTGAATTTCATCTATAACTGTTATATACTTAAATATTTTTCTGTATTTCATTATAATTTCCGCAAAGGAAGGAAGAACAGGGACTATTCCGCCTGAACCCTGCAAAGGTTCGAAGAAAACTGCCACAACCTCTTCCCCGTGTTTCTTCATGTAATCCTCAAAATTTTCTATATCATTAAAATTAAGTTCTACAGTATGAGGAAGGAGAGGTAAAAAAGGTTCTTTTAAATTTTTAAATCCGTTCAGAGAAAGAGCTCCCAGGGTTCTGCCATGAAAGGCTTTTGAGAAATATATTATCTTATTTTTCTTTTCAGTTGAAATTTTCTTTACAGCCTTAAGGGCAGCTTCTATAGCTTCTGTGCCGGAATTGGTAAAAAACACCTTACCTTCTCTGCCTGTATATTCTACCAGTTTACCTGAAAGCACCTCGAGATCTTCATCTTTAAAATAATTGGACATATGCATATATCTGTCCATTTTATTTTTCATCTTATTTACTAATGGTTCATATGAATGGCCAAACGACAAAACTCCTATACCGGAAAAAGTGTCTATATATTCTTTGCCGTCTTTCGAATAGATATAAATTCCCCTGGCTTTATCTACTTCTACCGGGAAAGGACTGTATAGTTTTAGTGTAGTCATAAATTAAACTCCTTATTAAGAATCGTGACGCGTAACGCGTCACGCGTGACGGGTGGTTCGTAATGCGTGATGCGTAATGCGTGATGCGTGATTAAGCCTCACAGGGCGAACACGAGGTTCGCCCCTACTTTTCACTCTTCACTGCTCACTTTTCACTCTTCACTCTTCACTCTTCACTCTTCACTTTTCACTCTTCACTCTTCACTCTTCACTTTTCACTCTTCACTTTTCACTCTTCACTTTTCACTCTTCACTTTTCACTTTTCACTCTTCACTTTTCACTCTTCACTCTTCACTTTTCACTCTTCACTTTTCACTCTTCACTGATTACTCTTCACTCTTCACTCTTCACTCTTCACTTCTCACAGTTGAAATTCCTTCACAAGAGCATCTACTGCCTGCTGTTTGTATGTTTCCTCTACAAGGCACGAAATCTTTATTTCAGATGTTGTAACAAGTGTTATAGGTATACCTGCCATGGCTTTAAAAAATCTCGATGCCACTCCGCTCGAAGATTTCATGCCTATACCTACGACAGAAACCTTTATATAACCGGACTGGTAATTTATATTGCCGTTAAAACCTTTAAGAAATTTGCTTAAAGCATTATTTAAAAATTCTGCTTTATCTTCCACTATGGTAAAGGAAACTGTAAGGCCTCCGTTAGGCTTTATAATAGAAATCATGTCTACATTGAGACCTTCTCTTGCCACACCTTCAAATACCTTTATGGCAAAATCATAATCGACTGACATATTTGTTATTGTAACCTGTGTCTGATTTTCCATTACTGAAAGTCCTGTAACCACAGGCTGTTCTATTATCATCTCTTCTGAAACCACGTAACTTCCCTCCTCATCTGTCATGGACGAACCGCAGTAAATTGTAATACCGAATTTCTTTGCCACTTCTACTGAACGGCTGTGTAAAACCTTTGCTCCCAGGCTGGCCATTTCAAGCATTTCGTCATAGGTGACATATTTTAATTTTTTAGCTTTCGGGTGTAATTTAGGATCTACCGTATATATGCCGGGTACATCACTGTATATTTCACAGTTTACTCCAAGAGCAGCGGAAAGAGCCACTGCAGAAGTATCAGAACCTCCTCTTCCCAGGGTCGTGAGATTTCCTTCTTTCGTAATACCCTGAAAACCTGTAACGACTATTACATTGTAATCTTTCAGAAAAGAAAGTATTTTTTCTTTATCAAAAGATTTAATCCTTGCCTGAGTATGATCATCTGTTGTCATAATACCTGCCTGAAAAGCATTCAGAGATATACTCTTAATATTTTTAGTATGAAATGCCATAGAAAGTAATGCAGCAGAAACCTGTTCACCTGTCGTAAGGAGCATATCCATTTCTCTTCCTTCGGGATATTCTGTTATCTCTTTTGCAAGTTTAATCAGGTTATCAGTGGACTTTCCCATGGCAGAAACAACTACTACCACTCTGAAATTCTGCTGTATTTTTTTCTCTATTCTTCCTGCCACATTCATTATACGGCATGAGTCTGCAACAGAACTGCCTCCATATTTCTGCACTACTATATTCATAATTTTCTCTTACAGTCTCCTCAGTTCTTCTATTAATTTTGTTTTTTCTCTTGTTTTTTCATCTACCTCTTTAATAACTTTAGCAGGCACTCCTGCCACAACAGTAAAGGGTTTCACGTCGGAAATGACGACAGAACCTGCCGCAACTACTGCTCCTTTCCCGACTGTTACACCTTCAAGGACAACTGCATTTGCTCCCATAAGGACATTATCTTCTATAACACTTGATTTTTCACTCGGAGGTTCTATGACTCCTGCAATGACAGAACCTGCTCCTATATGGCAGTTTTTACCTACAATGGCCCTTCCTCCTACAACAACATTCATATCTATCATGGTCTTTTCACCTATGGAAGCACCTATATTTATTACTGCTCCCATCATTATGACAGCTCCGTCACCTATGTCCACATGGTCTCTTATTATTGCTCCCGGCTCTATTCTTGCATTATATTTACTCAAATCTGCAAGAGGTATGGCAGAATTTCTGCATGCCATTTCTTTTTTATATTTCTTTATAAAATCTTTATTTTTCTCATAAAATTCCTGAAACTCCGAAAGTTCACAGAATAGAACGCCTGAGTCACAACCTCCAATAAAATCCAGAGAGGCAAAATCTATTTTATCAAGCTCTCCTGCCAGATAGACTTTTACGGGAGATTTCCTGGGGGCATTGGCAATATAGTTTATTATTTCATAAGAATCCATCATAATAAGTTCCCTCCTTTTAATCGTGATGAGTAATGCGTAATGCGTAACACGTGACGCGTGACGCGTGACGCGTGACAGGTGTTTTCACTTTTCACTTTTCACTACTCACCACTCACCACTCACCACTCAACTGTGGCAAAATAATCGTCTAAAGTCTCTCTCCTTCTTATTAGCTTAACAGAACCGTCTTCTTTTAGCATAAGCTCTGGAGACCTTAATTTACCGTTATAATTAAATCCCATGGCATGACCGTGAGCACCAGTATCATGAATTACTATTATATCTCCTGTGTCAATATGAGGTAATAACCTGTCTATGGCAAATTTATCATTGTTTTCACATAAAGAGCCTGTAATATCATACTTATATAAGGCAGGTTTATGTTCTTTTCCCATAACTGTTATATGATGATAGGCACAGTAGACAGCAGGTCTCATAAGATCTGCCATAGTGGCATCAAGGCCTATATAATTTTTATAAATTTCTTTTTTATGTATTACCTTTGATACAAGATAACCATAGGGGCCTGTTATAAATCTTCCAAATTCTGTAAATAATTTAAAAGGTTTTATATTACCTTTTATTATAAGAACTTCATAAAGATCTTTTACCTGTTCAGATATATCTTTCAGATCAAGAGACTTTTCTTCAGGTCTGTAAGCTATTCCAAGACCTCCTCCAAGATTGACAAAATCAATCTCTACGGAAAGTTCTTTATAGATTTCAACGACAAGTTCAAACATCATTTTTGCAACTTCAATAAAACATCTGCCATCAAGTTCGTTTGAAACTATCATTGTATGAAGGCCGAAGGATTTCACGCCTTCATCTTTAAGCATTTTATATCCTTCGAAAAGCTGTTCTTTCGTAAAACCGAATTTAGCATCTCCCGGCTCGCCTATTATATTATTCCACACAGCAAAATGTCCCGGATTGTAACGTAAACATATGGTAGAAGGTATATATAAATTCTTCTTCAAAAAATCTATATGTGTTATATCATCCAGATTAATTATGGCCCCCATGTTCATGGCTTTTTCATATTCTTCAAGAGGGGTATTGTTTGATGAAAACATAATACTTTCACCTGAGACATTACATTTTTCCGCCAGTATAAGTTCTGCCATAGAACTGCAGTCAAGGCCGCATCCTTCCTCTTTTAAAATATTTAATATATAAGGAGTGGGAGTTGCTTTTACTGCAAAATACTCCTTAAATTCACACCAGGAAAAAGATGAAAGAAGATTTCTCACATTTTCCCTCATGGCTTTTTCATCATATATATAAAATGGTGTGCCGTATTTCTCTGTTATTTCAAGTATTTTTTCCTTATTAAAAGGCAAAATTTTCAAGATAATCCTCCTTATTTACAGTTATCAGTGAGCAGTTACCAGTGACCAGTAGAGGTGAACCCTGTGTTCGCCCTGTGGGGTTTAATCACCGTATCACGCATTACGCATCACGCATCACGAACACCCGTCACGCGTTACGCGTTACGCGTCACGATTTACTTACCCTTTATAGCTTCTCACCAGATTCATCTGACGTCCCACCATACGAAATGCTCTTTTCTCAGCTTCATACATAATTTTTTCTTCGTCAAGAGTCTTTAAATTACCCTTATCAAGCAACAGCCTGCCGTTACATATAACATATTCTATATCGGCAGGGTGGGATGTATAGACTATATTTGCTTTTAAATCATGCCCGGGAGTCCAGTGAGGTTTTTTCTTATTGAAAAGAATTATATCTGCAGATGCACCTTCCTTTATGGAACCACTGTCTTTAAATCCCATAAGAGAGGCTGAACTGCCTGTTGCGAGACGAAGAAGTAAATCATTGGGGAAAGATGCAGGATCTCCTGTAAGATTTTTATGTACAAGCCCTGTAAGCCTCATGACTTCAAGGATATTCAGATCATTATTCGATGCAGGACCATCTGTTCCAAGTCCGACTTTTACTCCTCCCTTCAGAAGCTTTTCGAGTGGAGACATACCCATGGCAAGTTTCATATAGGTTTTTGGAGTATGGGCCACATATACTCCTTTTTCTGAAAGTATTTTTATATCTTCATCAGATACTGATATACAGTGTGCAGCTATACAGTATGAGTCGAAAACCCCTGTGTTTAAAAGATGTTCCACAGGACTTCTACCATATTTTGCCATAGAAACAGAAACCTGCTCTTCAGATTCCGAAAGATGAAGATGAATACCTGTATTTAATTCTCTTGCTTTATCTGCCACAAGGACAAGGAAATCAGGAGGACACATATATGGTGAGTGGGGGCCAAGAACACATTTAATTCTTCCTTCACATGAATTATGATATTCTCTTATAAAAGACATGGTATTTTCAAATGTTCTCTGTCCTACTTCCCCGTCTTTTCCCATGCCGAACTGGCACCATGCAAGGGTGGCTTTCATACCTGCTTCCGCTACTGCTTTCGCAACCATGTCCATATAAAAATAATGATCACAGAAACCGACAGTACCTGATCTTATCATTTCACAGCATGCAAGGGCACTTCCCCAGTAGACATCTTCCGGCTCCATAGCAGACTCTGCGACCCATATCTTTTCATTGAGCCATCTGTCAAAAGGAAGATCTTCTGCCCAGCCCCTTTCAAGAGTCATGGCAGAATGACAGTGGCTGTTAAAAAAAGCCGGAAGAGCAATATAGTTGTTTCCATCAATGACCGAGTCAGGCTTAAAGCCTTCCGGTAATTTTCCCGTTGAGAGAATTTTTTTTCCTTCAATCGCTATATCTATATTACTCACTATATTGTCCTGTTCATCAAGAGTTATAGCTGTAACATCTTTTATTAAGATTGACATTTAAAAACACTTCCTGAAAATAAAATAAGATTTAAGATTCGATAAACCTGTAAGATGTCCTTTAAAAAAATAAATAAGGGGCACTTTTTGTGCCCCTTATTTAGATACTTTTACTTAAAAGTAAGGGAACATCGGATACATTCCCATACCCATTCCCATACCCATTCCCATGCCAAGACCCATGCCAAGACCTCCGAGTCCCATACCAAGACCTATACTTCCGAGACCCATGCCAAGACCCATGCCGAGGCTTCCCATACCCATGCCGAGCCCCATGCCCATTCCCATTCCGCCCATACCGAAGAATGGCATCATAGGCATACCCATCATAGGATAGGACATCATAGAACTAAACATAGAAATAGCATTTAAACTGTTATAATATGCATTAAGTGCCATAGGATTAATAGTGGGAGCAGCATTGTAGAGTGCACCGCAGTAAGGTGCTCCTACTGAGGTCATATTATTACTCTGACCTCCGTACATAGAGGCACAGCGGAAACACTGATCTGCTTCAGTCATATTACCCATAGCCTTGAGTATCGTTCCTTTACCTTTCCATGCAGAAGCATACTCAGGGTTTCTCTCAAGAGCTTTATTATAGCAATCAAGAGCTTCCTGAGGTCTGTTATACTGTTCCAGGGCAAGCCCCTTGCTGTACCATCCTTCTGCTTTGCCGGGATTGAGTGCAATAGCCTGATCATAAAGGGTCAGAGCATCCTGAGGTCTCTGTGCACGATGGGCAGCTACACCATCAAACATAACACTGTTATATTTCGCATCTACATTATTGGGATCCATCCTCAGTGCTTCATCTATACATGCCTTTGCATCCTGGAAATTTCCCTGTCTGAGAAGCATCATGCCTCTGCCATTAAGAGAGGCAAGCTGCTGAGCAGCTTCATTACTGACATTATTACCTGCATTTACATTTTTCAGGGAATCGGCTTTCTGGAAACACTGATCTGCTTCCGCATATTTACCCATCTTTTCCAGGAGTGCACCTTTTTCCTGCCATGCACCGACATGAGACGGATCAATGGAAATAGCCCTATCCAGACATACCATTCCTTCATTATAGCTTGAATAATCGGCAGTCATATTCATGGCCTTACCAACCAGTGCATCCGTATTTTTGGGGTTTCTTTCCAGAATTTTGTCATAACAGGTTACAGCTTCATCAAATTTACGCTGTGCACTTAAAATACTTGCCTTCTTATCAAGAGCAAAGCTATCATTCGGATCAACCTTCAGAGCATCATTAAATGATTCAAGAGCCAGGTCTCCCCTGCCTGCACTGATAAAATCTGTGCCTCTGTTATTATAAAAGGCAGAAGTTTTTGCTCTTTCCGTATTGGACTTGTCTGTATCTGCTCTTTTGCTCAGAATCTTTGCTTTCTGTTCTTTAGCAAAACTGTCGTTCGGATCAACAGCAAGGGACATATCAAAAGCTGCAAGAGCTGCATCATCCTGTCCTGATTTCATACAATCTGTCCCTCTGTTATTATAAAAGGCAATAGTTCCTGCATCTTCCGTAAGTCTTCTTGAGGTTTCAGGAGAAATATCTTCAGCCCCTGTTTTATCAACATCTTTAAGTTCCTTCGGTTCTGCTTTAGGTTCAAGGGTTTTCATCGGTTCTGCCTTGAGATCTTCCAGATCTGCATCTACATTCTTTTCAGGAATAGATGTTTCTACAAGTTCTGTTCCGCCTTTGCCTGTATCAAGCTGTGCAAGAGGTTTCAAGTGTTTTCTATCGGCAATATCCTTCATAGGAGCTGTCTTTTCATTGCCATGTAAGGTTCTTACACTTTTAACAGGTTTCATAGAAGTACTTTTTGCTTTTTTAGTCTGATCAGGCTCATCTACAAGAGTCTTTGCAATTTCCTTTGAATTTTTAAGGGCTTTTGTAGAGATGCCGGTCTTTTTCTGAAAATCTTTCAGTTCTGCAGAAGCTTCTGCCGCATCCTGACGGGGTGTGGATTTCTTTATCTTATCAATCTTTTCAAGCTTACCTGAATCCACCTGTTTTTCATCGGACATACTGTCTCTCTGAAAATCCCTCTGTTCTTTCCTTGTAACAGTCTGGGCTTTCGTCTTATGTTCGTCCTTGAGTTCCATTGACATTCTATGGGCATCATCGGAAGCTTTTCTGGATTCCTTTGCAGTAGAGGTAAAGGTTTCCATATCTGTAGAATCAGTTATTAGCTGAAGCCTTTCCTCCATCTCTTCTTTATCAGTACTGGCAACCTTGTTAAATTCAGAAAGTTTCACTTCTTTCTGAGGTTTTGCAATTTTTCCGGAAAACTTGCTTTCATGTGATGTAAATATCTGCTGTGCTTTTCCTCTGACAGAGGGTCTGGTGAATTTTGGCATCTGATCCGTCTGGGTCTGTTTCTTTTCCATTTCAGAATCAGATCCTCCTGCAGCCTGGAAAGCACCGCTTCTCTGGGCAGCTTCTTTTGAGTCTTTAGCTGTAGCCTGAAAAGTTCCGGTAAACATCTGGTCCGTCTTATGCTGTGCCTTATCTCCTTTTACATGTTCCTTGCCGGGAGGTTTTACAGATTTCCCTGTTTGAAAATTACCTTTAAGCTTAAATTCCTTCGCCTGTTCCCTGAGAAGGTCAAGTTTCTGCATATTAGCGTCTTTCTTTTCCTTTTCATCTTTAGGAACAAAAGCTTCTTTACCAAGAGAACCTGTGCCTTCATTCTTTTCTTTTTCCTTTTGCTTCTTCGCTTCTTCCTGTTTGGAGGCTTCGTCTGACTTTTCTGCGCCCTTTAACTTCTGGCTCAGGTTTTCCCCTGCTTTTTTGATCTGCTGCTGCCCTTCCTGGGTTGTCTTTACGCTGGCAGATGCACCTCCGGCCAGAGTAGTCATATTTTTCATTATGGAAGCGCTGTCAAATTTGCCGCCTACTCCACCTACCATATCTATCACTCCTTATTAGTTAGAATGGAATGACTATACTTTTATATCATAAAAAAGATAGATCAATTTCACTTTATTATATCACAGTTTAAAATTTATATTTAAATAATTTGTTAACTTTATGTTAAAATTCTGTTAAAAAAAGGAATATAAAATATAATAGAGAAATAATATTCAGTGACCAGTGAAAAGTGAACAGTGACCAGTGAAAAGTGAAGCCTACCCGTCACGCGTTACGCATTACGCATTACGCATCATGACACAAAATTATCCTCAATCAGGATAAAGCATTCGGCTCCTGCAGGACTGTTGTGAAGATCTCAATAAAAAGTCTCAGGGAGAGTGATTCTTTATGAAAAACAAAGGTATAACACTGATAGAAATACTCATAGCTACAGGACTTATGGGAATACTTCTGTCTATGACAGGCTTTATATGTGTTGACGGCATAAGAGCCTTTCATAAAAGCAGGTTTCGGCTTACAACACAGCAGGAAGCCACTATGGCGACAGACAGACTCTGCAGAGAACTGAATGAAACCCATTCCGATACTATTACACTTATTTATTCAGTCGAAAATGGAGGAAGTGACAATGAGTTTGACGCATTATCTTTCGGCACACCGAAAGATAATGACGAAGCAACGGAAAATATTAAGACAAACACAGCGACAGGCCGTTTTGAGTGGGAAAGATTTATAGTTTATTCCAAAAAAGTGGGAGAAACAGATGTATACAGAAGTGTTCTTAATAAACAGAGCCCTTCCGGTATTAACATTCCGTCACCTCTGTCTGTAAATGTTGTAAAGAACGGAGTAAATAATCTGCTCGGTTCAGGCATAAGGACATCCTGCAGGAAAATGGCCAGAGACATATATAATATAAGTTTTACAGAACAGAAAATAGGCTCTGCCGTTCAGGGCATAGAGGTAAAGGTTATTTCCAGAGTTGTATCAGGGAAAGACAATGCAGGTAATAAGGCCTATGAAACAGCAGAACTTATGACTTTTATAAGGCCATGGAAATAGTGGGGCGTGATGCGTAATGCGTAATGCGTGATGCGTGATGCGTGACGGGTGGTTTTATTTCCCTTCACTCTTCACTCTTCACTCTTCACTTTTTCAAGCAATTCCTTTATTGCTCCGGCAGACTCATTGCGAATATCAGAATCTTCATCATTAAGACCTGTGTTCAGATATGAAAGTAATTTATCAGGATCATACAGATGTGATATAGAAAGGATCATTTTTACTGCAATAGATCTTATTGACGGATATGAATCTTTCTGAAATTTTTCTATATAGGAAAAAATCAATCTGTCTTTCCTGCTGTAACCTTCGAGTAATTCGTGAGGTAAAATCATGACAGACCTTTTATTTACCGTAATCTCAGGAGGTATTTCTTCATAAGAAAGAACAGAGAACTCCGGGAAAGGTCTTTCAATAAATCTCCTGAAAGCCAGTCTTATCCGGGAAGAACATAAAATCACCGGTGGAAGATTTCTTTCATTAAAAGCATCTAAATGTTCTTTAATAGAGGAAAGAATAAATCCTCCTGTTTCACCGGAAATTACCAGTGAGGAGATTTTTTTATTTTCTTTTATAGAACCGGCAAGAATCCTTTCCAGATCTTCACCAATGGTTACAACATTTATGCTCCTTTCATCATCCTGAAGTGGTCTGCAAATAAAACGACAGAGGGATTGACGCACATATTCCGTTAAAAGATCTATATCTCTGGTAATAAGAACATATTTCTTTAAAGTTCTCATTATAAGAGCCATGTCTTTTATAGAAACTTTTTCTTTAAGAAGATTTTTAAGGATTCTGTGAATTTCCGTAATTCCTAATATTTCCGGATAAATTTCTCCTGCCGACAGGGGATTATTCCTTTTCAGTTCTTCCATAAGATATGATACTTTATTATAATCTATCAGTTCAAAGGCGTATTTATCTGCAATTTTTTTAACATGTATAGCAATAACACTTACAGGATCAAAAATCTTACAGCCAAGTTTTTCTGCTTCTTCCCTCTGATCACGGGTAATCCATACAGACGGTTTTCCATAATCAGGGTCAACAGAACCCTGGCCTTTAAGAGACTTTATCTGTTCTTCAGTTCCTGCGGCAAGAAGTTTATTTATTATAACTTCTCCTTTTGCCACTTCAATATCTTTGATTTTTATCATATAGCCGTCTGGTTTTAATTGTAAATTGTCTCTGTATCTGATGGCAGGCATGCCACAGCCTTTATCTGCAATAATCTCTCTCCTTATGGACCAGATACGTTCAATAAGTGCTTCACCCTGATTGGGGTCAAGAAGAGACAGAAGGCCACGACCTAAATCAATAGCAATCAGATCTATCTCGATAGAAAATCCCGGCGGATAATCAGTATTTACTTCCCGGAGGGCTTCTCCGTCACTTCTGTCGGAGGGGTTCAGCAGGGATTTACCACTTTCACACAGGTCTTTCTTTTTTTTCTGTTTCTCTAATACCTCTGTTTCTGTCACAGGTGTACCAAATAATTTCTTTATTGCTCCGGCAGCTTCAAGACGAACATTTTGAACTTGGTCCAGAAGGCCTCTGTCCAGATATGTCAGTAATTTATCCATGTCATATTTATCAGCAATGGAATCAATCATTTTTATTGCTGTATATCTCATAGAAGGATGGGAGTCATTCTGAAATTTCTCTATATATGAAACAATCAAATTCTCTTTATTATTATATCTTTCAGCCATTTCATCAGGTAATGACAGAGTAGCTGCAGAAACCACCTTTATCCCCGGAGCAATCTCATTATAAGACAGTACAGGAAGGTCAGGGAAAAAAATTTCAGTAACTTTCCTCAAAAACAGTCTTATTTGAGGATGACATAAAATTACAGGTATGAGACGTCCGTCCTTCATGGTATTTATATGTTCATTCAGAGCATTCAGAATGAACTCTTTCAGCAGGGAATCTAATTTAAATTTCCTATCATGGTCTTTTTTTATAAAAGAGGCAAGAATCCCGGTTAATCTTTCTTCAATGGTTATAGCATAAATAGTATTTTCACTATCTTTATATTCTCTGCAGATAACATGACATAAAGACTGACGGACATATTCTGTCAGGCTATCAGTATCTATTTCAACGGAAGCATAATGTGCCATGCTTTCCATTATGGTAACCATATCTCTTATAGAAACTCTTTCCCTGAGCAGGTTGTAAAGAATTTCATAAATTTCCTGACATGTAAAGGATTTCGGATAAATTTCCTCCACCAGCAGAGGGCTATATTTTCTGACTTCCTCAAGTATCTTAAAGACAATCTCATAATCTAACATTTCAAAGGCGTACCGTCTGATAGTCTCTGTAACCTGTGTGGCTATAACACTTACCGGGTCAAAAATCATGGCTCCCAGTTTTTCTGCTTCTCCTCTCTGATTACCGGTAATCCATACGGAAGGCATGCCAAAAGTAGGGTCATATACTCTTAATCCTTCCAGAGTATCAAGACTCTTTCCCGGCGCTATGGCAAGAAATTTATTCATCATGACAGATCCTTCTGCAATGACATTATCTCTGATCTTAATAATATAGCTTTGAGATTTCAGGTTTTTATTATCTCGAAATCTGACACCTGGCAGCAACAATCCCAGTTCCATAGCAATATGTCTTCTTATTGACGTGACACGATCGAGAAGTTTAGCCCCCGTGCCGGGATCTACCAGAGGGATAAGATCTGTGCCAATTTCAATGCACATCGTATCTACTTTCATTAAATTCCTGAGTTCATCTTCTGTTTTTTTATGTTCACGTTTTTTTTCTTCTTCAGAAACAGGGCAATCAGGAACAAGAGAAAGATAACACATTACATGCTCATGGTTATTTTCTTTTTTATTATTCATGACCGTCGTCTCCGATATTTTAAAAAAATTCCAGGGTTCTTCCTGTACAACATATTATATCATATTAATGAACAGAGCAAGAAAAGATTGTTACCTGTAAATCATCCTACTTATGGTAATGAACCTCGAATATTAGATGAACTGCATAAAAGCATTATTGAGGATCGATTTAATGAACCTCTAAACATTACTGCAGGAGGAGGTTTTGACCCCAAAACAGGCATACACTCCAGTATAAGGGCTAATAAAAAAGTGGCTGCAATAATGGAAACTGCTTACAGTGAATCCGCTGAAGAATATACAAAAATAAAAAAATCGAAAAAGTAAAGAATTTATATTATGACATTCAACAATCCTTCGTTGACATCTTTTGTATTTCACTTTATAATAATAGTAATGATTATAGAAAATTTACAGTGGGATGAATTTAATATAAATCACATATCAAGACACAATATTACTCCTGAAGAAGTAGAAGAAGTTTTCTTTAATGGTGATATAAGCCCGAGAATAGAAAGAGGGAGAAATAATCGTTATTATATATTGGGTCAGACTTTTTCCGGACAATATATTTTTGTCGTAAGTGAATATCTTGGGAAAGGAAAAATAAGACCAATTACTGCCAGAGATATGACTGCTTCCGAAAGAAAAAGATTTGAAAGCCGGTGTAATAAATGAAGATACCAAAATTTAATACTGAGGAAGAAGAAGTTAACTTCTGGGACACTCATTCTCTTGATGAATTCAATGAAGATTTAACATTAGCTGAAAATGTAAAATTTGCAAAGTCCAGAAAAAAGCTGGTATCATTAAGATTGGACTCACAGCAGATAGAAATATTAAAAAAAATAGCAACAGGGAAGGGTATTGGTTACCTTACTTTAGTAAGAATGTGGATAACGGAGAAGCTTAAGGAAGAAATTACAAGTAAAAGGATTTCCAAATAAATTCAACTACATGATACCATACGAACTATCAAAAAAGTCATTTAATCAAAAAACTCCACTTCACCTATTTAAAGGAATTTTTCTATCAATCCAGAATATAATATTACGTTTGTTTCCTTAACTCATAAAAATTGAAAATTTACCTCGCGAATTCAGCTCTTGTTACCATATTCATTTACAGCTCCATTTCATAAAGGAGTAATATTCCTGTAAAAAATTCATTTACCGGCACTGCCATTACAGGAAAATTCCATATACATCAAAAATAAATTAAAAATAAAAAAACAAATATCTTTTCTAAAACATTAAAATATGATATTATATAAATATAAAAAATAGGTCAGGTTATGAAATTTAAAAATCAATTTATACAAATCTTTTATATACAGACATAAAACAGGTAATGCACTAAAAAAATTACCGGGAGAAAGGGAAAAGGAAATCAAATACAGGCCAGCAATCCTGCTAATCCTTTAATCCTGCCCATCCCGGTTCAGACAACAAAGGAGTCAGATTTATGAAAAAAAATATTTCACTCTATGAGAATAAAGGCATAGCCCTTATTATGGTACTGTCAATATTAATAATACTGCTCATACTATCTCTTGCCATTGTGTCTCTGAGCACAGGCAATCTGAGAACTACGGGAAATGTAAGAGCAAGATTTGAAGCTCTCAATCTTGCCACTTCGGCTATTAATTACAACATGTATGATTTTAACCACATGTCCACATCGATTATGACACCATACCCTCCGGGGCCGACACCGACACCGCTTACATCTATCCCTGTAAAAGGGCCGTATAATGTAACAATAGACAATCCTTCTCTTGATATGAATCAGGCTTCCTGCAAGTATATGTATGCGGAAAATCTGTCAAATCCAAATCCCAGCACAGCAAATTTTGCTCCTTACGTATGTGATGCGAATGTGCCGGGTAATACGATTGTAATCATAGGAGAAGGCACTTACAGAGGATACAAGAGGGTTATAAGGGCCGTAGTGAGGAATAATCCCGGCGTCGCTATGGGTATGTGCTGTGATAAGGACGCCAATCTGGCAAGTATAGTAGTAGATCCGAATGGTGATAGCAATTCAAGGCTTATTGTAAACGGAATAAATGATATGATATCATGTGAGCCAATAGCAGGATCAGTACAGGCAAATAAGGATCTGACTTACAGTAATACCGACCCGAATAGCTGCAGATTTTACAATGGAAGCACTATAAGAGCAGTAGGAACTGTCAATGCTCCTGCAGTCGATGATAAACATAAGGTCTCAGGCGCCGCTCCTGTTGATATTCAGGAATACAACATATCAGATGTAGTGAATATTGCCAGTTGCACTCCTGTACCAATAGTGTCATCGACTCCTGCAGCAGGAGTTAGCACTTCTTTCGGGGTAACAGATCCTGCTACACTTACAGAAGAGTTAGACCAGTCAGATCCGAATCAGATCTCCTACAGGCCGGAAAGTGCTTCTCTCCCTCCTCTCATAGTTTCATGTGACAGAAAATATGTTGCAGGGAATCGCACTTTAACAGGAAACTGGCCAACTTTAATTGTAGATAAAGATACTCAGGTCAATGGAAATCTGGTAGTTTACGGCAATATTGAACTAAGAGACGGAGCGAAATTGTTTGTAAATGGTGTTCTTGAGGTAAAAGGAAATGTAAAAAGCAGTTATAATACTTCTTACGGAGGTTCTATTATAACAGCAGGGTATAGAACACTGGGAGGCTTTAATCAGGGAAACAGTCTGGAAATAAAAGGGCAGTTACTTTCAACAGTTAACACTTCAGACAGCAGGGGTTCTTTACTCTTTTCAGAAGGTAATGTATATATAAATAACAGCACAAATAACAGTAATAATGAATGGCTTTATAAACAGCCTTTAAATGTAAAGGCCACAATAAAAGCTATGAAAGATGGAGGAGCAAATAATATACCGGCAACAACTGTAGGTATAGGAGGAATAGAAAACTGGTGGAATAATAATAAATCTACCCTGAGAGATCCTTCCAGAGTAGGTAATGAAGTAGCTGCCTGGTTCAATGATCCGAATTCAGATATATATATGAAAGATACGAATCCCGGAGATTTTTTCTATCAAAAGAAAAATAACTGGAAAAGCTTTACAAAGAATCCTTCTATATTTTTCGACCAGAATCAGTCTTTTTTTCAGGGAATGGTATATTCTTACGGGGATATTACTATCGATGGCCCCATAAATGTAATAGGAGCAGTTGTTACTGTTAATGGAACAAAAACGTCTCCTTATTCCAGTGGTTCTATATATGCATTACGTGGCGGAAATATTACAGCAAATATGGAATATATGGAAGGAAGTAAACCTTTTTATCGTATTCTTACAGATGTGCTTTCATGGTGTGAACTGTAATAAAATACCATGTAATAATCAAAAAAAGCGGAGAAATTTCATGCTTTCTCCGCTTTTATTATTGATGAAATAATATTTAATAGTATTTATATATCTTCTTATTATTTCCTACTGCATAGCCAACACCGTTAGAATCAAAATAAATAGCATTTAATTGTGACAGAGGTGATGTTGACGATTGATATTGTACAGTCCATGTATTTCCGCTGTTATTTGTATAGAGAATTAAATCTGTATTACTATTTCGACCTGCTGTCCACCCCTGAGTATTTCTAAAAAATACATCCATTAAGGTTACATTACTGGCAGTAATACCTGCAGGTAAATTCTGTGAAGACCAGGAATTTCCTGTGGTACTATGAATTATTATGGCATTTGTCGAAGAATCCTGTCCCACAGCCCAGCCATTGGAATTATCAATAAAATATACCGAATTAAAACTGCCTGAAGGATTAGGATTTGCATTACTCCATGTGCCTCCGGCATAACGGTCTATGGAACCATCTGTAAAGGAAGAGACCCATCCGGTATTTGAATCTACTGGAAATACTATGCAGTTTGAATAAGGGCCTCCCGGTGGAGTGGCGAATGCAGTTACAGAAGGAACAGATGTATCAATTTGACCGACATAAGGAGCACTACCATCGCTACCACAACAATATCCAATATTACCTGATGGTGGAAAATGGATTGAATTCAATGCCGATACAGGACTACCTACAGCAGATAGAGTAGAACCGTTCCATCTGAGAACTCTACCTGTATTGCTATCGGCAGTGGTTGCTGCCCATACATCATTTGCTGATTTCATAAAAAGAGACGTGACATATTCAGTATAACCATTTGATGCAGTTAATTTAGCTCGATAAACAGGTGAAGGAAGTGGCACAGGAGTAAAGGACGTTCCACCATCAATGGAATGATATAACTCTCCAGGTTTATCGCCGGCAATCCATACGTCATCACCTGTAAAAGTCACATCCAGTAAATGTTGTTGGTCGGCAGTTAAATTACTGCTTATATCATGCCAGGACTTCATAGTAAAACTAACAGTGTCAAAACCTGTTGCTGTAGTCACGGTAATTAACCCCGTTACAGCACCTGCAGGTACGGTAGCGGTTATTTGAGTCGAAGAATTTACCGTATAAGTTATTGCTGGAGATGAGCTAAAAGTCACAGAAGTTACATTAATAAAATAATTACCTGTTATGACAACCTGATCTCCCACAGATCCGAATGAAGGATTAACATTTGTAATTGTAGGAGCAGGCACAGGCGTATTGGTCGGCCCTCCCGGCGTATTTGTGGCAGTCGGTGTTTTTGGTGTATTGGTTGCAGTCGGCGTATTTGTAGCAGTCGGCCCTCCTGGCGTATTGGTCGGCCATCCGGGTGTATTTGTTGCAGTCGGTGTCGGAGTGGGGTCAATGGTTCCCACTGTAACATTAACGGTAATAGTTCCTTCTGTAACAGTAATATTAATTGCTCCTATGGGGCTTCCGGGAGAAGAATTATGATCCCCCTCTGACCTCCATATTTCAATCCTGTAGTTTCCCGGAGGAAGATTGTTGAATATATAATTTCCGAGTTGATCTGCCAGAGTGGAAAGAGAAGCGGACAGTCCGAGATTTACACATACAACGAATGCATTCGGTATGGGTGTGCCGTTCACTTCAAGGGCCTGACCTTTTATAGTGATCAGACTGGCTATCTGTGTAGGAGTGCCTGTAGCAGGCACTACAATCTGACTCGACCCTGTGTCACCGCACCCTGCGATGATAATGCCTGATATAATACTTATTAAGACAATGGAAATTAAAAGTTTTTTGGTCATAATGATCATTCCTTTCTTTTAAAATATTAATATAGGGGTGGTAAGGCGTGAAAAAATTGGGAAGACGGATTTTGAATAATCTGAAAAATTTATCTTTCAACGTCAAACACTCTCCAAAAAAAATTTTCATTTTCTGCAAGAGCATCTGAATGTTTTAATATAGTGCGGTCTTTATATATTCTGTATGGAGTAAAAAAAATCCTTCTTTTTGTCTGAACCGGGATTCGCAGGATGCAGGATTAACAGAATTTTTATATTTTTTTACGATCAGTGGAAAGCCCGGAGTCCCCGGAAGCCCGGTTCACTGGCTTACAGTTTCTCTGGATTTACGGGCTTTCTCTTTACATGATATCTTCCCTTCATGCAACCATTGTTTGAGTTCTTCAAAAGATTTGCCATCCATCTCTTTATTTAATTTCCTTTTTACCTTCCATAATTCCTTCATAATTCTATCTTCATTCGGCTTCATCATAATACATCACCTCCATTGGAGTAAATATATCAATCGGTTTATAGCCATATCGAATATTAATGCTGTTGATTTTATTTCTCCGAACCATATTGGCTAAATGTTTACAATTCCAGCTAATAAGAGCATCCAGATTATAAACACCTGTTATAGCCGCGTGCATGGAGTCGGCATGAGATTTTCCGGTAAGTATACCGGATTTAATATATTTACTTGCCAGCTTATATATATTATATCATAAAATAGAGCGATTATAAAAAAATGATATATTCCTATTAAAAAAACTTTATCTTTCATTTGCCTCTTCTTTATTAAATTTAAATCCTTTTGTTCTTATCTTTACGGCATTAAATTTAGAAGATACATTATTATCTTCTGCTTTCTCTTCATCATTAAATATGAGGATAACTTTAAAAGAACCGGAAATATTATTTATATATTCCTGAGGAATTTTTATCATACCGTTTTCTTCCATTGCATCGAATTCTATTGTAGCCATAAAGCATACCCCCTGCTTCTAAAGCTATAGTAATTTAAGCCATCAAGAAAATTATTATTCAATTCATTGGCATTTAATCTATATCATCAATAATCCGGCAAGGGAAATATCTTCGTCAAGATCTTCCCAGTGTATGCCTATCCCGTTACCTATCAATCTCCAGTTATTTCTTTCTTTATCTTTCGCTTTACTCAATAACGGGAACCATTCAATAGGAGCACTGACTTCCCTTCCATCTAAAAGTCTCACATGCAACATGTCCTCGCTGAACCATACGTCATTAATAAGGCTCATTCCGGGTTTAACTGCTGAAGTATTCATTCCATTTACCCTCCAAAAAATTGCGATTTTCTTCCACAAGTTTTCGTAATTGAGTAAGTTCTTTCGAATTATATCCAAGAGACACTTCAAGTCTTACAGGATTAAGCCAGAATTTGGCGTATTTGCTGCCAGTCTCTATGTGAATATGAGCAGGCTCATTACCTTCATTGCTAAAAAAGAAAAATCTGTGTCCATTAATTTTTAAAACTGTCGGCATCTATCCCGAAAACCTTTCATAGATATCAATTTCAATCTCTATATTTTAATTATATATTATAAAATTTTGATTTACAAGGTTTTAGTTTTCTCAATTTTTCCTTGATCTTTTGTATTTCATTATTATACAAAAGTTTTTAATTCTGAAACTAGAAAAACCTGGAATGGCCGATGAGAGAAGAAAATCCTTCTTCTTTTATTGTCTGAACCGGGATGTGTAGGAGTAATGGATGAACAGGACTTTTATAATTGTTACTGCATATTTATCAGGGCATATTTCAGAAAGTCGGTCCTTTTTGAGATGAAACACAGGGGAAGAAATTTGAGTCGGAAATCAGGAAAAATTAGCAAAATATTATATAATAGATATGACGGAAATTCCGTATAATAGAAATTCGGAATAGAGGTGATTTTATGAAATTATTGCAGATACAAAAGAAAAATCAATTAACTCTGCCTGCTGATATAAGGAAAACATTGCAGTTAAAAGAGCATGATTTACTGGCTGTTGAGGTTGAAGGCAACAGAATTATTTTAACTCCTCAGAAGGTTATTAATAGAGATGAAGAGTGGTTTTTCAGTAAAAGATGGCAGGAAGGAGAGAAAGAAGCTGACAGGGATTTCAAGGATGGTAATTGTAAGGATTTTGAGAATGTTGAAGATTTGATAAAGGATTTGAATTCATGAAGATACGCAGATCAGATAGATTCAAAGAGGCTTTTAAGAAGCTTGACGTCAGGTTGAAGAAAAAAGTGGAAAAGGCCTTAAGATTATTCTGCCAGAATCCCTATCATCCATCATTACATACAAAGAAAATGCAGGGAGTTAATAATATCTGGGAAGTAAGAGTAGATATACATTACCGATTTACTTTTGATATAGTTGATGATGTATACAGGCTCAGAAATCTGGATAATCATGATGAATGTGTAAAGGCATATAATTTTATTGAGATTGTAACTCCTCCGGAGTTGTAGAATTTTGAACTGCAGGGGGTGACTCAACTATGAGAGAAATAACAGAAGCCGAGAAAGAGCAAATATGGAAGGAAGTTAAAGAGGAATTTCCAGAAGATGAAATGATACAGGAAATTCATTATATAAGTACGGTTCATTATCTTTTGACGAAGGATCTATCCACTGAAGATCGTATAAAATTTTATAATTCTTACCTTCCAGTCAAAGCGTGAAACAAAATAATACTTCATGTTTTTTGTCTGAACCGGGATGTGCAGGATGCAGGATTAACAGGATTTTATAATTGTTACTGCATATTTATCCCTGTCAGGGATGAGAAATAATATCTATTAAACAATATATATCTCCTTCAATCGTAAAATAAAAACGCCAATCCCCATCTACTCTGGCCTGCCAGATATTACGGGACTCATCGTATTTCTTAGATTTTAAAGAAGGGTAACGGAGATCCTTTAATAGATGAGGCAGTTGTTTCCCAAAATTTTTCTGGATTTTCTCCGGTGCTTCTTTAAAAGAACGACTGAAACGTTCTGAGATTAAAACTCTCATGATTTTTTCACATGAAGAGTCTGCATTGCTTCATCTGCTGTATTAAACGGGCCGAGTACCCTGCCATTTTTAATATCTTCCAGTCCCTCGTTTAACCTCCTGTCAACAAGCTCTTTAGGTGTAACAATTAGCTGATTATTTCTAAGTTCTACTTCCAGGTAATTACCAGGAGAAAGGCCCAGCTTATCATGAAACTTTTTTGGAATTACAATCTGTCTGCTGGCTCCAAGTTTTACCACAGCCATAAAATAACACCTCCATATAATCATATATTTGTATATTTATATTATATAATATTATGAAAAACAATACAATATGAATCTTCCCTCATCCGGCGAAGGGAGAAGAAAATCCTTCTTCTTTTATTGTCTGAACCAGGATTTTCAATATTAATGGATTAACAGGATTTTTATAATTTTTACTGCATGTTTATCCTGTATTTTTATTTATTTAGAGTTTTAAGCTATAAAAATCAAGCCTGAATGGAGAAGTAATTACTATATTAATAGTTAATACAGTTTTTAATAATATTACAATATTGACAGTATTTAATAGTTATAGTAAAATTATATAAAATATATGGAGGTGTTATAAAAATGGAAATAAAAGAAAAAGTATTAACGGTAAAATTACCAGGTGAGTCACACAGGAGATTAAAAGTTTTAGCAAGTTCAGAGGGACTTTCTATTAAGGGATTTTTAATGAGTTTAGTAAATGATATTTATACCAGGAAATTTAAAAATGAGGATAAAGAGTGGAACAAATTCATTAAAGCCCATGATAATGCACCGGAAGAAGAGCCTGCCCCTGAAGATATAGAAGCAATAAAAAGAGGTAAACAGGAATATGCCAGAGGAGAATATCAGGACTTTGATGAAATGGTGAAGGAGCTTGATAATGAAAGTAATAGTGATGAAATCGGCAAAGAAAGACTTAAAAAAACTTGATAGAGATACAAGAAAGAAAGTAGAAGAGGAAATAAAATTATTGAGACAGGGAAAAGCCAGAATTACAACTTTATCAGGCCATAAAGACAGCGGTAAAATAAAAATAGGTAATTATAGAATTCGTTATGACATAGACAGAAAAGAGAAGCTTATTAAAGTGACTGAAATTACCTTAAGAAAAGATGCATATAGAGATTTATAATTCATCTCCACCTGCCTGAACCAGGATTTGCCATTTGCCAGGTCCATACCTTCCATCTAAAAGTCTCACATGCAAACATGTCCTCGCCGAACCATACTTCATTCATAAGGCTCATCACGGGTTTAACTGCTGAAGTATTCATTCCATTTACCTTTTATTCACTGGCTTCAGTTTAACAATTCTTTCCTCATGATCTTCAAGCTGGTTGGAATGTTCTATCTGTTTTGCACCGAATACAGGCAATTCCTGTTTGATTCCTTCAACATTAGCTACCAGATTTGATATATAAGATAACATTTTATTCATTTTATTATTGAGCCGGTCTTCTCTTTCATTCATTTTTATTTCATAGTCAAATTGCCTTTTAAATAGATAAGTTTGTCCATCATCCATTTTTTCCACTTTATTTTCAAAATTATCAATTTTGCCTTCGAGTCTTACCTGACTATCGTTTAACTCTTGAATAGAACTTTCTATTGTGTCGAGTCTCACCTGACCATCTTTTAACTCTTTAATAGAACGTTCCATTGTTTCAAGC
>Ga0351860_1003_pt1 | contig 81510 bp, 82 predicted proteins | sample BONcelHFGM3001F8_FD_206791 | JGI IMG/M metagenome (GOLD analysis project Ga0351860, IMG submission 206791) | Enriched cells from coal bed in the Powder River Basin, Montana, United States - BONCAT cells FGM rep2 HSBNCT.FGM.300.1.F8 ...
CCATACCTTGTGGGTAAAAGGGCTGTCGATGCTGATGGCCAGGACCACGGCCCCCAGGGACTTGATCTCATCGTACTTGGCGGCAACTGCCGTCAGTTCCGTGGGTCATACAAAGGTGAAATCCCCGGGATAGAAATACAGCATCACCCACTGGCCTTTATAATCCGACAACTTCACCTTCTTGATTTCGCCGCTGATATAGGCGTTGGTTTCAAAATCCGGGGCCGGCTTGCCTACCTTAACTGCCATAGTCATATCCTCCTGGAAAAATCATGGGTTAAATCCAATTCTTTCTTCTGAAGTATTCCAGCATAGAGACCGCGATGACCACGACCATGCCGAGGACCATAAAATAACCGTATTCCCACTGCAACTCCGGCATGTGCTTGAAGTTCATGCCGTAAAGACTGGTGATAAACGTCAGCGGCATGAAGATGGTGGCGATGATGGTCAGCACCTTCATGATGCTGTTAAGCCGGTTGCTCATGGAAGAGAGGTAAATATCCAGCATCCCCGACAGGATGTCCCTATAGGTCTCCACCGTGTCAATGGCGATGATGGTGTGGTCATAGACGTCCCGGAAATAGTTGCCGAGATTGTCGCTGATCAGGGGCGACTCCCGGCGCTCCAGCCGGGCGACCACTTCCCGCAAAGGCCACAGGGATTTGCGCAGCATGATCATGTCATTCTTGAACTGATGCACGTCGCGCAAGGTTCGGGGCGAGGGGTTGGCCACCACCTCGTCTTCCAGAGATTCCATCTGGTCGCCGAATTTTTCCAGTTCCACGAAATAATTATCCACCACCAGATCGATGAGGGAATAGGCGAGATAATCGGCCCCCAGCTTCCGTACCCGCCCTTTAGCCTGCAGGAGCCGCTCCCGGATGGGTGCATAAATGTCGTCGCCGCCGGTGTAAAAAGACAGAAGATAATTCGGGCCTAAGACCAGGCTGATCTCCTCCGCCACGAGTTTCTCACCCTCGGCCACCGGCTGGATGGCATTGAGAACAATATAGAGATACTCGTCATAGTCCTCGACTTTGGGCCGTTGTCCCACCTCCAGGATGTCTTCCAGCACCAGGGGGTGGATTTTGAAGCACTCCCCCACCATCTCCAGGTCCGTAACCTTGGAGATGCCGGTGACATTGATCCAGGTCACCTCTCCCGGAACGGCAGCCAACTGACATTCGGCAAAGGCGTCCACCTGGCGTTCAGCGATAGCATCGCCGTTATAACGCGTGATGGTGATTTTGGCCGGCAGGTGTTCCTTGTCTCCCGTATATACCAGGGAACCCGGCGGCATGCCGACCTTGCGGGCCATTCTGCGGGAAGATCTTGACATGAGACTCACCCACCATTGCTGAGGACTTAAATCATTATAATATTGCCATTTTCAGCATAATCAAGACCTGACGCCAAAATTATCCAGAGCCATCTCCGGGATGAAGAATCTTTATAGGGAGGATGCTAACCACCATTATTCAGGTTCCTTCATCAGATTTATGGTAATCTTTATACGAGGTTGCAGTCGAAAGACAATGCATATTCATGTCATTCTGAACGGAGCGCAGCTTCGTTACGAATCTCGGCGGCTGAAAAATAGAGATTCTTCGCTGCACTCAGAATGACAAACAATAGTCGTTTGATTGCTCTTTGGTATCAAATGTTCATTTTCAAAATATGGGGAGAATTCCTTCCTACCTTGCCCCCGGTTCCACACCCGACTCCAGCGCTGCCAGGCGCTTTTTGAGTTCCTGGTCCCGCTGCCAGCGCGCGGTGACGTCCCGGATGATGGCTGCGGCCCCCAGGACCTGGCCTTGGCCGTCTTTGATCAGGGTGATGGTAAACTCCAGGGAGATGCGGGCCCCGTCCTTCCTCAAGCCCGGCACCGCCAGGAGGTCGGCGGCATACCGGCTCTCGCCCGCAGCCATCACCCGGCGAAACCCCTCGTTATGCCGGGCCCTGAGCGCCTCGGGGATGATCCGGTCGAGACTCTGCCCCTCCATTTCGGCGGCCCGGTAGCCGAACATGGCCTCGGCCCCGATGTTCCAGAGGCGGATCAGGCCATTCTGATCGGCAAAGATGATGGCGTCCCGGCTCGCCTCCACCAGGCGGCGGCAGAGCCAGTCCCTAAAACTGGTTTGGTCCATGAGAATACCTTCCTAGCCCTTTCATCGATGCTATCTGCGGATAAGCGCTTAGTCCGAAAGAAGGAGCAATGGCATAGCCGGTGATGGTGATGTAAACAAACTCGACACTTCTCCAGCCAAATCAGGCCTGTCCGCTTTTAGAGACCGAATCGGAGCGCCCTCTTGAAAATTGAGTTTTCGCATATCGATCCAGAAGTTATTCCTCGCAACGTTGTGGGTGAAATAGACCGCCTTGTTGGCCAAATCGGACACGATGGTCCAGAGGGTCGGCCAGGCAGGTATAGGGTCAGAGACGCCTGGTATAAACTGGAGCGCACCAAATGGTTCCGACATAGAGCGGATTGCCAGGAACATGGTGGAGATGGGATTAGTTTTAATGGCTGCATAGCTGGATGCACCATTGAGCGTTGACAGGAATGCTGACGCCCTGACAAAGCGGGCCGTTGGATTGCAATCGCCAGGCAACGGGTCATCCCCCCCGAAATACTGGTAGTGCCACAAGTTGGTAACCTGTTGGTCGAAAGGAGGATCGTTGGTGAGGACGGTATATTCAGTTCCATGATAGACGTTCATCTGGCCCCCGATAAACTCGATTACCGCCGAGTCACCCGAGGCATCCTCTATGGCAAAGTGCTGGGGCATGGATTGGCCACCGAGCAGTTCTGGCACCAGCTGGGTCTGGGACATGAGCAGCAAGGCGTCTGACACGGTAGCGGCATTGTCGAGAAGATACTCACCATATCTCCCCTGAAGGACTCCCGGCCGGCTGTCTCGATTCTCAAATTGGGTGGGACCCAGATAGAGGCCGTGAAAGCCCAGTCCGGCGGTGTTGATCCCTTCAAAACTTAAAGTGGATTTACCCCAAGCTGTCACTACGACGCTGCCGTACTGGGAAGTCCACGTAGCCGGATTGACATCAGTACCCCCATTCTTACTAATTCCCTTGGGAAAGACAGAGAAGACTGGCTGATCGTCCAGGTCAAGGTCCATATTTCGCCCCACGAGCATTACTTGCCCGTTAGTGTTCCAAAACATGCGAGTGCAGGCCTCAGCATTGAAAAAGGGAACAAACGCGGCCAAGATGATTGCGGTCACCGGTAGAATACCAACAAATGCTAATCTTTTCATCTTAACACTCCTTTGCTTGCCGCGCAGTTTCTGCCCTTGCGGCATTACCCGAGTGTGTAAGCGATATGACTGCGCAAATTTAAGTGAAAAATCATTTCTCCCGCATGGTTCGGCTTAACACCCGATTCTTTTTCTTCGGGTCTTGAAAAACTGGCTCTTTGTCATCCTGGACGGCACCCATAACTCAACTGTTTGAAAATGTCAGATTCTTCCCTCCGCTCCCAAAGACCAATCAAGTTGACGAAACATATTTCCACCGCCTGATAGTACCCTGAACCGCGGTGGTCTAAAAGAGCCGGGATGAATTACGCTAAACCGCTCTCTTTTCCTATACACCCTTTAGCAGGAAAATATACAGGGAAATGTGCCATCCGTATCCAAGCCGGTCCTAACCCCACAAGCGCCCCCTAAAAAAAACCAGCCGCAAAATTCAAGATTTCCGGCCAACAGCCGAATAATACCCCTAGCAGGTTATTGAAAACTCGTCAGCCGTCCAAGGGTGAGGCGCGGCCAAGCGAAGCAGACGGTGCATTGACCGGGTTCACGCTCCCGCCTCCCGTTCCGGATGACCCAGGTTACGGTTTTTCAACCACTTGATCGACCTCCACAAGCCAGTCCCTTTGTTTGGAGCTAACCTGGCAGGGGGCGTGGCCGCGGCCACGCGAGGCTGAACATGCGCAAAAAAAAACCGGCCACCATTCTGCTGGTGGACGATGATCCCCTGATCCGGGGTCTGGGCCAGGAATTGCTGGAGCACCTGGGGTATAAGGTGGAAACCGCCGGGGACGGGTCCGAAGCCCTGAAAAAGTTTCAAGGCATGCAACGGGTGGACCTGGTGCTCCTGGACTATTGGCTGCCGGGACAGAATGGCTGCGAGGTCCTCAAGGAATTCAAGCTTTTGGACAAGCGGGCCCGGGTGCTGGTGGCGTCAGGGTTTTTATCATCCCAGGATATGGCCAGTATCAAGAAGGAAGGGGCCTCGGGCATGATTAACAAACCGTACCGGCTGCAGGATCTGCAGCACCGGATCAAGGCGGTGCTGGGGGGCCGGTCGGGGTTCTAGCGGCGGCGGGCTGGGGCTGCCGGTCAAAACGCAGCAATGCCGCCCCCTCCCGGGTGAAACAGGCGGCCTCCCGCCAGCCGGGGCCCAGAAGCTTGGCGGCGAATTGGCGCAGGAATACCAGGTCAGGGATATGGGAGGCCATCAGCCACAACCGTTGGGGAGGGGTCCGGGCCTGGCCCGCCGGGTCCAACCCCTGCTCCACGCAGGACCGGCCCCAACAGATGCCGGGCTTCGGCCCGTGGTAATAGTACTTGAAGGGCGCGACCGCAAAGTAGTAGACGTAAATCAGGTCCTGGGGCTGGAGGTTGGCTTCCAGGTAAGCCACCAGGGGTTGAATCTCCTCCCGGTTGTTGACGGGGGAGAGGTTTTCTTTGATCCCGGCCCGGAGATTAAGGGCCACCAGCAGCAGCGCGGTCAGGGCCAGGGCCAGAAGCCGCTGGCGCCGGCTCCAGAGCCAGCCGAAAATGCCCCAGGCGCCAGCCGCCACGAGCAGATAGAGGACCGGGGCGCTGAACAGCATCAGGCGATTGCCGCCGTAATGGGCCATGAAAGGATAGCGGTGCAGGCAGGCGGCCCCGAAGGCCAGGAGCAGCGGCCCCCATAGATAGAGTAAAACCCTCCCGCGGCCCCGCCGCACCATCACCGCCGTGCCGGCCGCCAGCAACAACGGCCCCCAGATCACCCCCCATTCCCCCAGAAAATACCAGAAGTAGCGATAGAGCGCCGGTCCCAACCACCGGAAGAAAGGCAGCAGGCCGGAGAGATCCGGAAAGTCCTGGGTCCAATAGGCCACCAGTTCCGGGTCGATTTCCCGCCGGATAAACAGGAGGTAATACCCGGCCGCGGCCAGGAGCCAGACCCCGCCCAGACAGGCCAGGCGAAGACGCTGCGCCCGGGGCAGGGTGAGCCACAGGACCGCCCCCGCCACCGGCAGGGTAAAGATCAGGGGTTGGGAAAAACCCAGGCCCACCACCCCGGCCAGGGCAAGGGGCAGCCAGCCATTCTGTCCCCCGCGGGCCTGGAGGCGTTCCGTCAGCCACAGCACGGCGACGGCAAAGAAGGCGTCGCCGCTATACTGCTTCAACTCCTTGGAGTAATAAACCATGATGGGCGAAAACGCCACCGCGGCCAGGGCCAGCAAGGCGGCGGGAACTTCCACCAGCCTGCGGCTGAGGCGCCAGATGAGGCCGAGGGTCCCGACCCCGAACAGCCAGGAGAGGCCCCGGAGGACCAATTCACTATGGCCCCAGACCTGCGCCATGGCCCAGACGGTGAGGAGATAGAACGGCGGAGTGGACTGGCCCGCGGCCAGGGCCGCCTTCGCCGTAGGCTGCATGACCGCCAGGGCCACCCAGGCCTCATCGGTCCAAAGGTTGCGGCTGCCCAGGTCAGAGAGGCGGAAATAAATCGCCACCCCAAAGATCAGCGCCACGGCCAGGCCGGTGAGATATGGCCGGGATAAACCTTCGGGATTAGACCCGGGGCGGAATGAACCCGATATCTCCTTTTTCAAAAATTTCCCCATAAATACCTGGCATATGAGAACTTGTTGAAATATTATTATCTTACCATCGGGCTGCATAGATCATCAAGAGGAAAGAGGTGCCGGATTAAGGCTATGACCCGCCAGGATTTTCTGTGGCCCCCGCCGGTGTTGCCCGGGGAGCTCATAGCGGTGGCGGCCCCGGCCAGCCACGTCAAACGCCCCCCCTGGGAGGCCGGGATGAATACTCTCCGGGATTGGGGTTTCCGGGTGCGCTGCGGTCCCGAGGTCTTTTTGCCCCGCGCCTACGGCGCGGCCACAGACCGGCTCATGGCCCGGCGTTTTGAAGAGCTTTGGCTGGACCCGGAGGTCAAGGCCGTCCTCGCGGTCAGGGGCGGCTACGGCTGCCTGAAGCTGTTGCCCCACCTGGATTTGGCGGCCCTGGCGGCCGCGCCCAAACGGCTGGTGGGGTTCAGCGACCTCACCAATCTGCTCTGGGATCTGCACCGGCGCCTCAAGCTGGTGACCTTCCACGGCCCCAACCTGGCTCAGCTTCCGGACCTGACCCCGGCGGCCCGGGAAATTTTTTATACCTGGCTCACGGCCCCGGGGCCCCAGGCCATAACCTACCAAGACCTCACCGTGCTGCACCCCGGCGCGGCCGCGGGTCCCCTGGCCGGCGGCAATCTCACCACCCTGTGCCACCTGGTGGGCACGCCCTATGCCCCGCAGATGCGGGGTTACCTGCTGTTTCTGGAGGACCACAACGAGGCCCTGTACCGCCTGGACCGCATGCTCCACCACCTGATCTTGGCCGGGGTCCTGGAGGGAGTCAAAGGGGTGGTGCTGGGCGGGTTTACCCACTGCGGCTCCCACGACGGGCTGCTGGAGGTCCTGACCACGGCCTTGGTACCCCTGAACGTGCCGGTGCTCATGGGCCTGCCGGTGGGGCACCAGCCCGGCAACCACACCCTGCCCCTGGGGGCGTGGGCCGCCCTGGACACCGCCACCGCCTCCCTGACCCTGTCAGCCGCCTGAGGTCTTCCCGGCCGCTTCCGCCAATCCCCTCCTGTCCGGGGCTGTCCTTGCCGGACAGCCGGGCTTGCTGTCCCCGGAAAAAATTGACCGGCCGCCTCCTCTTGACATGGGCTATTTACACCCTATTTTATCCATACATTCTATCTTATTGAGGAGGAATTATGGCTCACACCTGTAAAACCTGCGGTGCGGTGGCGGATGACCCCGGCCATTTGTGCGCGCCCTCAACGGAAACCACCACCTGCTCTTACTGCGGCAAGAAATCGCCCCACGTCAAACATTACTGCAAGGGCAAGATGGAAGACCTGAAGTACGTCTGTGAGTGCGGGCGGCTGGCGACTGCCCCGGAGTTGCTCTGTAAACCCAGCAAAGTGCCGGCGTGATCGAGGCGCTGGCCGGCAAGCCCGGCGTCCGGCCTATAGGAGCGCACCTCTGGGTGCGCCCTCTTGGGGGGACACGCAGGTGCCCCCCTACAGAAATTGTCCATTGATCGCCAAATAGTATTAATGCATCCGGGGTTGAGAACCAGCCGTTCTCAGCCCCGGTGTTTTTCAGGTGAGGTAGGAGTGGAGGCCGGTGAGGAGAAAGCTGACGCCGAAGTAGGTGAACAGGACCGCCATGAAGCCCAGCACCGCCAGCCAGGCGATGCGGCGGCCGTGCCAGCCTTTCACCAGCCGGGCATGGAGCAGGGCGGCGTAAATAAACCAGGTGATCAGCGACCAGGTTTCCTTGGGGTCCCAGCTCCAGTAACGGCCCCAGGCGGTTTCGGCCCACACCGCCCCGGTGGCGATTCCCACGGTCAGGAGGAGAAATCCCAAAACGGTGGTCCGGTAAATGAGGCCATCCAGTTGAGGCAGCGGGGGGAGCGACGGCCGGGGCCGCCGTTCCTGAACGAGGTAGAGGATGGCGGTCCCGAAGGCCAGGGCAAAGGCGGCGTAGCCCAGAAAAGCCGTCACCACGTGGATGAGCAGCCAGTTGCTCTTCAGGGCCGGCATGAGTGGTTTGATCTGGCTGTCCACCCCGAAAGAGGCGTAAGCCAACAGCAGGCTGGCGAGCAGCGCCACCAGGGCCCCCAGGTAGCCCTTGAGGTAGCGCCGAAAGGTCAACAGGCCCAGGGCCGGAAGACACCAGGCGAAAAAGATCAGGGATTCATAGAAGTTGGAAAGCGGGACCTGAATAATGATAAGTTGCAGTTTTTCGGCCCAGGCCGCAGCCGGGGTGTGGCCCAGGGCCTGGTGATAGGATTCCCACCAGCGTCCCAGGAGGGCACCGGTATGCAGCCCCAGTCCCAGCCACAGCGTGATCCGGCCTCCATCCCTAAGCCGGGCCGACGACCATAACTCCGCCATCAGCCACAGGATGGCCGCCAGGAGATAGATTAACATGACGGCGCCGAGAATTTGGCTGATCATGATGGAATCCCTCGCTTCAACTCCATGAGGAGCGCCTCCTGGCGGGCGGCAAATTCTTCCCGGTGGCGAGGGCTGGCTCCCAGCAGGCGCCCCTGCCATTTGCCTTTGGAGGTTTTGGCCACCACCAGGGCCCAGCGCTCCACCGGCCGGAAGAAGGCCAGGTAAAGTCCGGGCAAAAACAGCAGAAAGCCGGCGTACACCCACGCCACCCCGGGATCGTGCTTCACCTGGAAGACGGAATAATACCCGAAGGGGATGGATTCCACGGTAAACCGGTAGGGGGCGGGTTGCTGCCCCATTTCCGGGTGGTCTTTCAGGAACCAGAAAACCTGGGGATGACCGGAGCCGGAGCTAAAGGCCAGAAGCACCGCCGGCCCGTAGCCCTGGAAGTTGCCGTCCACCTTCATGGGGATGATTTTGCCCCGGCCGCCGGGCAAATCCGCCGGCTGCCGCAAGGGCGCCTCGATGGACTCGCTGAGGTCCCCCAGTTGCACCTTGAGACGAATGGGGCCGGTGGCTTGGGAACCGTAGGAGGACTGATAAAAGGTTAAGCCCCCGAAAGTCGCGGGCTCGTTGACCCGGCAGATAGCCCGGGAGACTTCCCGGCCGTCTTGCATGAAGGTCAAATCCGAGCGGAATTCCTTGGGGCTGCCCCCCGGTTCGTAATAGGAAACCTGGAATTTATCCAGACGCACCTGAAAATTAAGCGGCTTTTCCACCCGGGGCCCCACCTGAAAGGCGCCGGCCACCTCTCCCTGATCGATGGCTAACTGGCCGTCCACGCCCCAAAATTTGCCGATGAGGCCCCCGGCCAGGATCAAGAGGAGGGCGATATGAATCAGGTAAGGCCCCACCGGGCGGAAGCGGCCCCTTTCCCCGAAATAGACCGTTTGGTCCGGGAAGGTCTCCTGGCGGCAGCGGCCCAACTCCCGGCTCAGGGTGGCCGCGAGGCCGGGCTGGGGATCGGCCCCCGCCGGCCAGGTAATCCGGCCCCGTTCCGGCAGGGTAAGGGCGGTTTCGGCGGTGAGCGGCTGCCCGGCGCGTCTTACAGCCTGGGGCAGGCCATGGACCACGCAGGCCAGGATATTTGCCGCCAGCAGGCTGATGGGCCCCAGAAACCAGGGGCTGAAATAGACCTGGGCAAAACCGCCCAGCCAGAGCAGCCGGCCCCAAACGTCACCGAAGCGGCTGACATACTGGTTCGGGGGCTGGTTCTGGGGTACCACGGTGCCGATGACCGCCACCCCGGCCAGGATCAGGAGAAGAAAAACCGTCAGGCGAATGGAGGTTAACGTCCCCCACAGCCATGACTTGGGTTGAGAGTGAATTCGGGTGGCAGACATGCTCTTGTCGGTGATTGCGGTTCCCTGGCCATGCCTTATGGGGCCAGGCAGCGGCCGCAAAACTCGAAGGAGGCAGGGTTACCCGGGAATAACCGTGATAACGGCTCAGTCTTCTTCCAGATCTTCTTCTTCGCTCAAATGATCTTCATATTCCTCTTCGGTGAACAAGTCGTCGAACTCCAGACCGGAAGCCATCTCCAATTTGACCAGCCATCCTTCCGTCAGGGGATCCTCATTGATGATTTCCGGCACTTCCGCCGCCTCGTAATTGACTTCAATGACCTCTCCGGAAATCGGGGCCTTCAATTCCCGGCGGCCGTTCTTGGCTTCGATCATGGTGAAGGGTTCATCCTTGATGAACTCCTCGCCTTCCTCGGGCAGCCGAAGACTGTAAATCTCCCCTAATTTCTCCTGGAGATAATCCGTCAGGCCGATGGTGGCCTGGGTCTCATCATCCAACCGGACCCAAAAATGGTCTGGGCTGAAGCGCATTTCACCGATGGTTCTCACCCCAATCCTCGTAATCGTCTGTTGCCTTTAAGAGAAGGACGCTGGGGAAATATAATAACCCCCAAAAGGTTTGGCAAGGGTTTTTTGCAAGGCAGCGGCATCTCACGCGGTTATTATGGAATTTTTTCCGGTTCTCCGTCTCTTTGGACGCTACGGGCTTTTTCGCTTGACAATCCAGGGGTCATTTATTAGTTTACTCTTAATTTCACAATCCCCAGCAGAACCACCGAAGGGAGAATTGCCCGATGAAACAGGTTAAAAAAATCCTTTTCCCCATTGATTTTGCTTCGAACTTTGAACCCCTGGTGCCCTGGGTTTCTACGCTTGCGGGTAAGTTTGAAGCCACCGTGTATGTCCTGTTTGTGGCGCAGGATTTGGCGCATTTCGCCAGCTTCTATGTGCCCCACGGCAACATCGAGGAATTCCAGCAACAAGCGATAGATTCGGCCAAGAAAAAAATGGCGGCCGCCGTGGAGGAATTTGGCAAAAAATTCCCCAAGGTGGAAACCCGAGTCGAACTGGGAGTTCCGGCTGAAAAGATCTTGGCGTTTGCTGAGAAAGAAAAGATCGATTTGATCGTCATGGGCGCGCATGGTCGCTCGGGCCTGGAACGGGCGATCTTCGGCAGCGTCGCCAACAAGGTCGTCAAAAGCGCCCCCTGCCCGGTACTAACCATCCATCCCTAACCTCATCTAATCAGCGTTTGATGGTATCCCACCCCCCCCCGGTCCCGGCCGGGGGGTTTTGGAGTTGCGCCCGCACCGGGTGGCGCGGGCGTCACTAAGCCGCCGGGTTGCCGGGTACGGGTCTATAGCACTCCCGGAGAGGGCAGCCCGTTCTCCACCATGCAACCCCAGAGGTAACCAGGCGCCGGACGCGGTAAGAAACCGGCAAATTCCCCGGGCCATGGGGAGGATGCCAATTGCTTTCCTTAGTCTGGGGATACGAGGCTGGGAGCCAGGACGGGGCCGGTTCAACCGGGGGCAGGATTTAGAGAAAATTACTGCAGGGCCTGGTCATTTTTTTGGCTGACTTTTGCCTTCGCGAGGCCGGAAGAACCTGTTCTTGCCTTACTTATCGGCAACAGGGCTACTTGCTTGCACAAGTCAATAATTTCGTCGAAACCGCCGCGGTTAAGTTCAGGAATAGGAGCGTATTGCGCTACTTGATAATCATTGATTCCCGTCCCATAGAACCTGAGAAGCAGCATCTCAAAGATTTCTTCTTCCAGCGAGACTGGGAGAATGGTCACGCCATAACCATTCTCAAAACGAATGGCAATCTGATTTTCTTCCAAGACCTGCCGGCAATGGATTAAAGCAACTTGAGCTGCAAGAGTCTGGCAAAACCCACCATGATGCCAATCGTAAGATAGCCTACGGTGATTTATCTCTTCCATAGTTAACCTCGCATGATTTTTCATTGATTTGAATTTTATTCAAAATTATAGATACGGTTGGTTATGATATTATTTGACGCTGGGTAAGTTTACCAATTATCGTTCGCATCTCTGAAATTTACGAAGGCCACCAATAGACCCATGATCATACTGCCCACCAAGGCTCCGGCCAGGAAAAACATAATGTATGAGAACATAATTTCCCCTCCTCTATCTTGCCTGGATTAGGTTCCCAAGGTCTTATCTTTTCCATTTGTTCTGATCTTACACGTAAATTAATAAATCCAAGTTAAATATTTGTTAGTTTTTTATTAATAATAGTTTACGGTGAGGTCCGTTAACTTGGGGAATTGGCTTCAGGAGATTATTATTAATCTCAATTGGTACGCCTTTTGTTTTGGGGTTCTGGCCGAATCCTGACCGAACATGTGGCCGAATCAGTATGAAATAGAACCGCTTTTCTCAATGGTTTCAAATTCGGTCCATTCAGTCACCCTTGGCCGAACTCATCCCTTCCCCTGCGCCAGCGTCAATGGATTCCCCGGTTTTGGGATTCTCCCACGCCACTCGACAACGATAGAGAGAGCCTCCTGGAACCGGGTACCAACTTGTCAAGGGCCTCCGCCTCGTTTCCTGGCGAGATGTTATCCTCAAAGCCTGAGCTACGCCGGTTCCGAGATCTTTAACTAAACAAATGGCGTTATGCAAAAATCCTTTGGATAGTCTTGCGTCTAGTTATATGCTGAAAAGGGATCCGGCCCCGGCGCACTATGATAGAAGCTTGCGAATAACAGGCCGGTCAATGGACATCAATCTATGCAGCCGCAAAGACCCCGGCAAGCCGTCAAGGCCCGCCTCATTGCCTGGCTTCTTCTAGTTCTATTCTTCGGTTCTACTCTGCCGCTCTGGGCGGCTCAGGAAATCCGCCTGGGAGAAATTAATCCTCTTTCCGGCAATCTGGCCAAACACGGCCTGGAAATCCACCAGGGAATTCTTTACGCAGTGGAGGAAGCTAATGCCCAGGGCGGGGTGGCAGGACACCCCGTAAAACTGCTCAGCCGGGATGACCAGAGCAAACCGGACGTGGCGGTCAACCAGGCTCAGGACTTGATTTTCCGGGGAAAAGTGACGGGTTTGGTGGGCGGGTACGTGGATTCGCTGGTGGGGCCCATCAGCCAGCAGGCCGCCAGGCACCGGGTGCCCTTTGTAGCTTCGGCCAGCCTCCAGCAGGCTATCACCGGGAACAAAAATCCCTACTTATTTCGCGTTTCCCGCCTGGAAGGCATTGTGCAGCCCTTGTGCCGGTTTCTCGCCCAGACCCTGAAGACCCGGCAGGTGGCGGTGCTGTATGCCGCTTCCCCGGGGGCCTCGGAATTTTCCGATAGCCTCCAGGCTAATCTCCGCCAGATGGGCGGTGACACCATTCTCCGGGAAAAGTTTCGCCCCGGCCTGCCGGATTTTTCCGTATTCCTCCTCAAGTTGCGTCCGGCCCAGGCTGAGGTGCTGATCAGCGGCGGTTTTTATGCCGATAATTTAATCCTGGTGCGGCAGTTGCGAGAGCGGCCCCTGGGCCTGAAGGCCTTTATTGCCCCATGGGGGGTAGCGTACCAGAGTTTTATCGACGAGGTGGGGCCGGCCTCTGAGGGGCTTTTCGGCACCTGTGCCTGGACCCCGGGCATCACTCAGCCCGGAACCGAAAAGGCGTCCCAGGCCTTTGTCGAAGGGTTTCGGGAAAAATTCGGCAAAGAGCCCAACACCACGACCATGCACGGCTATACTTCCGCCCGGGCCCTGCTGGCTGCCATCGGCAACGTTCTCAAGGCAGGGGCCCAACCCACCGGGGAGGCCGTCAGCCAGGCCCTGGCCAGGCTCGACCTCCAGTTGCCCATGGAGAGGCTGACCTTTGATGAACATGGCGAACCACAGCATTATCAGCAGGTCATAGTCCAGATTCAAAAGCAGCGGCTGGTGGTCGTGTATCCTCCCGAACGGGCCACGGGCCAGGTGGATTTCAGCCTGGCGGCCCGCTGAGACGGGGATTGTCGCGGACCAATGGGCAAAGCGCCCTCTCGGCTTTTCTCCCTGGCCTTCCTGGCTTCAAGATGTTAGCCGCTTTCACAAGGAGCTTGTGATTATGTGGGTTGGGGTCCCCATCATCTTCACCGGTTTTTCCCTGGGTTCTTTTTATGCCCTCATAGCCCTGGGTTTTTCCCTGATCCTCGGCGTTGCCCGGGCCTTCAATCTGGCCCACGGGGAGATGATCGTGGTCTCCGGTTACCTCGCCTATGTGTTGTGGCAGTTTTTTCAGGTTCCCTTCTTCTGGATTTTGCCCATCTGCTCCTTAGTTCTGCTGGGCTTGACGATTCCCTTGTACTACCTGCTCCGGCGGTTGCCGGAGCCTTACGGTTTAAATACCCTGATGGTGACCCTGGGCCTGGGTCTGCTGCTGCAAAATCTTCTGCTGGCCTGGTTTTCCGCCGACTACCGCCTGATGAAGTTAGATTGGCCCTTATTGTCCATCCCCGGGGTGGATTTTCGCTTTCCCCTGCCCCAAGTGATGCTCATTATTTTGTCGCTCCTGGTCACCGTGATGGTCCACCTGTTGCTGCAGCACACCTTTTTAGGCAAGGCCTTGCGGGCTGCCATCCAGGACCGGGAGGCAGCCCAGACTGCCGGGATCAATGTCCACCGCATGGCGCTGGCCGCCTTTGGCTTGGGGGGCCTGCTCATCGGCCTGGCCGGCCCGCTCCTGGCGCAAAATATGTACCTCTATCCTGCCGCCGGCGTCGAGGCGACCATGATCGCCATCGTGGTCACCATCTTTGCCGGTTTGGGCCAGATCCGCTCCATACTCTTGGGGGGCTGGCTTCTGGGCCTCACGCAGTCGGCGGCGGTCTTTACCCTGGGCAGCAATTGGCGGGAGATGGTGGGCGCCGCCCTGCTTATTCTGCTGCTCTATTTCCGGCCGGAAGGAATTTCCCTGAAGAAAGATCATTGAGCCGGAGCCTGCCATCGTCCGCAGGTAGCTGGGTTTGTTTGATCCGCACTTGATTCGGCGCCAAGGCCTGGCGGCCGGTCTTATTGAAGCATCACCGGAATGGTCTTTATGAGTAAAATTCACCTCTCGTTCCTGCCAGCCGCAGCCGGAGTTCTGCTCCTGGCCCTCTGGCCGCTCGTTTTCCGGGAGGCGGCTCAGGTCCACCAGGTGCTGGGGATTACCTGCCTTTTTGGCACCCTGGCCTTGGCCTGGAACATTTACGCCCTCTCCGGGGCCATTTCCTTCGGACATGCGGCCTTTTTCGGCCTGGGGGCCTATGCTTCGGCCCTCCTCAACCACCATTACCACTGGTCGCCCCTGTTCACCATTCCTTTGGGGGCCTTGGCCAGCGTCGCTTTTGCGGTATTCTGGAGCTGGGGTTTCAGGCGGCTCCGGGGCGTCTATCTGGGTCTGGCATCCCTGGCCGCGATGGAAATTCCCAAAACCATCGTGGACAATTGGGACAGCCTCACCTATGGCTCCATGGGGATAATGGGCCTGGACCGTTTGCCAACCCTGGCCCTGGGGGGCTTCAAGGTGGATTTCGGCATGAATATCACGGCCCAGTACTATCTGTTGCTGGCCATTATGCTCCTGGCGGCGCTGTTAAACCTGGAGGCCATCCGCTCCAGGTGGGGGTGGACTTTACGGGCCCTGCGCGAAAACGAAACCGCCGCGACCATGCTCGGAATTTCGGCCAACCGGGAAAGGGCCAAGGCCCTGATGCTGAGCTCTTATGTAGCGGGCATCGCCGGCGCCCTTTATGTCCATATCATGGGACTGGTTGAGCCGGCCCTGGTCTTTAACCTGCATCTGTCGGTCATGCCGCTGATTTTCAGTGTCTTCGGCGGCCGGACGCGGATTTTGGGGCCAGTCCTGGGAGCGTTCATCCTCTATCCTTTGGAACAGCTCTTCCTCATGCCCGTGCTTCCTATGGGCCATTCCGCCCTTTACGGACTGGTCATCATTTTGACGATTTTCTTGTTTCCCAAGGGAATTACCGCATGGCTGCCATCGGCCCCCAAGTCTGTCTAGCGGTTCGGCAGATCAAAAAATTTTTTGGGGACCAGACCGTACTCCGGGACGTCTCCTTTTCCCTGCCGGAAGGTGAGATCTTGGGTCTCATCGGTCCCAATGGCGCCGGCAAAACCACCCTTTTCAATATAATCAGCGGCTGGCAGAAGCCCGCCTCCGGCCGCGTGGTCTTCTTCGGTCAGGAAACCACCACCTGGCGGCCCGAACGTCTGAGCCGGGCAGGTTTGGCCAGGACCTTCCAGGTCCCCCAGATTTTTCCGGAAATGACCGCCTTGGAAAACGTCCTCATGGGCGCCTGGCTGAGAGGGGAGCCGCACCCATCCCTCAAACAGGCCCATACGGAAGCCGGCTATTGTCTTTCCCTGGTGGGGCTGGCGGATAAGCGGCATATCCAGGCCCGGGATTTGCCCTTGCCGCAGCAGCGCCTGGTGGAATTGGCCCGGGCCCTGGCCACCGGGCCGCGGCTGCTCCTCCTGGACGAGATTGCCGCGGGCTTTAGTCAAAGCGCCTTGCAACGCCTGACGGCTGGGCTGCTCAAATTGAGGGACCAGGGGCTCACGCTCCTCCTTACCGATCACCTGTTCTCCCTCCTGGAGGCGGTGGCCGACCGGGTCCTGGCCCTGGACCGGGGAGAGATCATCGCCCAGGGGCCACCGGCAACGTTAATCAACCACCCGGAAGTGGTATCTGCCTACCTGGGGACCAGGTGCGGGTCGGACGCCGAAGGAGATGCCTGATGCCGGCCGAGGCCGCTTCTCCGCCCCTGCTGGTCGTGCAGCACCTTTCGGTCTCCCAACAAGGCGCCCCGGTGCTGGTGGATTTGAATTTTACCTGCTTCCCTAACCAGATCGTGGCCATCGTCGGCATCGAGGGCGCCGGCAAAACCACGCTTCTCAAAAGCCTTGGGGGGCTGCAACGGCCGCTGGCGGGCCACATCTTTTTCGCGGGTGAGTCTGTGGAGGCCTTGCCTTCCTGGGAGATGGTCCGCCGGGGGGTGATTTATGTGCCGGAGGGGATGCGGGTCTTTCCCGGGATGACCGTTTTGGAAAACCTGGAAGTGGGAGCCTATCTGGTGCGCCGGCAACTGCAAGCCAGGCTGGATCAGGCCTGCCAAATCTTTCCGGAACTCAAGGATCGGCTGGGCGCCCCGGCCGGTGTCTTGAGCGGCGGCCAGCAGCGCATGGTTACCCTGGCCCGCGGCATCATGTCGGCACCCCGCCTCCTTATGCTGGACGAGCCCTTCATGGGGTTGAGTCCCAAGCTGGTGCAAAGGTTTTGCAACTCCTTCCGGGACCTGAGGCAAAGCGGCATCACCCTGCTGATTTCCGGGCAACTCATGCAGCGGGTTTTGAACGTGGCCGAGAAGGCCTACGTCCTGGAAAAAGGCCGCATCACCCTCTCCGGGACCGGCCCCCATCTGCTGCAAGACCCTCACTTGCAAGAGATAATCCTTCCGGTGTAAGAGTTTTTCCATGGGTTTCCCTTGCCAGACCCAGGTCACCATTGCGCCAGCGGGGTGATCTTCGTCTCCAGGAACTCCGGCCCCGGTTCCCCGGTCAACGGGGTCAGTTCCACCGCCAGGCGCAGGTCTTGCACCTCCTTGAAATGGATGGCCAGCTTGGTGATGCCCCGGTTTTCCGCCTGTCCCGGAGGGTGAGGGGATAAGGGGCCGGGCCGGGCCGGTAAGAGCTTGAAAACCGCCTCCGGGGGGGTAAGGATGCGGGCGGCCAGTCGTGCTCCTTCAAGAGACAGATAGGCCGTCCGCTTATCCGGGCTCAGGCGGACTTCGGCGGCAGTGTGCATGGCCCACAGGATTTCGACCGGTTTTTCGGCCTTGATCTCATCCTGGACCAGGACCTGCCGGCGGTTCACCAGGGACAGGCCCCGCCAGACCCGCTGCGCCTGGCGGGCGTAGGCGGGGGTTAAATCGGCGATGGCCAGGGATAAGTCCGGGCCGGAGCGAAACCGGAATATGGCCGCGGACGCTTCCGGGTCCTGGTCCGGGCCCGGGCCGGGGTTGATAACCAGGGTGTTATGCCCTTCGGCCCGCAAGCGGTAATAATCCCACCGGTTCCGGTCGAAATAGCCCGGCAGATTATAGTCGTCCCCTCCCAGGTCCAGGGCCCAGCGGACCCCCTGGGCCTCCAGGATAAAACTGCCCAGGTCCAGGTGGCTGTGACCGGCTCGGTTGTCCCCGGCTTTAAATCCCACAAAGATGGCCTGGGGGTCGTCCCAACTGCTGCGGAAGGTGGCGACTTCCACTCCCCGGAAGTATCGGTCCAGGGGGAGGCCGGCCTCCCGGGGGCTCAGGGTCCGGGTCTCAAACCATAAAAGGTCCAGGGGGTGGATCTTATTGATGCGGCGGGCATACCAGGCAAAAACCGGCTGCTGAAATCGGCGTGCCAGCCAAAACATCTGGGCGGTCCAATAGATGAGATCGTCGGCATCGGCGTAGTTAAAGGTGCGGTCCCGGGGACCGGTGACATAAAGGGGAAAATACCCGGTGGCCTCATAGCCGGGCGTCTCTGCCAGGCCGAAACCGCGCCCCAAGGCGGTTTCCAGGCCAGCCAGGAACATGGTGTGGTAGAAGGTGGCGTAACCCCAGTATAGGGGTCCTTCGTAACAGCCCCCATCAGGGGCGAATTTGGCCAAGGCCCGGGGCAAAGATCGCAAGGCCTCCTGGAGCACCTGAGCGGCCAGTTCGGGACAGGTCTCAAAAACCGCCAACGCCCCCAGGCCGAGCCCGCCGTTGCAGACCTGGTTCCAGTTATAAGGAGACCTCACCCACCAGCCGAATTTCCCGGCGCCCCGGTAGGCCTGCAGGCCGGGCTGGAGCCCTTTATCCCGGATGGCCCGGGCCAGGACGGCTCGCTGCTCCGGCGACCAGGCGTCGTAGAGCCAGTCGTAGGCAATGGCAAAGGCATGCGTCATTTCGGCGGTATCCAGAAAGTGATCGGGGTTCCAGTCGGGAAACCGGGCGGCCGCGTCCAATTCCTGCCAGAGGCGCTGGGCATAGCGGTTGCCGCCCTCCAGCCGCTGGAGGAACGCCAGGAGGTAAACCCGGCGCAACACGGTTCGGCTGGTTTCGAGAATCACCCCCTCGCGCCCTTTGGTTCGATAGCGGCTGGGCAAATCGCCAAGAATTTTCAAAGCCTCCTGCCGCAGCTTGTCATACCATCGCCGGGCCAAATCATTTTCCCGGATGAGCTTTTTTACCTGGGCAAAGTCGTCCGGCGTCACCAGCAGGCGGGGATGGGTCTTTTTGATCTGGGTTTCCAGAAAAGGTTGGCTGGGGATAAGCGGATGAAGGACCGGGGCCTCAGCCTGGCCCGGAGAGGTCGAATAAGCCAGTAATAATAAACAGAGGACAAGGCCCCCAAGAGCCCGGCATAATTTCAGGCCGCCACAGGATATCCTAAAACCCCGAAGGTCCTCCGCAGGGTCATTCAAGGCTTATTAACCATGGTTTTTGCCCGCCTCAGGCCCGGCAGCCCAGGCCAGCCGCCGCCGTTCCCGGAGGACTTTAAGCAGGAATACGGCGTTGCCCCAAAGGTACCGCCTGGCCATGCGCCGGGGTTCCAGCAGCAGCCGGAAGAGCCATTCCAACCCATGTTCGGCCATCCACCGGGGGCAGCGGGGAATCACTCCGGCCCAGTACTGGAAGGCGGCGCCCACGGTCCAGAAGACCCGGGCGTCCACCCGGGCGTAATTATCCAAGATCCAGCGCTGCTCCAGCGGCATTCCCAGCCCCACCATGAGCACGTCGGGCCGGAGGCGGTTGATCTCCGCAATAACCGCGTCGTTTTCCGGGCCGGTTTTTTGGAAGAACCCGTGATGGGTACCCAGGATTCTCAGCCCCGGCGTTGCGGTCTTCAGTTTCTCGGCTGCTTGCGCAGCTACTCCCCGGGGATTGCCCAAGAGGTAAAGACTATGGCCCTTCTCGGCCAAATGGGCCACGGCCGGCCACCCCAAGTCGGCCATGGTCTGGCGCGGCGGGATGTGATACCCAAGCAGTCTGGCTCCCAGCACCACCCCCGCGCCATCCACGTAGACCAGGTCGGCCCGCTGGTAAAACTCGGCCAGCCAGGGAAGCTGCCGGGCCAGGTTTATCCCGTGGACGTTGGCGTCAATGATGAAACTCTGCCGCTTCCGGCCGGCCAGACAGCCGATCTCCCGGCAGATCTCCTCCTGCGTGCCGGGGGTAATCTTGATTCCCAGAAGTTGGATATGTTCCATGATCGCGGTCTCTACTTTTCCTCTGGTTGTTGGCCCAGGGGGCGCGGCCACCACTCCTCCTGGCGCAGGGTGCGCCCCCGGAGGCGGTTGAGTTGCTCCCGCCGCAAAAACTCGGCCAGGGGCAGGTCATCCAGCCGTGGTTCCCGGCGCAACGCCGCCATCAGGTAGCCCAGGGGAATCAGCAGGCTCATCAGGTAGGGCCGCTCCAGGGCCCGGTAAAGGGTTTTGGCCACCACGAAGAGGGGATGGGCCCGAATCACGTAATAGCACCGGCCGTAGCGCAGGTTGGCCCGGACCATACCGGTAGCGGACCCGGTCAGACGCAGATGATAGAGGGGCAGATCGCGAAAGCTGCGAGTATGCCAGCCGTGTCTACGGGCCTGGGCCACGTCCAGGATATCCCAGCCCAGGATGGGAATCAGCCCGCCCATCTCACGCAGACAGGCAGAGCGATAGGTTTTGCAGGCCCCGGTGACGTGGGAGTCGGCGATGCGCTCCAGCACCCAGGTCCCGTGCTGCAAGTTATAGGTCTTGCCCGAGGCGATCCCCAGCCGGGGTTGGGCCTGGAAATGGGCCAGGAGCGTGGCGAAATAATCCGGGGGCAGGAGCACGTCGGCGTCCATCTTGACCACAAAGGCCACCCCGGCCTCGATCCTGGCGCAGCCGCGGTTGAAAATCCGCACCACATTGCTCCCCAGGGCCGGGCCGGGTTCGCCTTGCACCTGCAAGGGCTCAATAAAGGGATACCGGCGGGCCGCGGCGTTAATCACCGTCCAGGTGTCGTCGGTGGAACGGTCATCCACGATCACCCATTTTGCTGGCTTCAGGGTTTGTGCCGCGATGGCTTCTATCACCCGGGGTAGAAAGGCTGCCTCATTATGGGCCGGGGTGATGATGGAGTAAGCCGGGGCGCTCATACGGGGGATACCTCCTGGCTTCCCGGCACCCAGGGAAGTTCCCGGGCAAAGACGGCCATCAGTTTCCGGGCATTGCGGCTAAGGTCAAAGAGTTCCAGCGCCTGCCGTCGTCCTTCCAGACCCAAGCGGACGAGGTCTTGGGGTTGGGCCATAAACCGGGAAAGCTGGCGGGCCAAATCCTCGGCATCCCCCGGGCGGAACAGGTAACCGGTTTGTCCCTCCGCTACCATCTCGGGGATGGCGGTGAGGCGGGGGGCGATCACCGGCCGGGCCTTGGCCATGGCTTCGATGATTACCATGGGAGTGCCCTCACTCCGGGAGGACAGGACCAGCACCTGGCACCAGTCATAGAGCCGGGTCACCTCGGCCTGGAAACAGGCGCCCAGAAGTTGGATGCGATCCTGGAGACGCAAAGATTGAATGAGGTTTTGCAATTCAGTTCTGAGGGGGCCGTCGCCCACTATGCGGCAGCGGAAGTCCCGGCCCTGATCCCGAAGGTTGGCTAGGGCCAGAATGAGCCCCTCCTGGGCTTTGACCGGCACCAGCCGGCCGATGTGTAGAATCCGCAGGGGCAAATCCGTCCCGGGAGGCTCAGGTCTAGACCAGGGAGGCGCCTGCAGATCGAGGCCCCCGGGGACCACGTAAAATCGCTGCTGGCCCAGGGAAGGAAAACGCCGCCGCAGGTTCTCGACGTGGAAATGGCAATTGGAGACGATAAACCGGGCGCGCCGCAGCTTTGCTTCGATGAGCGGATTTTCCAGGAGGACATCGGACCCGTGGATGCTCAGGCTATAGGGGAGGCCGCACAGGGCTTCCAGGAACAGGGCGACTTCGGCGGCCCCGTAAGCAAAGTGAACGTGAACATGGGGGACCTGGCGGGCCAGGAGATGTTCGGCCAAGGCCGCGGCGCCCGCCAGGTGGCCAAAGTTTTTGAGAACCTGCCAGTGAGAGTGATCTTTTAAGCGGAGGGCCAGGGGCAGGCTCCTGGCATAGCGCCCGGGCCACCGTCTTAAGGCTCGCAGGTTGGCCCGGAGATATGCCCACGGCTGCACCGGGGTCAGGTAAAAGGTCCGCCGCCGCAGGTCATCGTCTTGGGGATGGAAATCTTGGGGCCCCGGGCGCCGGTTGGCCACCAGAATGAACTTGAGGCCCAGCTTTCCCGTGGCCCGCACCTGGTGCTGGGCAAAGGTGGTGGTCAAGGCCGGAAAGGTGGAAAAATAATAGGCTAGATCTGCCATGAGGGCCTCAAGAACCGGGACATCCAGGGAGAAAGACTCAACCGGCGCCACAAATCGGGTAGCCCAGGCCTATCCTTAAAATTTCCTCCCATCAAAGATACTGTTCGGCTAGTTGAAGTGATTCCCTAAACTATTTCTTGCCGGCGTTCGGCAGTCAGCTTTCAGACATCAGCTTGATATGAATAATCGGGCAGGCGGTTAACTCCCGTTGCTCCTGAATTTAAAGGTCCAACGCCTCCAGAGAGGGGGGCGGCGGCGGCAGCAGCCCCACCACCCGTTCCCCGGTATGATCGGGTCCGAAGGCTTGGGGCACCAGGTCCCGGCCGGCCAGACGGAGAATAACCTCCGCCGGCGGCACAGAGAAACAGAGGCCCGCCAATTCTTCAGGTTCCGGCGGCCGCGGGCCGGTGGTGGGGTCCCGGAGTGACTCCAGATGGATGATGAGCCGCTCGCCTTCCCGGTGCTCCGTCCAGACCAGGTGCCGGGTCATGAGCCAATGGTTCAAGACCCTGGCCGTGGGGGCGACCCAGATCCTGCCTGCATGATAGTGCTGCGCCAGGCGTTCCAGGGCGGCCCGGTCCGGAAGAGGAAAAAGTTCTTCCCCCGGCCCCGGGCGCGGCAGTCCCAGGTGGGTGTAAAGGATGAGATATCCCTCCTGGGCCAGCAACTGGGAAAGCACCGGATCCCCCAGGGTATAACGCAGGGTGTGCCGGGAGGTGGGCTCCTCAAGGCCCCGCAGGTGGCGGGTGAAAGCCATGAGCGGCAGGCCGTCCCTGAGGGTGACGGGTTGACACAATTCCATGATCTGGGCGGTGGTCCTGGTCTTCTGCCGCTGTCCCAGGATGATTTTCACCACATTCTTCAAGACATTGAGGCCCGGCCGGAACCAGGAGCCGGAAGAGCCCGGCTGGCTGGAAAGGGGCCAAGAGACCAGATCGGACCACCAGTAATATTTCAGGCCCAGGGGTTTCAAAAGGTCGGCGGTGTAGTAGGGCGAAGCGGGGTCGTCCCCGGCATAACCTGGCTGCAACCTGGCCCGCAAGTTCTGCCGGTTGCAGGGATCGCCATGATTGAGCCAGACCTTGACGGACAGGCCCTGGCGCTGGAGATTTTCCACCAACCGGGCCGCCAGGGAGCGCAGGGCCTGCGGCTGGGGCGCGGCCAGGTTGAAGTCCCCCCAGGAGTGCAAGGAATCGATGAGCCCCGCCCGGAGGGCCTGGATAATGTGGCGGGCCTCGGGCCCCGGGGTCCGGCCGTCAGGGAGGAAGTAAGCCATCTGCCCCGGATCCCGTCCCTGGCCAAAAAAGGAATCGGCCACCGGCAACCCCAAGCCGCCCCGGGGGTCGTTCAGGTAACGGTGCACCGCCAGAAATGTGGGGAGATCGCAGCCGTCGATATCGGAACAGATGGCCAGGGCGGCCCGATAGGGGAAAGGGAAGGGTCTGAGCTTGACCCCCGGCTCCGGTGACAACCCAACTTCTGGCTGTTCATGACTATCAGACAAAGTCGCGGTCCAGAAAATCATCCCCCAGAGGCCGGGGACAGGTGTAATAAGCCAGGGTGGAGGTCAAAGTGAGCAAGGTCCAAAGTTGGTTTTTATCGTAATCCTGGGGCCTGGCGGGCACCCGGGCCAGGGCCCGGGAATCCACATACTGGTTGAGGGGATCACCGGCGAGGCTTTGATCCCGCAAACATCCCAGGATATTGGACTCCGGCCCCACCCTGTCGTAACGTCCCAGAAGCCTTCTTAAGCGGCGGATAAGGTTGGGCCGGCGCCGGGTGAGATTCTTGGCTTGGTAGAGCAGGGAGAATTTCAGGGACGAGAGGGGCGCCTGCCAGTCGGCGTAATCAATGCCGGCCGCCGCCGGATGGAGTTGGGCCAGAAACTCCCGGTAGAGGCGGTACCCCTCCTTGTCCCGGTCCGGGCAGTTCATGGCGTAATGGAAAAACTCGAAGGAATAGAAGGGCGTGACGCTCCAGAAGAAATGACGATTGCGGTCCTCGCCCTCATGATACATTTTGGTGGCCACTTCCAGGCAAAAGAAGTGCTTGTATTTCCGGTCGGGAGCTGTTTCCGGATAGGAAGCCAGGTGCCCGGCGAGTTCGGCTTTGATATCCTGGGCGGCCAACCGGGTAAGGGCCGCCACCTGGTCCAGGGGCCAGATCTGGTATCGTTCCATGACATATTCCAGCAGGGCTTGGGGAGTACCTACCCGGCGATACGGACCGGAAACCCCCAAGGCGTCACCGCCGCCGTCGCCGGTAAAGTAGGTGATCTTCGTTCCGAATTTCTCCAGTAGTTGATGAAAAAAAGGCAGGATAAAGCTCATGCGCAAATTGTTGGCGCCGCTTTTCAGATCCAGGAGTTGAACGAGGTCTTTTCCCTGGGGGGGGGGGCGCAGGTGGAATAGGTGCCACTCCACTCCCAACGCCTCCGCAACCCGGGAGGCGACCAGAACGTCCACAGCATTGGCCGGCGGAGAACTAAGAAAAGTGGCGGCGGTAAAGGGAATTTCTTCCCGCCGCAAACCCGAGGCGACGGCCCGGGAATCGAGGCCGCCGCTCAAAGAGACCACGCGGGTCCCGTTGCCAGCGCTCCTGAGGAGGCAGGCTTCCCGGAACCGGGAGGCGAGATTTCGGGCATTTTCCGTGGGACTTTGATGACGGTGTTCCACGCCCTCCAGGTTGAACTCATGGAGTTTGGTTACCTTAATGGAGGCGTCGGCGGGGGAAATGAATACCAGGGAGGCGGGCTCTAAATATTCGATACCGGTAAACCAAGACCTCTTTCCCAGGGGAAAACCCAGGAGCAGATATTGGGCCAGGGCCATGCGGTCAAAGTCGACTGCGCCCAACACCTGGGTAACCCGGCGCAGGTCCCGGGACAGAATCAGGCAGCCGTCCTGGAGGTGGACATAGGTGGGTAAGCGCCCGAAAACATCGTTAATTACGGCTATGCTGCCGTCGGCTTTATGGACCAGGACCAGGAGGAAATCGCCGTCCGTGTGCAACAACCACCTGGCTAAGCGGGGCCTGGGATCAATTTGTTGGGTAAACATGAGGTGGGCTAAATCGGAGAGTTGCGAAGTTAATTTTGGTTCCTGCGGGTGGTAAATGCGCCCCTCCAGGTGCACCAGCAGATCTTCCGTTTCCCAGGCGAACAACGGATAATGCTCGCGGGTGGTGCAGCTCAGATGGGAATGCTGATCCTGCCAGACGAGGCGCCGGCTGAAGCCAGGGGGATAAGTATCCTCCACACCTAAGGGGAGGCCCAGGTCACCATACTTCAGGCCCCGCTTAAAGTCACAAATCAGAAAAGTTCCCAGCAATTATTTCTCTCCCCCAGCCCGGTAGGGGCCAGGCGCCGTCCCCGGCTCACGACGCTTCCAATTCCTCGCGTTTCCAGGTGATTAAATCCCAGGCCGCCAGCAACTCCTGCCGGGAAAGGGCGCCGGTCCAGACCATAAAGAAAAAGAATCCCAGGGCCATCAGTGCCAATCCGGCAAAAAAATTGATTTGCCAGGCGACCAATCCCCGTCCTATGCCAAAGCTCAGCAGGCCGGCCAGCAAAGGCCGCAGGGTTACCCGCCCCAACCCCAAGATCCTCACCTGGCCCCAGCCCATGGCTTGGAGCATCAGGAAGAGCACGAGGACTTCGGATATGAGGGTGGCTCCCGCGGCGCCGTTTTGCTGGTAGACCGGGATTAGAGCCAGATTGAGGCAGAAATTGAAGGCTACAGCTAGCAAAATGATTCGTACGATCTTCCGCTCCTGGTCCAGGGCGATGAGGCCGTTGGATAGCGACAGATTGACGAAAGTCAGCGCCAGGGACAAGGCCAGAATGGTCAGTGTCGGGATGGCGGGTTTGAATGCGGCTCCGAAGATCAGCAGGATAAAGCTCTCGGCCATGCCACCCAGGACCGCGGCCAGGCCCAGGCCGATCACCAGGAGATATTTGAAAAACGGGCGAAATACGGTGGCGAAGGACTCCCAGCCGGACTTGACTTGCCGGCTCATTACCGGGAGGAAAGCCCCGGTGAAGGCATCGGGCAAGAAATCGAAGGAGCCGCAGAGGCGCAGGGCGGCGGCATAAATGCCGGTGACGGCGTCTCCGGCCATAAAGGAGAGCATGAACATGTTGAGGGAGGCATAGACGGTCAACACCACCCGGATAAAGAGAAAATCTTTGGTGGACCTGACCAGGGTCAGCAGGTTGTTCCAGGACACCCGGTGGAAGGGATTGCCGATTTTTTTGATAAAAAGCCACCAGGCCAGGGAGCAGGCTCCGGCCTGGGCGGCCAGCTCCAGGCTGGCCAGGGTCAGAAGCCCCTGGCCGGAAAGGATGGCGGCCAACCCGGCCCCGCCGTAAACCAGGCGGAAGCTGATGACCACCAGGGCCTCATATTTGGCCTGCTGGCGGGCGCGAAAGAAGCAGTTGCTGGAGGTAATGTTGGTCCGGAAAAACAGGGACAGGCTCAGGAGCCACACCACCCACCTTTTCAGGTCACCTTCGACGATGGTCAGGCTCAAAATGACAATGACTGCGGCGGATCCTAAGTAGGCCAGGAGCTTGAGGGCGAAAACCTGGCTGAACAAGGGCCCTGCCAGGTTCGGCTGCCGTCCCACTTCCCGCTGGATATAGCGCTCCAGGCCGAAACTGATAAAGATGTCAAAAAAATTGACAAAGGTGAGGGCAAAGGCATAAATGCCCATCATCCCCGGACCCAGGCGGCGAGCCACGAAAATTACCAGCACCAGGCTCACCATCCGGGTGAAAAATTCGGTGGCGCTGAGCAATATCGTATTCAGGGCTATTTTGCGGTTAGCGGCTTCCACGATTTTTCCATGACGGTCAGGATGTCCGCGGCTACGGCTTTCCAGGTGAGGCGGTTCATGACGTAGCGACGCAAGGACTGGGCCAGCCTGACCGCCTCCGCGGGGTTCTGTTGGAGCCGGAGAATTATCGCCGCCAGGGCGGCGGCATCCTCAGGGGGCATCAGCAGGACCCCGCTCTGCACTTCTTCCGGGTAGCCCTCCAAGGAGTAGCCCGCAGTGACCACCGGCAGATTGAAGCTGGCGTAGGTGGCCATTTTGGTGTGGATGGGGCCGTGCTCCAGGGCCGCGGCCTTGGTTAAAGGCATTAGAGCTACGTCCATGGCCGGCAGGACCCGGGCGAATTCCTCGGGGGGCAGAAAGCCGGTGAAGACCACCCGTTCCGCCAGTCCCAGGTCAGCGGCCCGGTGCTTAACTTCCTCCAGGCTGGGGCCGCCGCCCACGATGATAAAAAGCAAGTTGGGAATGGCGTCCAGACATTGGGCCATGGCCGTCAGCATGGTAGCAAAATCATAGCGCTCATAGATGACGCCCAGATATCCCAGGCAGAAAGAGTCGGCGGGCAGCCCTAAATGCTGCCTGGCCTCGGCCTTGGTGGGTATTTCTCTTGGGGCCAATTCCTCGGTCCCGTTTAAAATCAGGTGGATTTTCTCTACCGGGACTCCGAAGCGTTGATGGATAATTCGGCAGCGGGGCAGCGAGGGGACGATGAGGCCTGCGGCCCGGCGGTAATCCAGCTTCAGGTTTAATTCCACCGCCTTCCGAATGAGGCGAGGATAGGTACCCTCCACGGGGGTGTCGTCCACTTCCAGATACAGGGGGATGCCAAAGAATTGGGAGCAGAGCCGGGGCCCCACAAAGACGTCCATGTCCCGGGCGTAAAGGGCGTCGTAGTGGCGCTGGCGGCACAGGGACCAGAGAACGCCGGCGCTGTATAGCACTTCTCGCAGCAAATAGCGCCGGCCGCCATGGTAAGTCCTGAGATAATGGAACCTGATGGACTCCCTGTGGGGCAGAGGGACTAACGGCCGGGGGATAACGGCGTCGATCTGGCAGCCGTTGGCCGCAAAACCGCCCAGGATTCCCAGGGTATGAGTCTGACAGGCGCTGGGTGTATCAAGGTCGACATAGGAAAAATAGAGGATTTGCATGGAATTTTGGTGTTAAAAGAATTGCGGGGTCTGCTTTTTACCGTCGGTCTGGTCACCACCCTCCCGGCGGTTCACCTGCACCATCGCCAGGGACAACCCGACCAGCAGCCAGAAAGGGTCTCCCAGGAGGACATAGTTGTAGTCCAGTTGACGGGAAATACTCCAGGCTAATATGGTACCCAACAACCCTATGGCTAAGTAAGGCAGAATGGGATCAGTGCGGGACTGGCTCAGGCGGAAGAGCTGGATAACCACATAGAAAAGTATAACCAGAAACAGGCTCAGAACCGGGAGGCCTTGCTCGGCGGCGATGAGGAGAAATTCGTTGTGTACCGGGCGGGGAAATTCGTAGGAAATCCCCTCCGGGGTGGTGTCGTAATCCGGGGCGGCCATGGTGTAATTACCCAGTCCTATTCCCAACCAGGGGTGATGGCCGATAATATTCAGGGCCACCTCGGCTAAAGGAATCCGGACCCGGGCGGCCCCGTAATCCTCCAGAAACAAGCGTTGTCTCAACGGGGTGATTAAGCCCACTGAAACAATGAAAAAGATGATCAGCAGGGCCAGGGAGATAAGGAAGGAGAGGCCCCGATGCCTGATCCAGCGAAAAAAACAGAGATATAAGGAGAACATGCCGGCAACGCCCAGGGCTAACCATCCCGCCCGGGAAAAAGTCAGGATCAGGGCGGTGCTCATCAATAATAAGGTCGGACAGAGCGCCAGCTTCACTCTTGCGGAGATGGGGGCCCAAAAAAGGGACAGATTGATCACGACCAGCATGACAAGATAACCCGCCAGGCTGTTGGGGTGCCCAAAGGTTCCCGACACCCGGCTGATGACCTCGGTGCCCGCCATCATAAGGCTGTAAACGTTATAGGACTTGCTTTCTCCGAAGATTTGCTGACCCAAGGAGCCGCCGCTGGCATACTGGGCCAGCCCCAGGATTGATTGCGCGACCCCGGTAAGCAGCAGTACCGCCACAATGTTGAAGACCGTTCGGCGATCTTGGATATTGTTGGCAAAAAAGAGGAATATCAGCCAACTCTCGAAAATCAGCCACAAATTGCTGAACTTGATGATTTCCGGCATGGAGACGCCGTTCAGACCGGCCAGGCTCAGGCACCAAATCAGCAGAAAGGGGATGGAGACCCAGGGGAAAAGATGCACCTTGAGGCGGATATCTACCGCCAGGCGGACCAGCCAGGAGATCATGAGACAGAAAAAGGCCACATCAAAGATGCTGATGCGGAAGCCGCTGACGGGCCAGCTAAACGCGGCTGGTTCAAGGAAAATGGGGTGAAAACTGAGAAATACGCTGGTCAGAGCCACGCTCAAATACAGGAGCAGCTTTTCCCTCTGGCGCACGATGCAAAAGAAGGCCATCACTACGAGCATGAAGAGAATGAAGACCATCCACTTCGTGGGCAGATATACTGCTACAGCCAGGCTGACGCCGATACCCAGTCCCACCGCCAGGACCAGGCCGGCCTCCAACTGGAGGGCGCGGGAAGCGGGGGCTGCCGGATAGTTCATGGCCGTTTATCACATTTGGGCAAATTATGGTGTCCGATACTTTTCATTAGGGTTCCAATAATTGCCGGGGCAAAGTGGGAACTTCTCCAATCCCCAGCAATAATATGACTACATAAGCTAGAAAGATACCCAGCCCGACGAAACAGAAGATCAAGGCAAGATCGGAAAACCTGAACAATTTCTTATCCGAGCTATTTTCTGCGTCTGCGACCATTTGGGGTGGATTACCTTTGGATGCTAAGGGCCGACAGCCAAGTTCCAGGATAATAATCCCCCGACTGCTCCTTGCCTCAATCTTTTTACACGCGGCAACTTAGCGGTTAGTGGTGTCAAAGCCCACTTGGCCGGCGTTACCGGGCCCAATCGGGTAAAGAAATACGCTCCGGGTTTGGGGGACCAACTTGTTCAGATACTGATCAACCCAGTCATCCGCCTTGGTGATGAACGTGGGCGGCACGTAAACCACGTCCCGGGGCTGGAGGACGAAAGACGCCCCCTCTTTGCCTTTCAAGACGTCTTTGAGGTTCACCAGGCAACCATAATTGCGGCCATCCCGCTGGCGCACCACCAGAACGTTTTTCATATCCGCCGTCGGCCGGGTACCGCCGCCCACATCCATGACCGCCTCCAGCACCGTCATCCGTCCGGGCATCTGCACCGGGCCGGGCCGTTTCACCTCACCGGCCACCCAAGCCCGGCTGTCATTCATCCGGCGGACCATGATCGTCAGGTTAGGGTTTTTCAAGTGGGTCGCGTACCGTTTGAGCAACTCCCGGTGCAGTTCGGCGGGCGTCTTACCCTGGACCGATACGTCCCCGATGAGTTGCAAGGTCATAAATCCGTCGGGGCGCACAATCTGGCTCTCATCCAGTTCGGGCAAATAAAAGAATTTGACATCCAGGACGTCCCCCGCGGACAGGGTCAGGGCGGGAACGGGCTCGGCAGCCATGGAGGCCGTTTCCCGGGCCGGCTCCATGAAACTACAGCCCGCCAGACAACTTCCCATAACCAGGAGGAGAAAGAGAAACGGGACCGCTTTCCGGACATATTTATCTGACAGCATCAGTATTTCCTCGTTTAGGCAACCATGCGACAAGCTGCGCTGGCATAATAGACTTTCCTCAGATGATGTTGTATAACGCCTTCGGTATGACAAAACGTCGCTTATTCAAAACAATGCCCAAGACATTGGCGCTGTCATGTAAGTAGTTCTCAATACTGATGATTGTCTCGTAGCGAGTTTGATTGGCTTCGGCCACGAGAATGACTCCGTCAACCTTGGTGGAGATAGTGAGGCTGTCACTGGAACCAAGAATAGGGGCCGAATCGAACAATACGAAGTCGTAACGGGTTCGCACTTCGTCTACAAAGGTAGCAAATTTGAGAAGATCGAAGGGCGATAAAACCTGGGAGGCCGGCTTGCCGATGGTGATTACCTCCAGGTTGGGGCGCATGGCCGGTTGCACCACTTGCTGTAGATCCATTTCCCCGGTCAAGTAATTGAGCAAGCCCGGTTCCCGCGAGAGGCCAAAGGTCTGATGAGCCGATGGGTCGGCCAGGTTGCCGTCCACCAGCAGGATACGGTGGTCGACCAGGTCCCAAGCCAGCACCAGGGCCAGATTGCTGGCAGTAGTGCTGGCACCGGTATGCCGATTGGCCCCGGTGACCTGGATAAGCATGGGAGGGTGAGATTTTGCCAGGAATTGCAAATGCGCCTTCAGGGGGCGGAAGCTCTCCAATATTCCCGGATAACGTTGCGGTTCCGCCATCCAGAGGGGCACCACTCCCCCACCCGGCCGGGAGGTATGGCCCGGCTCCAAGGACAATTTGGAAAAGATCCTGGTATGCGATTTGCCCCCAGAAGTTGGAATCGAGCCGCCGCCGGCCATGACCTGGGTTTGGTCCGCAATGAAGGTGAGGACCTGGGACCGGCAAGTCCGGCTAATGTCTTCCGGGGTCCTCACGGTATGATCCATGTAATAAGCGGTGAAGGCCCCGGCGAGGCCCATCAAGGAGCCGATAACCAGGGACAGGAAGCCCATCAGGAACTTTTTCGGAAACACCGGCACCGAAGGCACCTTGGCCCAACTGGAAACAATGACATTGGAAGCCCGGGAAGAATCCTGTTGTTCTTCGATGCGGGCCTCTTCCGTCTTATTTAAGTAAAGAAGATAATTTTTTTCCTGCTGCTTCAATTCCCGCAACAAACGTTCATATTCCACCTGCTTTTCCGAGAGCAGCAGTGACTTTTTTTCGATTTCGGAGATATGTTTCCCCAATACCGCGGCATAGGAGTTTAAACCATTCAAATCGAGGGCGCTGCCCTGGAGGAGTTCTTTAGTTTGCTTGTTATAACCCTTCTGGAGCTCCTCTACCTGGCGGTTCAGGGACTGGTATTTTTGGCTGGATTTCTGGTAGAGAGCCGCGATGCGTTCCCGGTCGATGAGCAATGGCCCCATTTCCCGGATGAGTTCTTCCAGAATCCCGCTTTGCATGTCTTTCGTGATGGCTCCTACCTCACCGGTTCTCGCCAGATTACGTTTTTGAACCCCGATCTTGGTCTGGCGGTCGCTGATATTGGCCTGGACCAAGGCCAGATTCTCCCGCAGCATCCGCAGCAGTTCAATATTGGCATCATTCTGTGTGGTGATTTCAATAATGGCCCACTCTTTCTTGAAGTTTTCCAGGTCGTTTTCCGCCTGCTTCAGGCTTTGGGCAAAGAGTTGGGCCTGGGCGGCATAGAAATCCCGGGCTCCCTTGGCCCGATACAAGGACACATGGTATTCGACGTAATCTTGCATCAGGGTATTGACGATCTTGGTAATCCGCTCCGGTGATTTACCGGTCAGGGAGATCTCGATGACGTTGGACAGGGCGACGGGCAAGATATCCAATTTCTTTTTCAGGGCCAACACCGCCTGGTCTTCGGGGGAGGGCTGCACTGATAATCCCAAGGCTACCATCAGCTTGTTGACCTGGCCCGCCAGAAAAAGTGCCGCTCGGGAGAGGAGGCTTTTCGGCTTTTCCTCTGTGGTCAGATCGAGTTCCTTGACCACCATACTCAGTAACTGGGGGGATTGCAGGATACTGACTTCCGAGGTAATCTCCTGTATCCTCACCGGCTGGGTGCTCATTTGTGTGGACGGCGGGGCCATGAGCTTAACGCCTTGCTCCAGAAGGGGTTTTACCAGGATATTGCCGGTGACCTTATAAATCGGATCGGTTAAAAACGCCACCCCCATGGTTACCACAATAATGGTGATCAGGATGCCCAGAAACACGTGAAATTTGGAGAAAAAAATAGTAAGGAGGTCTCTAAAGGATATTCTCCTGACTCGCTCCTGCGATTCGTTCATTTCTCGCCCACCTTTCTGAAAACAGACAATCTTACCCCATGAAGTCCATCGGTCATCACAGGTCGGTTAATCGGCCAGTTCCTCAGGGGCGCTGGGCATATTGGCCCGGCGCTGGAACCCCACATCCGGAGCTTTTTGATACCCTAACTCCTGGGGCTCACGATACCCCGGGATGGGTGGTTGCTGATAACCCTTGTCGGGTGGTAGTTCAGAACCGGAAACCGTTTCCCAGTATTCTTTCATGGCGGCGTTGCCCCGAGACCAGTTGTTATAGAGGATCCGGGCCAGATGTTGGTTTACCGGGTAGATGTACTTGATAAGGCGCAGATTGACCTCCTTATCCGAGCCCAACTCGTGATGGATGCCAAAAGTGGTGTTGTCGTAATAGGTTTCCGCCCAGCCGGGATTATAAGTATAGGCTTGGACCAGGGCCGCGGCGGCTTCTTCATATCGGCCCAGATCGATCATTATCAGTCCCAGATAATGATAGGCGCGGGCATAATCCGATTTGAGGGTCACGGCCCGTTTCAGGGCTACAGCCGCTTCCTGGTAGCGGCTGAGTTCCCGATAGGCCTTTCCCAGGTAGAAGAAGGCCTGGGGCCAGCCGGGGTCCAGCAGCGTGGCCTGGCGGTAGGCCTCGGCGGCAAGCTGGATGCGCCGGGTAAACTCATAGTGACGCCCCAGATGATAATAAGCCCGTGCATCCCGGGGGTTACGCTGGATCTTCTTCTGCCAGTACTTCTCCACCTCGGGAGAATGTTGCTCGAACCTGAGGTCCGCCTGGGTCCATACGGGGGATACCCAGGGGCCGAAAAGCAGCATAAAGAGCAGTCCTGCTATTGAAAGAGAACGGTTCACCGGTTTTTACCCAGATGGTTTGTTTACCCGGGAAAGGGCCTGCTCCAGGTCTTTCGGATTCGCATAGGCCCCGATCAGCACCTGGTAAGAGATGACCCCTTTGGTGGCATGGTTATTGATGACCGCATACCGGACATTTTGCTGAGTCAGCCGGGAAATAGTCTGCTGCAAGGAAGGGATGGAAGGATAAGTACCGTAGAGTGCATAAAGAATCCCTTCTTTCATTTGAATAGTCTGATTAACCGTATCGATGCGGGGAAGGTTCAGCTTCTGGCCGACGATTATCAGATTGGCGTTAAGGGTTTGGGGGTTGGCCATGAGCAGGGCCACCAGGCCTAATTCCCTCTGATCGGGAAACCAGCGCTGGGCTATCAGGGTCAGGTTATCGTTACTTTTTACTTCCACTTGCCAGGGCCGGGAGGCCTGGACCCGGGAAGAGGCTTGATCAACCGCCTGCTGGGGTGATTCTGGTGGAACTGGTGCGCCCTGGCCTATCGGCGCCGGCTTCATGATATTGACTCCGGGAGCCTCTTCAGCTCCAAGGGCCGGGGCCCTGGTTTCGGCCTCCAACGGTGATCTCGTCGGAATCGGGGGCGTGGGTATTTCTTCGGGCTGGGGCGGAGACAATTGAGCCGGTGCTACCTGGACCAGAGCAGAGGGGTTGACCGCAGGGCCGGGAGGCGGTGGCGCCGCCAAAATGGCCGGGGGAGAGGTCCGGTCGGGAGCCTTCGCCGCTGCCGCCCCAGGGGAACCCTCCCGACTTGCCGCGGTGGGCGATACCTGCGCCTGGACAGATCCTGCCGCCCCAGACCAAACCTTCTCAAAGAGCTGACCAATTCCACCCGGGAATTTGGCCGATCCCCATATCCCCCAAAAGGCTATGAGCAACAAACAGGCCGTGGCGGGAATCCACAATTTCCCCAGCCTACCGAAACTCAAGGTTCTCGGGAGGAGAGAAAACCGGGTAGTGCATATCTGGTCCGTCTTCAAGGCGTCTTGAGCTTTTTTCAAAGTCTGGGGGGTGATCCGCGGGAGCCCCTGAGTCAGGCAAATCAACAGGGCCGTATCGCACAAGTGGTTGATGCGGCGGGGCACCCCGGCCGTGAGCTTCCAGAGCAGTTTCTGGCATCCGGGAGCAAAGCAGCGGTCAAACCGCGAACCGGCTTTTTCCAGCCGGTGTTCCACATATTGCATCGTCTCAGGGGCGGAAAGGGGCGAGAGAAACCGGTTGACATTGATGCGCTGGCGCAGGGCCCGGAATTTCGGCAGGTTGAGGCGGTGGCTCAGCTCGTTTTGCCCCGCGATGAGAATCTGCAAAAGCTTGCATTCCGGCGTTTCAATATTGAAGAGGAGGCGGATATGTTCCAGGCTGGCATCGGGGAGCAGATGGGCTTCATCTATGATGAGGAGGAAGGTTTCGCCCTGATCGTTGGCCGCCTTTAAGGTCTCCTTGATCCGATCCAGAAGCTCCAACTGGGTTTCTTCCCGACGAGGAAGCCCCAAACTGCCGGCAATGTAGTCCAGAAGCTCTCGATGGTCCACCAGAGGGTTGGAGATGACGATGGGGTGGACCGAGGCTGGCAATTTAGCGAGAAAACCATGGAGCAGCATAGTCTTGCCGGTGCCCACATCACCACAAACCATGGCCAGCCCTTTCTTTTCCCGGATAAAATAATGGAGTGCGGCCAGAACCTCCTCGTGGTCCGGGCCGAGAAATAGGAAGCGCTGGTCTAATTTATTTTCAAAGGGCGGGGTGATGAAGCCGAAATAAGAACTATACATGTCCATTCATCTCTGCATCTCAGCGGTGAGGAAGCGGCTCAAATTATGGAAAGACAACCTGTCGGACTTCATCAGCCGGCGCTAGCCGGCGGCAACCGGAAAAGAAAACCATGGCTATTACTGGAAAAACTCTCGCCACCCCTCATTCAGGCTATAGAATCCAGGATAAAATTGGACAAGGTTTGAGTGATGCTCCTCTTATCAACCCGGTGCGCCGTATGGAAATGAAGTGACGCATCTGATCATTTCTTCCCCCTCTGACTCCCCCGTAGCGCTCATCCCTGGAGGATCAGAAGCCGATATGAGGGGCTCATTTTTGTATTGTCAAGACCTTCCGGGGGAGGTCCCTGAAAGTCATTAAATATCAACTTCTTTCCCTCACCACGGATGCCCCCCTTTTTCAATTGTCAACATATTCGGCAGAAGCGATAAATAACTTTAAGGAAGAATCAGGTCAGCCTGCATTTTTTTTCTCCGGTTTTGATCGGGAGTCAAGTTCGTAGACAAATTGCTCAATGGTGTATCGGGCAGCCATGAGAAACCTGTAATTTTCGCACTATTCATCCAAGGCATTTCCAGGTAGCGGCGGTTGCCGGAATATGGGTTAAATCGACGGCATGAGGGCCGGATGAGCAGCAGGGCTGAGATAGCCGCAGCGGGAGGTATGCGGGACCGTTAGTTCTCTGTGGACAGGAATATCCGCGCCGCCCGGCCCCGGCCATTGATTTTTCCCGTATCCTGTTATACTTATGAGAATGACAGGCGATAACCTGGGGGAACCGGGGGTTCCCAAGGGGAGGGAGGGAAGCGCGAGGTATGATGCGGCCGATCTTTGACCGGGTAGTCATGGCCACCGATCTGTCTCCGGCTTGGGACCAGATCGTGGCTTGCGGGGCCGAACTCCGGCAATTGGGGTGTTCCGGCATCATCCTGACCTACGTCATCACCCCGAATTTCTTCGGCGGGTCCGGCGAAAGTATGCCGCCCCCGGCCGCCTCCCGCCTGGCGGCCCAGCGGCGGGCACTGGCGGACCAGGGCCTCGAGGTCATCATCGAGACCCCCATCGGTCTGCCGGGGCGCTCCTTGAATGGAGTCGCCCAGAAACACGGCGCCTCCCTGATCATCATCGGCTCCCACGGCAAATCCCGCTGGCGGGAAGGGGTGCTGGGAACCATTTCCGGCGCAGTTCTGCACAATATCCAGTTTCCCCTCCTGGTCCTGCCGGTGCGGGTGGCTGACGGCCAGGAGCCCGACTGCCTCTGGCACCGCACCCAACTTCTTTCTCACCTGCTGTTTCCAACGGATTTTTCCCAGACCGCGGCCGAAGCCATGTGCTACCTGGAGCTGTTGGCCCCCCGGGGAGTGGCCCGGGCCACCCTGCTCCATGCCCTGATGACGACTCCGGGGAAATTGGGCGCGCCCGAGGACCCCACCGAGGCCGCGGCAGTGGCCCGGAATTTCCTGGACCTGCTCCAGGGCCGGCTGGAGGCCGCGGGCGTGCCCGAGGTGAAGACCCGGATGGTGGCGGGCCATCCCGTCCCGGTCATTCTGGAATTTCTCCAAGCCAACGACATTTCCCTGATCGTCTTGGGGACCCAGGGCAAGGGCTTCATTGAGGAAATCTTTCTGGGCAGCGTGGCGCACAACATCTCCCGGTTTGCCCCCTGCCCCCTGCTCCTGATTCCACCGGCGAACCGGGACAGCCGGGTGTAATGGCGTTTTCGGTTTTCGGTTATAAAGAAATATATTGATCGGTTAGATTAGAAAGTGAATCGGGTATTTAATAACAAGGAGCGCTCCCATGCACGCAGGCCGTCTCAGTGTCCTGATGCTCCTGCTGTGGGGTTGGCTGTGGGTGAGTCCCGGGCCGCCGGTCCTGGCCCAGGCGGCGCCGGCCCCCGCAGGTGGCCCGAAGATCCTGGAGTTCGACCGCAAACTCTGTCCCATCTGTAAGGCGTCGGAGCGGGTCATCCTGGCCGTCAAGGACCGGTATCCCGGGCAGTTCGAAGTGGAAAAACTCTACATCGATGAGGCGGATGTGGTGTTCCGCCGGTATAAGGTGGCCATTGTGCCCACCCAGGTGTTCCTCAATCCCGCCGGCCAGGAAGTCGCCCGCCATGAAGGCGTCTATAAGGAAGAAGCCCTGACCCAAAAGCTGCGGGAATTGAAGTTTATCCGCGATTAACCGGGTGGACCGGGACGATCATGGCAGACGACATCACCTTTGTGCGCATCGGCAAAAACCTCATTGGCCTGAGGGGTCTGAAGGATATCTTCGAGGATTTGGCGTCCCGGTCCTGGGAATCACCGGAGGCGGCCCGGGAGGAACTGCTGCGCCGGGCGGCAGGCGCCAACTATATGCCTTCCGGCTCCCGGGAGGATTATGGCCGGGCCCTCTGGCAGGAATTCCGGCGCTTTAAGGGAGAGGCGGCGGAGGCGGAGGGCGGCGCCGGCCTGGAAATCAAGGTCCTGGGGCTGGGCTGCTCCGGCTGCCAGCAATTTTATCAGGATGTGGTGGATATCCTGGCGGCCCGGGCCATCATCGCCGACCTGCAGTACATCACCGCCCCGGTTTTGCTTAAGGACTATGAGGTGCAATCCTTTCCCGCCCTGATCATCAACGGCCGTCTGGTCCTGGCCGGGCAGAGGCCAGCTATGGCGCAGCTGGAAAAGATTCTCCTGGACCATGCCGGCCCGCATCGTACTTAAAGTCTTAAACCAGAGACCCATCGAACGACTTGTATTTGTCATCCTGGGCGCAGGGAAGAATTTCTCCCTTTAAGCCGCCGAGATTCGTAACGAAGCGGCGTCTCGTTCAGAATGACAGAAGGATGCATGTTCTTTTGACTGCAAGCTCCTCCGGAGGGGCTGCTACTTATTGCTGGGCTTATCTTTTTTGTCGACCTTCTTGGTGTCTTTTTTCGGCTTTTTAGCTTCCTTCTTACCTTTATCCTTCTTGCCTTTGTCTCCCACAGCTGTCTCCTCCGATTTTTTGACTTTTCAGTCTGGTTAAAAGGGAGCATATTGGAACGTTTGCTTAACTCGCTTTACGCCTACCTCCCTTCACCCCAAATCCCCTATCTTTGGCCATTTTGCTGCGCTGCTCCGAGTATTCTTTACACACCAGCGGGAATTTTTTGGGATCCAGGCCAAATCTCTGGAAATATTCTTTCGGCAGTAGGCCATGAGTCTTGCGAATATGGGCCTTTAAGGTCCGCATCTTCTTGCCGCATTCCAGGCAGACCACATATTTTTCTTTAACGATATCTTTTAGAGGCACAGACGGTTTCTTCCCCATACCAGCTTCGGCCTTTGCCTCAGCCGGCTCCTCTAAAGTTGCCCCGCCTTCTAAAGATGCCAGCACATTGTAAACGGCTTTTATCTCGTCCACCAATTGTTGTGGCGTCAGTTCGGTCATGGAGGTATGGGACACAACGATTTCGGTGGTCAGTTTCAGGATTTCGCTGGTCATGAGAATTACTCCTTTAATCCTTATTTGGTGAAGCAAATTTCTCCTATCTGGTCGGGTTTCCATTCCAGGTTGAGACCTCTGCGAAAGTCTCTTGTAGGATAGCCGCCCTCGGCTGTCCATACTGTATTTGGGCGCAGGCGAGGGCGCCTACGCTACATTTTGATTCGAAAGGATAGAGTTAGAGACTTTCGCAGAGGTCTCAGGTTGCCTTTAAAGTGTTCTCCGGTCATGCCTTCTGAAGCCATTCACCACTGTTCAAACTTAGGAGTCCAGCAATGGTGACACGAACCCTTTATAATAATAATAATAAAAGCTTGGTGTCGCCATGATCCTCAAGGGATATTGGCGCTGAAAGCATTGACCGAGTGGTTTCATACCAATACTACAGTTCCCTCGGTTTTTCAATGATAGACCGGTGTCCTATCGGTGTGCCAATCCCAAGAGATGTCTGAAAAGAGCGCCCCGGAACGTTAGTGATTCCTTGTACAGCGAAAATTATGGTACCATGCAGTCTATGAAAGAGGCGGCTTAATGAATGATATTTTGAGGGAGCATCGAGGCAAGAGGTCCCCAAAACTATTTTTCGACTGCGGAGCCAAGGCGCCGCATAATTTTTAAATAATCCTCCGTGCTACAAACTAACCAAAATTCCATGTTTCGTTTTCTGATGGTGCTTACCGTCAGTTCGACAGTTGGCCTGAAAGCCTGGCTTACCCTCTTCAATAACTTTTCCGTAGAAGTGGCTCATTTGGACGGCAGTCACATCGGCATGATCCAGTCCGTACGGGAAATTCCCGGCTTCCTGGCCCTGCTGGCGGTTTTTATCATGCTGGTTATCAAGGAACATCGGCTGTCCGCGCTGTCGATTCTCTGCCTCGGGCTGGGGCTGGCGGTAACCGGCTGGTTTCCTTCCTACCTGGGCCTCATTTTCACCACGCTCATAATGAGTTTCGGTTTTCACTATTACGAGACCACGAATCAGTCGTTGACCCTGCAATATTTTGACGCCACCCAATCACCCTGGGTGTTCGGCAAAATGCGCAGTCTGGCCGCGGCTTCCAGCGTGGTGATGGGGATTTTGATTTACTGCCTGGCGGCTCTATTGAATTACGCCCAAATCTATTTGATTATTGGAGGTGGCATCGTTGCAGCAAGCATCTGGGGCCTGCTGCACGATCCAACCCACCGCGATATTATCCCCCAACACAAAAAAATGATTTTTCGCAAGAAGTATTGGCTCTTTTATTTTCTCACCTTTATGGGCGGCGCCCGCCGCCAGATTTTTATGGCCTTTGCAGTCTTCCTGCTAGTTAAAAGGTGCCATTTCAGCCTTCAGGACATAACTATCCTCTTTGTGATTAATGACCTGATCAATTATTTCCTGAGCCCAATAATCGGCAAATGCATCCTCCGCTTTGGTGAACGAAAAGTGCTGTCATTGGAATATTCCAGTATATTCTTTATCTTCCTGGCCTACGCCCTGGTACAGTCCAAACTTGTCCTCTCGATTCTGTTCATCTTGGATCATGTATTTTTCAATTTTTCCATTGCCATCCAGACATTCTTCCAGAAAGTGGCTGACCCCCGTGACATTGCTCCCAGCATGGCAATGGGCTTCACCATCAACCACATTGCCGCGGTGTTTCTCCCAGCCATCGGCGGGTTGCTGTGGATGGTGGACTACCGCATTCCCTTTGTCGCGGGTGCTGCGATGAGTGTGGTTTCGTTGGTGGCGGTGCAGCAGATTCCCGCCACAGTCACACGGCGGGAAGGCTAAAGGACGGATAAATGCTTTTGCCCGAAAATTTTCCAGTCTAAACCTGGTGACTCGTCGTCAAAAATAATGGGGCCGGGGCGCGTTGATCCGGTGACGGCCCCATGAACATTTACGATTGCCCCGAGTTCCATAATCCATAATAATGCAAAGGGCCATTACCCAGCCACTTTCTGCTAGCCCAGGCGGTGCGGCTAAAAATCGTCCATACCCGACTGAAGAACAGGAGTCTACCATGAAGAGAAAACTCCCTCCCACCCTTAGCAAAGCCACCCAGGCCATCCATGCGGGACAGTTGGACCGCCCCGTCTATGGGGAGGTGTCGGTGCCGATTTTCCAGACCTCCACCTTCGCCTTCCCCAGCGCCGAGGCAGGGGCGGCCCGGTTCTCCGGGGAGGAGCCAGGCTACATCTATACCCGTATGGGCAATCCCACGGTGCACGCCCTGGAAGAAAGTTTGGCCGCCCTGGAGAACGGCTCTGCCGCCCTGGCCACCGCCACCGGCATGGCGGCCATCACCACGCTCTTTTTGAGCCTGCTGAGCCATCAGGATCACCTGGTGGCCTCCGACTGCCTTTATGGCCCCACAGAGGTGGTGATTGAATCAGAACTGCCCCGCTTCGGCATGGCGGCCACCCTGGTGGACACCTCGAACCTGAGCGCTATAGAGCCGGCCTTGCGGCCCAACACCCGGTTGATTTACCTCGAAACCCCCACCAACCCCACCATGAAAATCACCGACATCCGGGGGGCGGCGGCCATCGCCCACCGGCACGGGGCGTGGCTGGCGGTGGACAACACCTTTTGCAGCCCTTACCTGCAACGGCCCCTGGAACAGGGCGCCGACGTGGTGGTCCACAGTTTGACTAAATACCTGAATGGTCACAGCGATGTGCTGGGCGGAATGATTGTGGTCAAGAACGAAGAACTGTACCGCAGGCTGAAAAGAGTCCTCACCCTGTTTGGCGCCACCATGGACCCCCATCAGGCCTGGCTCATTCTGAGAGGCATGCGCACGTTGCCGTTGAGAATGGAAAAGGCCCAGGAAAACGCCCTGAAGCTGGCGGAGTTCTTAAGCCGCCACCCCAAGGTCACCTGGGTGCGCCACCCCGGTCTGCCGACCCACCCGCAGCACGACCTCGCCAAAGCGCAGATGGACGGCTTCGGGGCCATGCTCTGCTTTGGGGTGCAAAAAGGCCTGGAAGGGGGGAGGATCCTCCTGAACCAGGTGCGCCTGATCACCATGGCAGTTTCCCTGGGCGGGGTGGAGTCCTTGATCGAACACCCGGCTTCCATGACCCATGCCGCGATACCACGGGAAAAGCGGGAGCGGGCCGGCATCCTGGACGAACTCGTGCGCCTTTCGGTGGGGTGTGAGGATTTCTCCGACTTGCGGGCTGATTTGGATCAGGCCTTAAATAAGATTCCCTGAAGGTGGAATGATAGAGGGGACATGGTATCCAAACTTTTCTTGGTTGAAAATGGGTCTGATTTTCGGACATTAGAATGAGATGCACCCAGACCTTTCCCATCGAGGGCCAAACTGTGAGGTATTGAGCTAAGATGGTATATCACGCCCTCTCGAATCTCGTTTTAATAGCCCACCTTGCCTTTGTTCTTTTCACAGTTTTAGGAGGGTTCCTGGTTATCAAGTGGAAGAGGTTGGCGTGGATCCACGTGCCGGCCTTCTTGTGGGGGGCGCTCATTGAACTATCCGGTTGGGTGTGTCCGCTCACCCCTCTTGAGAACTGGCTGCTGGATAAAGGTTCGGGGCTGGTTTACCGGACCAACTTTATCGAACACTATATTCTTTCACTCCTGTACCCTACTACCCTCACACGAAGCTCGCAGATCTTCCTGGGCCTCTTTGTGTTGATTGTTAATCTGGGACTTTATGGGTGGATTTTATGGCGAACGGCGCAAAAGGAGGAGGGTAGAAAGCCAAATTCTCTTGCTTAACGCTAATTGAGACCTCTGCGAAAGTCTCATGTAGGATAACCGCCCTCGGCTGTCCAAACTGTCTTTGGGCGCAGCCGGGAGCGCCTACGCTACATTTTGATTCGGGAGGTATGGGTGACGGCCATGAGGAAAAGGGGCTGCCATTTCGCCGGATGTATGAAACTCGTCACACTTTCGCATCCCGGGCTTTGGCTGCCGGGGAATCAGCAGAGTGGGTAGCCAGAACCTTAGGACATGTAAACACCTCAATGGGCTATAAAACTTACGGGCGTTACATCCCTAACTTGACCAGGACAGAAGGCCTCTTGGTTAGTTGACATTAAATGGCGAAAATTTCGCCATGAATTTTTGCCGGTTTGACTCAAAATTTGATTGTTTGAATTAAGTAAAAGTTCAGTTGAAGGCCTGGGAATTTCAATCCAGGGCTTTTTCATTTTAGGGATTCCCATACTCGAATCATAGCAGCAACTCTTGGAAATTTATAAATATATTGAATATCGGGGGTGCCAGACCATCTCTGGCTAACAAGTCCCTAGCAGGAAGACTGTGCCAGGACAAGCTTGACCACGCCACCGAGTCGCACTGGTGAATGTCCGGCCCGGACATGAGGAAACTGATCCAAGCCTGGGAAGAGGTGGAAATAATTACGTAAATTAATTTTTGGATCGCTATATACGAAATTTATGGTAGAATCCCCATGGCGGCCCGGCTGTCGGCCGTGGGAGTGATTCTTGATAACGGCCAGGAGGCACGCCGGCATGCCGCGATGGTGGACTGATGAGCCGGAGAGATGCGTTCATTCTTGCATGAGGTAATTATGATCGCACTGAGAGTCCATGGACTGAAGAGTCTGCGCGCCAAGATAGCCATCCCTTTCGCGATTTTGGTGATACTGGCCATCCTGGTGGCCGGGTTCATTGCCGTGCATCAGGCCATCAAAACCCCTTGCTGGAAGAAGGTTTGATCTTTTGCGTGGGCCGGCCCGTTACGGAGCGTAAACAGGTGGATGAGGCATTATCTAAGAATTATAGAGAGTTACATGAAACAGCCCAGCGGCTCGAACAATCCAGGAGCATGCTGCATCTGATTATCGAATCGATACCCGTCAGGGTTTTTTGGAAGGACAGAGAGCTCCGTTATCTGGGCTGTAATACCCTGTTTGCTCGGGATGCGGGCCTAAGTCAGCCGGAGCAGCTTCTGGGCAAGGATGATTTCGCCATGGGCTGGAGAGACCAGGCGGAGGTCTACCGGGCTGACGACCGGCAGGTCATGGAGTCCCGCCGCCCCAAGATGAACATTGTCGAGCCGCAAACCACCCCCGCCGGCGCCAAGATCTGGCTGAATACCAGCAAAGTCCCGCTGCAAACGCCCGACGGCGAGGTCTTTGGGGTCCTGGGGGTCTATGAAGATATCACGGCCCGCTATCATGCGGAGGAAGCCCTGCGGGAGAGTGAGGAGAAGTTTCGCCTGGTGTTTGAAAAGGCGCCCCTGGGTATCATGCACTATGACCAGACGGGCACTATTACCGATTGCAATGAAAAGTTTGCGGAGATCATCGGCACCTCCAAAGACAAATTCATCGGCTTCAACATGATGCGGCAACTAGATGATGACAAGATGCGGGAAGCGGTAGCTGCCTCTCTCAGAGGTGAGGTGGGTTATTATGAAGGTGACTACCTTTCAGTTACCGCAAAAAATCTCACCCCGGTAAGGGCGATTTACCAGCCGATATTCTCCTCGGACGGCGTATTGTCAGGAGGAGTGGCCCTCTTTGAGGACGTCAGCGAGCGCCGGCGGGCCGAGTCAGAACGCCTGCAATTCAACAAGCTGGAATCCCTAGGCACCCTGGCCGGGGGTATCGCCCACGACTTCAACAATATTCTTACGGCGATACTGGGAAATATTGGCCTGGCCGCACTGGATGACAAGATTGGTCTCCGGGTTCAAGACCGATTGGCTCATGCGGAAGCGGCATGCCTGCGGGCCCAGGCTTTGTCTCAGCAACTGCTCACCTTTGCCAAAGGCGGGGCGCCGGTGAAGAAACTCTTCTCGGTTACGAAACTCCTCACTGAATCGACCGCTTTTAGCTGTGTGGGTTCCCCGGTGAAATGTGAAACTTCCTTCCCGGACAACCTTTGGTCGATAGAGGCCGACCCGGGGCAAATCAGCCAGGTCTTCCAGAACCTCACTCTCAATGCCATTCAGGCCATGCCTACCGGCGGCACGGTTAAGATTTTGGCAGAGAATCTTGCGTTAGGGACATCCATCGATTTGCCTCTGAGCCCCGGAAAGTATATCAAAATCTCGGTGCAAGATCAGGGGATAGGCATACCGGCAGAGCACCTGCCGAGAATATTTGACCCCTATTTCACTACCAAACAGCGGGGCAGCGGCTTGGGCCTGGCCTCGGCCTACGCGATTATTAAAAAACATCACGGTCATATTGCCGTAGAGTCAGAACCGGGGGTGGAAACAACTTTTTTTATCTATCTTCCGGCAGTTGAGCAACAAGCTCCTCCTCAGCCGGCAAAAGATCGGGAACCGCTGGTTGGAAAAGGCAAAATCCTGGTAATGGACGATGAAGAGATGGTGCGGGAAGTATTAGGGAAAATACTTGTCCGCCTGGGCTATGAAGCGGAGTTTGCCAGAGATGGGGGCGAGGCCATAGAAAAGTTCGTCCAGGCGCACGGGGCTGGACAGAGATTCGCCGGGGTGATTCTGGACCTGACCGTTCCCGGGGGCATGGGGGGCAAAGAAACCATGGCGAGACTGCTTGAGATCGATCCCGGGACCAGGGGCATCGTTTCCAGCGGTTATGCCGATGATCCGATAATGGCCGACTTCCAGAAATATGGTTTTAGTGGAGTTATTACCAAGCCGTACAAAATTTCAGAACTTGCCAAGATATTACATGCAGTGACTGGGGAAAATCCATGACCACTTTTCCATGGCTCGCAGAAAATACCCTGCGGCAAAAGAGGATTTTTCTTGTGCCAACGTATTGAATCATGATTTCCGAAAGATAGATGCAGGCCCTCTGATTACATTTCGCAATCAATCGGTGGCACAGGCGTCTCGCCTGTGCAGGCGCAGGCTAAAGCCTAACGCTACCATAAATTGTTTTGTGATTGCATCTCGGTATCAGAAACCTGGCCTGATTGTTCAAATCTTCCCATCAATTTTTTCGTTGTTGATTTACGGCAGCAGCAGGCGTTTCAGTTCTTCCGTTTCATATACAACTTCATTGCCGGCCAACCGCACCTGTCCGTGCACTACATAGTTGAGGACCCGGGGTTGCCATTCATGTTCAGCCCGATTCACCTTCGCAGCCAGGGTCGCAGGCGTATCGCCCGCTTCAATGGGAATGGGCAGGGCGAAAATTATCGGGCCGCGGTCATAGACCGGATCGACAAAATGCATGGTGACTGCGCTGTGGGTAATTTCCCCGCGCTGATAAGCCGCCATCACCGCGTCGTGCACATAGTGCCCGTAGAGGTTCGGTCCGCCGAACCGGGGCAAAGGACCGGGATGGATATTAATCGTGCGAGCCGGGTCCAGGCCGGATACCAGTTTCAGCCAGCCGGAAAGCATGACATAGTCAGCCCTGAAATAGCTTACAAAGTTTTGGTAGCCTTCGGCAAGATAGGGGCCCGCCCAGTATTCGGCATGGATCCCGAGAGCTTGGGCCTTATGCCAAACCCCGCCTTCAAAATGATTCGTGATCACCGCACAGATCGAAGCATCTAAAATTGGCGGCCTGGTCCGCGCCGCCCTTACCATAGTCTCAAATCCGGACCCGCCACCGGTTTTGGTCCCGGAAGCAAAAACCAGAATATTTGGATGAGTTTTATCCATAACGCAATCCCTTTTTGGCTAAATTATTAAGGATCGACCTTCTGGGCACTCCTTTAATTAATATCAAAATAATAGATACTTACAATCTGCTATAATTCGAGACTAATCAGAATCAATAACTATCCATACCAAGACCATTCATGGTAATTTTGCCGCCACGGTGATAAGTGTTGGTAATAACAAGTGAGGTGGTATCCCTCATAAATTATTATCTCGTTCCAAATCTTGTCTTAGGAACGATAAATAAGTTAACTCACTTGAATCTTATTTATTAGATTATGTACTTCTCGAAGGAATTTATCAAAGGATGGGCATCGACCTTTAGTAAGGTCAAAATCTACTTGAGCTGCCAATGTGGGTTGGTCGTCTACTTCGAGATATCTTCTTCCGAGGTCCATATTTTTGCTAAGTCGTTCTTTTGCACCCCGTATGCTTTCAGGATTTGGGGGAGCAACGGCATCTGGCTTGATACCACATACACCCCGCAAAGACTCTTTGCCGCCGATAAACCATCCTTCCATCTCAATGGTTGCTAAAACCACTGCCACTGGCAAGTGGGTTGTTTGCCTGCATCTTTCTGAGAGAACCGGCGATAGCACAGCCGGACAATCATCCTCGGCATCCAAGAGTAGTAATATTGCGCCAATATTACCGCGGTCTCTGATCCCCTGGGTTATTGCCCGTTCCAATTCGCCTGTTTTGACAACTTTATTACGCTTAACCCGATATGGCCTGGCAATCTGGATATTATATGCTTGCATTTGAACACAAATTCTGCGCAGCAAGATAGGCACAGACTCGACTTCCGATTGCCCTTCAACTATGGGGAGAATTGCCAATTCCATACTTAGCCCTAACTTTGAGGCGGAATTAAGCTTAATTGTTTAGCTGATTCTTCTTTAGCCGTCTCAATGTCAGGGGTTAATTCCCCTGAACGTAAGAGTTCCCCAGCAGTATATAAATGTTGCCGGATTGCTTCCCGGCTAGATTGAGATAGTGAAGCGATTAGTGTACTATAATTTTCTATTGTCACTATTTTTATTTGAGAATCTTTAAGGTGCTTATAGTCCAAGATATCTGGACTATGCGTGGTTATGAGAACCTGCCTTTCTTTTGCCGCATCCATAAGCACTTCAATGATTAATTCCGTAACTGCCGGATGAACAGTCGCCTCTGGTTCCTCAATGGTAATGACAGAGTGAAGTCCAGGTTGATAAACCGCCAAGAGCAAGCCGAGTATACGCAAGGTTCCATCCGACATGTTAAGCGCGTCAAATGTCCATGGGTATTTAGTGCCAACGTCCTGTTTAATTTGTATCGTTTCTTTCTGCCCTACAGCATGATATTCAACTTTTTTAATGCCTCGCACTACTTTTCCGAGCAGACTGCAAAGACGATCATACCGCCAAGCATGATTATCACTTTTAAGACGTCTTAAAATAGCAGCCGCATTGCTTCCGTCAGGGGTAAGGTGGTCTTCGGTACCCGATTCCTGTAAATTTCGCAATTCTTTAGGTATTATAGAATAGAATCTCATAGAAGTAAGAAAATCGTACACAGGGCGGAATTCTTCAGTGGCGGAAGCGGCATATAGACCAAGTCGATCTGATGATACTTTCGGCCTTATACCAGGAATCTCTTTAGTGAATTCACCTTTTTCAATTTTAAATTCATGTTCTTTTTTAAGAAGACCCTGCACCTTACAGTGCTCAAAGGCTACCTCAAATTTCTTCTCGAACATAGCAGAAATTTTAAAGGAATACGAAGCCAATTCACTATTTCCTAAATCCATGATGATACTGATTTCTATACTAGTAGGATGACCGGCGGAGCGACGCCGCACAGCGCCTATTCCACCGCGCTTCCTAAATGCAGATTCTAATGAATCTGCGAGGCAATCCTTCACAAATGATAGAGCATCGATGAAATTACTCTTTCCCGAGCCATTAGGTCCAACTAAAACTGTAAAAGGCTCCAAATTCACCGAGAGTTGGCCAATGCTCTTGTAATTTCGGATTCGTACCTGTTTAATATGTGGAACCATTCCACCTCCCACTTTGAAGATAGGAAAGAATCTCGGATTTTCTAAAATAATGTCTATAATAACCTAGGCGAAAATTCGAGCGTAAATCATTCTACCATAAAACTAGTGTCAGTGGCCTCACCTATTTTTCTCGCTGCCGCCTTGCCGCTGGGCCAGCGCCAGTATGGGCGCTGCCGGTCGAACGGCAGGGCCAGCATGGGCAGAACGCGGTTATCCCCGGGCCTCAGATAGCCCGGGACCCCGATGACGATGTCCCTTTGGGCGACGTTGAGCCTGAGGCTCCGGTTGAGCCGGTCCCACCAGGAAAAGATCACCGAATAATTGGAGTTGGTCTCGGGGCCCACCGCGGAGTGGTGCACCCCGTGCATGCGGGGGGTGACGAAGACCCGGTTGAGACGCCGCTCCCAGACCACGGGCAGGCGCAGGTTGCTGTGGTGAAACATGGTGGCGCCATTGAACACCACCTCGTAGACTAGATAGGTGAGGGGCAAAACCCCGATGAGCCCCACCTGGAGGAGGCGGAAGACCGTGGAGTAGAGCACTTCGCCCCAGTGGAAGCGGAACGAGGTGGTCACGTCCATATCCGGGTCGGCGTGGTGGACGTTGTGGAAGCGCCATAAGATGGGACGTGTGTGGTTGAGGCGGTGCCAGTAATAGAAACTGAGGTCCATGAGCAGAACCCCGGCGGCCACCTGGACCCAGAGCGGCAGATTAATCAGGTGGAGGAGCCCGAAGGAGTGTTGCTGGACCCAGAGGGCGCTCCCCAGGGCCGCGGGCCGGACCGCGAGCACCCCGGCGAGAAAGCCCAGGCCGGTGAGGGCGCCGTTCACCACGTAGCGCGAGCCTCGCCCCCTTTTTAAGCGGCGCAGGGGCCGGATGGATTCCAGGACCAACAGCAGGACAAAGATGCCGGGGACCAGAAAACGCTCTATGTTATAAGAAGTTATCGCAGTATCGATGATATGCGCCTCCTGAGGAAAGCCTCACCTGCGTCAAAATCAACCCCCCTCCCCTGCCCTCTCACCGTGCCCACCGATGGAGAAAAAGAAATTTTACCACACTCTTAAGCCGTGATCTATCACCCCGGGGCGCGGTTGACCTTTTCCCAAAATGACCAGGATTTCAGGTCTTTTCCCAGGTGGTAGCGGAGAAAGGTCTTGAAGATCTTCAGGCTTTGGTCCCGCTGTTGGGGCGGGAAGCGGAGCCGGGAGAGTTTGTCCCGGGGCAGGTCCTGGGCCAGGCGCAGGAGTTTCCAGGCGCCGGCGGACAGCGGCAGCAACGGCCCGGGGGCCTGCCCGCGGCAGGCGCTGCAAAATATGCCGCCCCGGGGGAGACTGAAGTTAAGGGGCGGAGCGGGCTCGCCGCCGCAAACCCCGCAGTGGTGGAGGCGGGGCCGGTAACCCCCCAGGCCCAGGAGGTGGACCAAGAAGGCGGGGAGGAGGGAATCGGGGGGCAAGCCCTGCTCCAGGAGAGTCAGGGCCTCCTCCAGGGCGGCGAAAATTTCCTGATAGGCCTCCGGGGGGCCGGCCAACAGACCCGCCGTCTCGGCCAGGATTGCGGCCGCGCCCAGCCGCTTCAGGTCCCGGCGCAGGGCCGGAAAGGATTTTACCAACTCCCCTTTCTGGAGGAACTCCAGGTCCCGGCCGGGACGGGGTGACAGGAAAAACACAACCCGGCTCAGGGGTTCCAGACAGTGGGCGAAGCGGCGGCGGCTTTTCCGGGCGTGCTTGGCGATGCCGGTCAAGGGACCGTAGTCCGGAGTGAGAAAGTTCACCATGAGGTCGGCCTCGCCGTATTCCCGCACGGTCAGCACGATGGCCGGGGTCTGGCGCTCAGTCATGCCGGATCATTCCAGATGGTACCGGTCCCGCAGGCGGTGCGAGACCTCCCGCAGCCAGGCGTAGGCCTGGGCCACGGTTTTCTCCCGGTCCGGGTTGATGAGGCAGCAGGTGGCGGGGCTCAGCAGACTTTGGGCCAGGAGCTGGTCCCGGTCAATGCCGGTTTTGGCGACGGCATCCCATACGCTTTCCAGCTGGAGGATGAGATGGTCCTGGGACTCCCGGGTGAAGGCCTCGAACCCGGTGGGGACCAGGCCCCAGGCCAGCACCCCGCCCCGCTCCAGAAACCGCCGGATGGCCGGGCCGTAGCACTGGAAGATTTCGGCGTTGGTGTAGATGTCCATGGACAGGATGTCCAGGTCCCGGTTCAGGAGAAACTCCCAATCGGGATTGCCGCACAGGTGGATACCCCGGGGCCGCTCAATCTGGGCCAGAAAGCGGTCCAGGTCTTCTTTGGCCCGGGCGTCGGGGTAGCCGGAAATGGAGCTGAAAATGAACTGCAGCCCCGGCTCATCGATGAACATGAAGGCCCGGGGGTGCCTGGCCTTGAGGCGGTTCAGTTGGGACTGGACCCGGCGGGCCATGAAGTCCATCAAGGTGGGCCGCACGTCGTCATTGAAGATCAGCGGCCGGTCGTTTTCATCCAGAATCTTTAGGCCGAAGCTGATGGGGCCTTCCAACTGCCCCCGGATGGCCACATAGCCGCTCAGGTCCATTTCCAGAAAGCGGTGATAGACCACGGAATATGGGGGCGAGATGTCGAAATAGTCCAGGTCGTCCCAATGCGACAGGAGTTCGGGCAGACCCTCCATAAATTTGGCCGTATCGAACCTGATCCGGTTTTCCTCCGGAAAGAGCAGGATGCCGGGAAAATGCTCTGCGGCCTGAACGTACATGTCTTCATAATAGCTCAGGTGGGGCAGTTGGGGCCAGAAGGGGATGTCCAGGGAGAGCGCCAGTTCCAGGGCCGGCTCCACCTGTTCGTGGGGCAGGATGGCCATGGCGGTGGTGCGTAAATTGCCGGGAATCAATGGAACCAAGTTTACCTTCCTCAGAAAAAGCCTATAACATACTTAAAAATTAGGTAAATTAGGGGTATATGCCCACATGATCAACCCCTTAGGCAGGTTCAATGCTAATGCCTATTTTACCATCAATCATGGATTCCACAAACGATGGTCATAAGGTTGACTTTTGCCTATGGCCTCAGGTGGTGACAAGATTAAAAGGGTTTTATTAAAAATTGACCCAATTGCATAAATACAATCTTAGTCTGTGATACAAGATATACAGTATATAATAAAACAAATAACACTATATTCATGTTTATATCTTCCATCATTGCACCCTTAGTCCTGCGTCTATAATAATAAATCATTCCTTCTAAACCCAAATAAGTTGACATTGATAGGTATATTCCTCGGTTGAAGCCATATATTGTACACACATATATTATTGATAAAAAATATCCCAAAAGTAGTATGAATAATATACCAAGAAATTGTTCATTGTCTGGATGACTAAATCGTACCGATTGATTATAGTTTTTAATTGATTTACCATTTTTGTTCCCAAAATAATTTCTAAATGCACCAATATTATGATACAATTTATCTACAATCTTAAGCGATATCGATGCCGTAAGCATTATTATTGTATAATAATACATACTAAGCCAACTTAAATCACCGACCAATTTATCCTTAAATATATTAATAACTGTAAATAAACCAGCATATGTTATTATGCCATAATAACATACTTTCCATAACTGGTTTTTAATGAATCGTATTTCTTCAATTGCTACTTTTGCTATTTCCGTTTCCTCTTTTTCTCTTTCTCGATGCCTTCGCATGGGAATGAGTTCCCCTTTTGAAGCAATTTATTATATATATTCCCACCATACAAGGGTCAGCATTAAATCTCAAGGGGGAAGGCGGAGGAGATGAATAAAAAACCCGGCTCACTTTTTCATGGGCCGGGTCGTGGGGCACAGGGTCAGAGATTAGGCTTAGACTGCACCTACCTGTAAATACGTGGTAAAACCGCCTAACCCCAGTAATTAAAGGTTCTATTTGGTTAAGTTGCTCGGGATCAATGCGGACATGACAGAGCTTTCCTGCCAGCGGAGCGGTAACGTCCCGTGGCCCGGGTCAGAAAATCACCGATAGAGGTCTTCCCCCATCCCCCCACGGCCATATGTCTTCTTACCGATAGCATTTTTTGGGGGCCTCAGGCGGGGAGCACCTCATTACGGACTCTCGTAAGGATTGAAATAGGGCGCGGTGTACCAATGCCTCAGGGCCGGGTCCGTGTTCCGCAGGGCGGCCGGAAGCGGACTGACGTAGGCATCACCATACCCGGCGCCCTGGTAGTCGCTCCGATAGGCTCCCCCATCGGCGCATCCGCTCAGCAGCGCCACCACCACCAACATCCACAATCCTCTTGCTCTCCAAACTCGCTTCATTATGCCGCACTCCTCCGCCGCTCAGGCCGCATCTTGCCGGCGGACTGGTCCGGAGGGGGCCTCAGAACCAGACCCCTCCCGCCGGCAATTAAACCATAAGCATTAACGGCACAATGTAAAGCCGCAAAGGGCAAGGATGGCCTGAGGTTGGCTGAGCGCCGCTCCGGGGCCTGCTACCTGGGTGGAGGACCCTGTCCCATGCCGCCGCCGGACTTCATTCCCTGGCCCATGCCGCCACCGCGGCCCGCCCCCTGCCACACCGGGACCCCCTGCTCATCCCGGAGTTTCAGGGTCGCGCCCTTCACCGTAACCTCCCGGGCGATCAAGCCCGGCTGATTGTCCAGGGTCGTCTTGGAACCGGTGGCCGAAACCGTGTCCCCGGCCTGAACCACAACCTTTTTGTCGTTCAGAAACCAGGCAGGAGCCAGGTCCACCATGAGGCTGCCCTGATCGGTCTTGAGGAGCGCACCGCGATGCTGCATCCCCTTGCCGCCGCCCCGCCCCAGGCTGGGCAGATCGGCCAGCGATTCCACCGTGCCCGTGACCGTGGTAACGGCCTGAGGGTTGTAATGCACGGGGCCCATACCGGTTCCCATGCCGCCGCCGGGACGGGGCTGGGCCAGCGCCGGCCCGGCCAGGGCCACGGTCATGGCCAGGGCGATCACCAGAACTCCCTTACTGTTCAGCATTTAGGGTCATCCTCCTTTTCAGTTTCAAGCCCCGGGCCCGGGCCGGCATAAGGGTTATACTCGCTGCCAAAAGTTTTTTCCGCCCCCCCTCACCCTAACCCTCTCCCCCCGCTGGGGGGAGAGGGGATAAGAGGAAATACCTTTTTGGCAAACGCTATAAGGGAGAAAATATCTCCCGTCGCCGCCGCTCCGGCCTGAGCCCATGGCACATAGTAGGCGTTTTTTTCCGGCGATGCAAGGGGCCGGTTCGAAAACCGGGCCCGGGGCCACCCACCGCCGGCCCCGGTTCGGGTAATTCTCGCCGGGGGCCGGGACCATAGCCGGAATTTGGTCCCGGCCAGCCTGGGCCTTTAAGAGAAAGAATCAGTGCATCACTTCTTCCCCGGTGGATCGCAATCCGGCCGGATCTTAAAGTTCTGGGCCTCAAATCCGATAATTCCTTACAGGATGCCAGCGACAAAAATGGCCCCAGACATTTCCGGGCCGGCCAAGGCGGCTGAAGATTAACTTTTTAACTATACTCTGGATTCGAGAGAAGGGTGAAGTCATGTCATCGAAACCAATGGTCGGGGTAGCATGGGTACTGCTCATTCTGATTACCGTGGCCGCAATTGAAGGCGGTGGACCAGAAATGGCGTGGTCAGCGGGCGCGGCGGTTGATAACCAAATGATCGCGGCGGCCAGGAGCTATGTCAAAGCTCATAGCGCCCCTGGGATAACTTTTGATTTAAAACTTCTTAAACAAGTCAATAACTATGCTCTTTTGGAGGCAAGGCCCAAGGGAAAATGGGCCAATCAGGCCGAACCGGCCGGGGTTATCTTACAGAAAATCGGCGGCCAGTGGGTGCCTCAGACCATGGGAACCGATCTTTCTGATTGGGAAAGAAGAGTGCCGGAATTATTCAAGTGATGAGAAGATGAGATGGTGAGCTTGATGCGTGAATTTCATTTCTGGGGGATATGGTCATGAAAAGCCATCTTGTTCTAAAATCTATGGCATTACTTTTTCTCATCTCCCAATCGTTGCCGGCGTGGCCCCAGGAAGGCCCGGCCTCAAAACCCGTCAGACCGGTGCTGGATAATAACATTATCCTCAACTTATTCTCGCAAAGAGTTAATGAAGCCAAAACCGATTACAAGTTAAGTGATATTAAGTTCGAGCTGGGGGAGTTTACTAATGCAGGATTTATTGATGCTATTGTTAGCTTTAGTGATGAAAATCAACCGCATGCTACCGGATACTATGAAGTCTGGTGGCTATCATATGAAAATGGTTGGAAAATAAAGAAGAAATTATTCGATTGGGACGTCGGTAACTTTAAAATAGTTGATATCGGAGATCAGGGAAGACCTAAGATATGGATTGAAGGAAATGGTGGAAACCAGGGTTACTTTAAGTTTGCCGGAAAACTCATTTCGCTTTCAAATGGGCACGAAGATACATTATTTTTGACTAAGGGCTATAATAATACCGGAGCTTATGGCGAATCAGATGTGTTTAATATCCTGTTTAAAGACATCGATGGAGATGGCCTTGTAGAGATCGTAGAAACAAGGATAAAAGAAAAATATGATCGTGTTAAGCAGGAAAATATAATCACATCTAAAAGTGAATATATATATAAATTTAATGGAAAGAGATATATAGGAATTAAATAGAACACCTGATCAGGTGAGTAGAGATCACCTGAAGCGGCAGGTGCCCTTAGATTGAAGAAGACTCATTATTTTCGGCTGGGGGCCTGTTTCTTCACCTCGAAGTGCCACTTCCACAACAGATAGATGGCCGGATAAATGAGCAGTTCCAGGAGGAAAGACGTGGTAACCCCGCCCACCAGGGGAGCGGCAATGCGTTTGGCAACTTCGGCGCCGGCGCCGGTGGCCCACATAACCGGGAACAGGCCGAAAATATTAGCTAAAATCGTCATGAGTTTGGGGCGCAACCGCTGGACCGCACCGTGCATCACTACTTCCTTCAGGTCCTCATAGGTGTTCAGTTTTCCCTGGGCCTTGCGTTCATCGTGGGCAATATCCAAATATAACAGCATGATAGCCCCGGTTTCGGCATCCAGGCCCGCCAGGGCGATGATCCCCACGAACACCCCGACGCTGAGATTATAGTCCAGCAGATAAAGCAGCCAGATGGCCCCGATCAGGGAGAACGGGATGGCCATCAGGATTATGCAGACTTTGACCAGGGATTGAGTGCTCAGGTAAAGGAGGAGGATAACCAGCACCAGGGTGATGGGAACCACCACCTGGAGCCGCTCCCGGGCCCGTTCCATGTACTCGAACTGGCCGCTCCACAGGAGGTTATAGCCCGGGGGAACCTTTAAGTGGGCCTGAATAGCTTCCTTGGCTTTCTTGATATACGTCCCCAGGTCGATATCCCGAATATCCACAAAGATGGCGGCGGTGCGCCGGGCGCCTTCGCTCTTGATCATGTCCGGCCCCTGGTGGAGCTTGATGTCGGCCACCTGCTCCATGGGGATCGGGGGTCCCTTGGGAGTGGGGATCAGAATGCGCTTCAGGGCCGGCAGGCTGGTGCGATAATCCTGAAAATACCGCAGATTCACCGGGTAACGTTCCAGGCCCTCCACCGTTTGGGTAATATTTTCGCCCCCCAAGGCCATGGTGATGACCTCCTGGACGTCGCCCACGGTGAGGCCGTACCGGGCCGCCTCCAGGCGCTTGATCTCAAAATCCAGGTAATAGCCGCCGATGACCCGTTCGGCAAAGACGCTGGCGGTTCCCGGCACCTGCTTCAAAATGGCCTCGACTTCCTGCCCCAAGCGGCTCAAGACGTTCAGGTCATTGCCCAATAACTTGATCCCCACCGGGGTCTTGATGCCGGTGGAGAGCATATCGATGCGGATTTTGATGGGGTAGCCCCAGGAGTTGGCCAGACCGGGAAACTTGATGGCCGCGTCCAATTCCTGGATAAGCTTTTCCGTGGTCAGACCCGGACGCCAGTCTTTCCGGTCTTTGAGGCGGATGGTGGTCTCAATCATGGACAGCGGCGCCGGGTCGGTGGCGGTTTCGGCCCGGCCGGCCTTGCCGAAGACGTAGTCCACCTCCGGGAAGGTACGGATGATGCGGTCCGTCTGTTGCAGGAGGTTTTTCGCCTCGGTAATGGAGATGCCGGGGAAGGTGGTGGGCATATAGAGCAGGTCGCCTTCATCCAGCGGCGGCATGAATTCGGAGCCCAGCCTGGACAGGGGGATAAGGGTGATGATCACCAGGACCAGGGCGGCGATGATGGCCAGCAGCGGAAAGCGCAGAATCCCCCGCAAGACCGGCTGATAGACGGCCATGGTCATCCGGGACAGGGGATTGGCGGACTCCGGGCGGATCTTGCCCCGGATGAAATACAGCATCAAGATGGGAATCAGGGTGATGGCCAGGATGGAGGCCCCGCCCATGGCAAAGGTCTTGGTGAAGGCCAGGGGTTTGAAGAGGCGGCCGCTTTCACCCTCCAGGGCGAATATGGGCAAAAACGACACGGTGATGATCAGCAGGGCGAAGAACAGGGACGGCCCCACTTCTTTGGCGGCATCCAGGATCAGCGGTTCCCGGGGCGCGCCCGGCGGGGCATGTTCGATCTTCTTATGGGCGTCCTCCACCATCACCACCGAGGCGTCCACCATGTCGCCGATGGCGATGGCGATGCCCGCCAGGCTCAAAATGTTAGCGGTGATATTGAACTGGTACTGGAGGATAAAAGAGATCAAAACCCCCAGGGGCAGACTGATGATGGCCACAAAGGCGCTGCGCAGGTGCAGGAGGAAGAGAACCGTGATGAGGGCCACAATGGCGATTTCCTCATAAATGGCCTCTTTCAGGGTGTCGACGGCCCGGTCGATGAGGCCGGAGCGGTCATAGGCGGTGACCACGCGGACCCCGGCCGGGAGTCCCATTTTCAGTTCCGCCAGCTTATCCTTGACCCCCTGGATGACGGCCCGGGCATTTTGCCCGAAGCGCATCACCACGATACCGCCCGCCACCTCTCCCTGGCCGTTGGCCTCCGCCAGGCCCCGGCGCATCTCCGGCCCCAGACGGACCAGGGCGACGTCCTTGATCAGCACCGGAGTGCCCCGGCCGTCGGCGCCGACGACGATGTCCTGGACGTCAGCCAGGTTCTTGATGTAACCCAACCCCCGGACCATAAATTCGGTCTCGGCCTGCTCAAAGAGCCCGCCCCCCACATCCTGGTTGGACATCTGGATGACTTGCCTGACCCTGGCGAGGGGGATGCCATAAGCGGCCAGCTTGTTGGGATCCACCACCACCTGGTACTGCTTGACGAAGCCGCCGATACTGGCGACTTCCGCCACCCCGGGCACGGTCTGGAGTTGGTAGCGCAGGTACCAGTCCTGGATGCTGCGTAACTGGGCCAGATCATGCTTGCCGGTGGGGTCTTCCAGGACGTATTCATAGACCCAGCCCACCCCGGTGGCGTCGGGACCCAGGGCCGGGTTCACCGCCGCGGGCAGTTTGCCCCGGATAAAATTCAGATATTCCAGCACCCGGGTCCGGGCCCAGTAGATGTCGGTGCCGTCTTCGAAGATGATATAGACCAGGGAGAGGCCGAAGAGGGAGTAGCCCCGCACCGCCTTGGCCTGGGGCACGGCCAGCATGGCGGTGGTCAGGGGATAGGTAACCTGGTCCTCCACCACCTGGGGGGCCTGGCCGGGGTAGTTGGTGGAGATGATCACCTGGGTGTCGGACAGGTCGGGAATGGCGTCAACCGGCAGTTTGTAAGCCGCGTAGATGCCCCAGGCGGTGATCATGAGCCAAATGAGCAGCACCAGGAAACGGTTGCGGACGCAGGCTTCAATAAATCTGGCGATCATAAAGGTAGTTTTCTGTTTTTAGTAAATTAATGAAAAATTCGTGGGGCGGGCGTCTCGCCCGCCACCTCAGCCATGTAGGGTGCGCACGGCGCACCGTTATCAAGCACAGGCGGGACGCCTGTGCCACCGCTTTTCTGCTAATGCTTATGCCCGGGCGGCACGGGCGCCGGGGCCGGTGCGGCCGGCGGCTTCTCTCCCGGTATGGCCTGGGGCGCTCCCTCCTTCTTGCCCACCGGCTCCTGGCCCGGCAACATCATCTGTACCGCTTCCCGGAAGCGGGACTCGGAGTCCAGCATGAATTGGGCCGAAGTGACCACGTCTTCGCCGCCTTTAAGGCCGGAGAGAACCTCCCGCACCCCGTCATTGCCCAGGACCCCCAGCTTGACCTCCCGGGGCTCGAAGCGGCCGCCGCCCAGGGCAATGAACACGTGCTGCTTAATACCAGTATCGATCACTGCGTCGGCCGGCACGACCACGGCCTGGTGCGCCACCGGCGATTCGATCCTGACCTGGGCGAACATCTCCGGTTTGAGTTTGAGCCCGGGGTTGGCAAAGCGCAGGCGCACTTTGGCGGTGCGGGTGGCTTCCTTGAGGTAGGGGTAGATGTAATCGATCTTGCCCGGGAAGGTCTCACCGGGGAGATAGTCCAGGCTCATGGTCACCGGTTGCCCCACCTTGATCCAGGGCAGTTCGTACTGATAGATATCGGCGTCCACCCAGACGGTGGACAGATCGGCCACCTCCAACAACGGCATGCCGGCCTGGACGTACATGCCCTGGGTCACCATACGTTTGGTGACGATACCGTTGGCCGGGGAGGCCAGCGTCAGGTTTTTCTTAACCTCGCCGGTGCGCTCCAGGGCCTCGATCTGGGCGGCGCTGATGTCGAAATAGGCCAGGCGGCGGCGGGAGGCCTCGGCCAGACGCCGGGCTCCATCCGCCATCTCTTTCACCGGGCTCTTCTGCATGGCCTTGAGGTTGCGCACCGCCAGGAGATATTCTTCCTGGCTGGCGACCAACTCCGGACTGTAGATGCTGACCAGGGCCTGACCTTTGCGGACCGGGTCGCCGGTGGCGTTGACGTAGAGGCGCTCCAGCCAGCCGTTTACCTTGGTGGTGATGGTAGAGAGGTTGCGTTCATTAAAGTTCACCAGCCCCACGGCCAGGGTGAGCCGGGACAGGGGCCGGACTTCCACCTTGGCGGTTCGCACCCCCATGGACTGAACGGTGGCGGGAGACACCGCAATGACGCCCGGGGTTTCCGCTTCTCCTCCGGCGTCCTCATAAACCGGCACCATGTCCATGCCGCAGGGGGCTTTGCCGGGCTTATCCCGGACGTAACCGGGGTCCATGGGCGACACCCAGTACTTGATCTTGCGCTCTTTGGGCGGGGCCGCGGGCGCGCCCGGAGCCGGGGTCGCGGGGGCCGGGGCTTTTTCGGCCGGGACCGACACCAGGTCCATGCCGCAAATGGGGCATTTGCCGGGGGCGTCCTTGACGATTTCCGGGTGCATGGGACAGCGCCAAAGTTTATTTTTGGCTTCCGGTTTGGCGGCGGGGGCCACCGCGGGGCCCGTGGCCGGCGGCTGGCCGGTGGCCGGGGTGGGATAGACCGGCACTAAATCATTGCCTTCGGGGTCCTTGCCCGGCGTCTCCTTGATATATTGAGGATTCTTGGGCGAAACGTAGCAGAGAGCTTTCGGGGTTTCCTTGCCCAAGGTCAGGGACGCTAATCTCGAATATTTCACCACTCCTATGATAACCAGAACCAGGGCCAGCACCAACCCCCCCCAAGTAATGCGGCGCGCCGTCGGCGTCATGGTTTTCCTCCCGCCGACCGGGGTAATTCAACCCCCACCAGCCACTCCAATTCAGCCCAGTTTTCTTCAAAATCTTTCAGATATTCCCGCATCGTCAGTTCAGCGTTATAGGCGGCGATCTGGTTCTGATAGAGCCGTTCAAATCCCAGACTGCCTACCTGATAGGAGGCCAGGGAGGCTTCCACCGCCTGCCGGGCCTGGGGCACAATTCCCTGGTTATAGAGGGTGATTTGCTGAGCCAGACGCATCAATTTGGCATGACGGTCCTTAATGGCCGCCGCCAACTGATTCCAGGTATTCTGCACGGCTTCCTGGGCCGCGGCCTGGCGCCCCTCCTCCTCCCGGATCCGGGGCTTGATCTTGGAGACCTGCCAGATAGGAATATTAAACATCACACCGCCGGTGAACATGTCGGCCTGCTTCTGATTTACCGGCGGTCCCAGGGTTTCCCGGAAGGAGTACCCCAGGCCCACGGTGGCATCGGGGAAATACTCCTTTTTGGCCAGGTCCACCGCCTTCTCCTGCTTGGCCACCAGGGCCTTGAGGGCCTGGAGTTGCGGCCGAACCTCGGCCTGGGCCAGCAGGTCGTCCAGTTTCAGGCTAACCGGGCGGGGGCTCAAGGGTTGGGGCCGCCCCACCGGAGTTTGCGGCGGCCTGGAGCGCAGGGCATTGAGATTGGCCTGCAAGGATTCCTGCCGCTGTTTCCATTGAAAGAGCCGGTCCAGATAGTTGCCTAATTCCACCTGGGCCTGGAGCACATCCGCCTGCATCCCCTGGCCGACTTTATAGCGGGTTTCGGTCACCTGGACCACCTGCTCCCAGAATTGCTTGTTCTTTTGCACAATGTCGAATCCGGCATAGGCCAGGGCCAGGCCCCAATAGTCAATCACCACCTTGGCCCTGATCTCGTTGGCCTTGTCCCGATAGGCCAGATCGTCCGATTTGGCCTGCTCCGCCGCCACTTCGGAACGGAGACGCCGCTTGCCGGGAAAGGGAAATTTCTGAGACAGCTCCAGGGTTTTCTGGGTCATGGAGTCTTGATTCAAGCGGAAGGTGTCGGTGGGCAGATTGTTCATGGTAAAGGATACCGTGGGGTCGTCCAGGGCTCCGGCAGATTTGATGGTTTCCTTGGCGGCTCCCGCCAGAGACGCCATTTGCTTCACTTCGGCATTGGCCTTGAGGGACTCATTGATGAGGACCTGCAAATCCGGCGGCAGGCCGGCATTGACCGTCTGGGCCCAGGCCTGAATGCCGGCACCGTAGCCCAGTACCAACCACAATACCCACGCGGCCAACACATGCCGGCACTGGCTGCACTTCACCATCCTTACCCCCCAGTAAGAAAATAATTCCGCAGCCCGCGGTGCGTAACTTGTCGGTTTATTACCCTATAACCCCTGCATACCACATATACGGCGGCTTTGACAAATTTTGTTTTATGTAGAATTTCTTCCAGGTATTGTGCCATTGTGCCGGGGCAAGCACTCTGTTGTCGGATTATCGCCTATCGTCCGGAACCAACAGTTTTGACCCCAACCTTCAGGGTGAGTTCCACCCTGCGGTTATCAGTTAGAGTAAGGATAAAGTTTGCAAATTCAAGTGCTCGAAGAATAAAGCCAGGGTACGCACCGCGCACCCGTTACTTGCTGACTGCTGATAGCTGACCGCTGCTTTCACAGCGTCAGGATCAGGGGCAGGATCATGGGGCGGCGTTCCAGGGATTTGAAGAAGAGTTTTCTCAGGGCCTTGCTCACCTGAGTTTGGACCTCCAGCCAGTCCTGGGTAGGCTCGGTCAGGGCCTTGAGCAGAATCTCCCGGAAGATCTTGCGGGCCTGCTCCAACAGCGGCGCCTGCTCTTCTTCCAGGGTGAAGCCCCGGGTGGTGAGGTCCGGCTCGGTGACGATCTTGCCGGCCACCGGGTCCACCGCAGCCAGGGCGATCACCAGGCCGTCCGCGGCCAGGTGGCGGCGGTCCCTGAGCACGATGCGGCTGACATCCCCCACCCCTTTGCCGTCCACGAAGACCCGGCCGGTGTCCACCCGGTCCTGAAAGGTGGCGCCCCGGGAGTCGAACCGGACCTGGGCCCCGTCGGTGGCCAGGAGGATGCCGTCGTCGGCCACCCCCATGGCCCGGGCCAGCCGGGCGTGCTTGACCAGGTGGCGCATCTCCCCGTGAATGGGGATGAAGAAGCGGGGCCGGGTGAGGTTGAGCAACAGCTTCAGCTCCTCCTGGGAGGCGTGCCCCGAGGTGTGGATGTCGGCCAACCCCTGGTACACCACCTCGGCCCCCAGGCGGTAGAGATTGTTGATCACCGTGGTGATAGCCCGTTCGTTGCCGGGGATGAACTTGGAGGACAGGATCACCAGGTCGCCGGTCTGGATGCGGACCTGCTTGTGGGCCTCCATGGCGATGCGGGCCAGGGCGCTCAGTGGCTCTCCCTGGCTGCCGGTGGTGACGATGATGGTCCGGGCGGGCGGCAGACGTTCCAGGTCCCCCACGGTGATTTCCAGGCCGGCGGGGACCGAAAGAATGCCCAGTTCCTTGGCCAGCCGGGTGTTGACCAGCATGGACTTGCCGTTGAATAGCACCTGGCGCCCGAACTTGGCGGCGATGTTGACGATCTGCTGCACCCGGTGGATGTGGGAGGCAAAGGCGGTGACAATCACCCGGCCGGGCGCCTCCCGGATGAGGCCCTCCAGGGTGATGCCGATCTCCCGCTCGGAAATGGTGTACCCGGGCCGCTCGGCGTTGGTGGAGTCGGACATCAGGGCCAGAACGCCCGCCTCGCCGTAGTGGGCAAAGCGGTTCAGGTCCATGGCGCCGCCGGAAACCGGGGTCTGGTCGATCTTGAAATCGCCGGAATGGACGATGAGGCCCTGGGGGGTGCGCACCACGAACCCGACGCCGTCGACGATGGAGTGGCACACCCGGATGAACTCGAATTCAAACGGCCCCAGAGTCAGAGGCTCCCCGGGGACGATCTCCCGGAGATCGGCGCTGTCCAGCAGGCCATGCTCCCGGAGCTTTTCCCGGAGCAGGGCCAGGGTCAGGGGAGTGCCATAGACCGGCACGGAGATTTCCTTGAGGAGAAAGGGCACCGCGCCGATGTGGTCCTCGTGGCCGTGGGTCAGGACCACGGCCGCCACCTGGTCCCGGCGCTCCCTCAGGTAGGAAAAATCGGGGATGACGATGTCGATCCCCAGCATCTGGTCTTCGGGAAACATGAGGCCCGCGTCCACCACCACCAGGTAGTTCTCGGCCTCCAGGGTCATCAGATTGAGGCCGATCTCCCCCAGGCCGCCCAGAAAGGTCAGATCGACCCAGCTAAGGTTGGGGGTTTCCGGGGCCATGGGGAAAGTCGGGGTCGTAGTGGGCCTCAATGGCCTGGCGCACTGCGGCCATGAGGTCCTCTTTGCGGCGGAAGGTGTGCGGCGCGATGGGGGGAGAGATGACCACCTTTACCGGTCCCGGTTTCATCCGGATGGTGCCGCGGGGCTGGATGAAGCGGGTGCCACTGATGCTCACCGGCACAATAGGCTGCCCCGCCTTGATGGCCATGATGAAGACCCCTTTCTTGAAGGGCAAAAGCTCCCGGGTCAAGGCCCGGGTGCCTTCGGGAAAGATGATCAGGGAAACACCGCGTTTGACGAGGGCCGTGGCCTGGTCGAGACTCTTGACCGCGGAACGAAGGTTGTCCCGGTCCACCGGGATGGAACCCATGCGGCTCAGGGCCTGGCCCAAGACCGGGATCTGAAAAAGGGATTTTTTGGCCACCCAGAGAAACCGGCCCGGCAGGACCGCGACCAGGGCAAAGATGTCGAAGTTCGAGCGGTGGTTGGCAGCAAAGACATAGGCCTGTCCGGGCACCAGGTGTTCCAGGCCCTCCACCTCCACCGGAATGTGGGCGACCCTGAGGAGGTTTTGGCCCCACCACCGGGTGGACCGGTGGATCATGGGGCTGTCCCGGTCGATATAGGACCAGCCAATAATCAGGGAACCGGCCCACAGGGTGAGCAGCACCAGCCAGAATTGAAACCATAATCCCCAGGCCACTAATTTCATCCTCCAGGAAAATTCATCCGTCTAACCTTAACCCGGAAGAGTAAGGCCCGTCAATATTTATGGCATTTCCACATGGGGCTATGAGCCCATCCGTAAATTATGAAAAGACTCAGTGGGGCGGGCGTCCCCGCCCGCCACCGTTGGTGGCACAGGTTTTCAACCTGTGCACCCGCACCGGTAAGATACCGGTGCCACCAGAGACTTTTCAATGCAACCGGGCTATAATAACCAAAACTCTGGCACCGCCGGCCGCCGGTTCACAACTATGACTATTCCCAAGATCATCTCCGCCGAATACACTCTCAGCGCCCACCGGGGCAATCAGTGTCCCCCGGGAGAACTGCCGGAAGTGGCCTTTCTGGGGCGCTCCAACGTGGGAAAATCCACCCTGATCAACAGCCTGTTGGGGCGGAAAAAACTGGTGCGCACCAGTTCCCGGCCCGGTTGCACCCGGGCCCTGAATTTTTTTCTGATCAACCAGCGCTGGAATTTCGTGGACCTGCCGGGCTTCGGCTATGCCGCGGTGTCCAGGGACCTCAAGGCGAGTTGGGGGCCGCTGGTGCTGGAATATTTGGCTCAGAGGGAGTCTTTGGCCGCAGTGGTTTTTCTCCAGGATAGCCGGAGGCTGCCGGCCGCGGAGGAGTTGTTTCTCTGGGAATTCTTGCGGGAACGAGGGCGCCGGGTGATCCCGGTCATGACCAAGGCCGACAAACTGAAGCGGGGGGAGCGGAACCGCCAATTGAAACTCTTTACCGGCGCCCTGGCCCCCCTGGGGATTGACCCCGGCGGCGTCATCTGGTATTCCGCCCTCACCCGGGAAGGGCGGGACCAGCTCTGGGAACAACTGCTGGACTGCCTGGGGGAAGCTTGACCATACGCACCCGTGGCGCCATGGTTTAGGTTGAGGCTGAACCATGACTCCATCTGCGGGGATTGGGCCGGCAATTTCCCGGGCCAGTCCATTTAAATCGCGCCTGTTCCTTGACCGTTCATTGGATTACTGATAAATTTATTGATATATAATGAAATTAGCCTGCCAATGGTGCGCCGTGTGCACCCTACTTTTTTTTAACCTTCAAAAAGAGCGAGGATAATTCGGCGGACTGAGCCGGTTGAGGTCCGCGGAGTGAAAGGCGCTCGAGGAGTAAGACGAATGGAGAAAGTTGTTCTGAAAGCTACCAAGCGGGAGGTACTCGGCAGAAAAGTGGGCGCCCTGCGCCGGGCCGGGAAACTCCCGGCCGTGCTCTACGGGCACGGCATCGAATCGACCCCAGTCATGCTGGACGCTCACGAGGCGGCGCTGAGCCTGTCCCACCTGACTTCGTCCAGCCTGATGATGATCGAACTGGACGGCAAGGAGTATCCGGCGCTGGTGCGCGAAAAACAGCGAGATTATCTCAAGAACCGCCTGCTGCACGTCGACTTCCAGGTCATCTCGATGACCGAGAAGATCACCACCAAGGTGGGCATCGAATTGACCGGCACGGCCCCGGCCGTCAAGGCCTTCAGCGCCGTCATCGTTACCGTCTTGAATGAACTGGAGATCGAGTGCATGCCCCAGGACCTGCCGGAGCGGGTCGTGATCGACATCTCCGGCCTGGCTGAGGTCGGCGCCGCCATCCACGTGCGTGACGTCGTCATTGCGGACCGGGTGAAAATCCTGGACGACCCCGCCGAGACCATCGTCGTCGCCTCCGCCACCAGGGAAGAGAAAGCTGCGGTGGAAGAGGCCCCGGCTGAAGAGGAAGCCGCCCCCGAGGAAAGCGAATCCGGGAAGAAGGACTAGCCCGTTCTCGTCCGAGAGGCAGCAATCTGTTAGATTCATCACAAACCGCGGCGCCTTCAGCGCCGCGGTTTTTTTATCTTGCCTCCCAAACCCCACTTAGCCTGAGAAAATTTCTTTTTTTCCTTTGACATTAAATCAAATAAGTATATAAATGTTTATTGATATATACGTACTGTTCCGGCGCTAATCGGAGGCTGCTTTGCCGCAGTTAAATCATAACCGGTTACTACCTTTAGAGGATTTCCTCCCCGCGGTGGCCTTCGTGGCCCGGAGTTTGTCGGATGAAAACCGCCTGCGGATTCTCCTGTGCGTCAGTGAAGCCAAAAAGTCCGTCACCGGTATCGTGGAGGAGCTCAACCTGTCGCAGCCGCTGGTGTCCCATCATTTAAAGGAACTGCGGCGGTCGCTGCTGGTCAAGGTCGAGCGCCGCGGCCCCTTTGTGTACTACGAAATTGCCGACGCCCGCATCCTCCCGATTTTGGCGGCATTGAAAGACCTGGCCACGGATCTGCTGGCTGCCAGGACAACCTTTTAATTAAGCGAGGTGATTGACCGCATGATGGCCGGAATCCAGGAATTATTGGCCCAGATGGCTCCGGAGGCTGCCTTGGATGAGATCGGCACGGCGCTGAAAAAGCTCCTGCCCACGGTCTCGGAGGAAAACCGCCTTACCTTCGTGGTTAACCTCATCGGCGGCCCCGGCGACGACAAGGTGGCCAGCATGGTGCACCTCTGACTGGCGGAATGCCTGGACGAAGGTGTCGATCCAACGCACATGTGTCAGAAGCTGGTGGACCGGGTGGCTCAATCCAAACAACTCATGGCTGTGGCCGACCCCGGCCTCCTGGTCCTGTTCGAGGATTGGCTGGATGAACTGGAGCAGGAAGTGATTGCCTTCTTTGCCCAACACCGCATGGTGAATCCCGAGGCCTTGGCGCACAATCTCGGGTTGTCGCTCAGAGGGGCGACTTTTCTGATTTCAAAGCTGCAGCGCGAAGGCAAGTTGTCCTGAGCGCCTGGAGGTTGGTCGTGGAAAACCGCCGCACCACTTTCTTGGCCCTGGCAGCTATGATCCTGACCCTGGGGGCGCTCTGGCATATCCACCGTCCGGTGATTCTCCAGGAAACCACCCTGGCGGAGGTGGAGGCCGAGGCCGTTAGAGGCGGCTATCGCCTCATTACCACCGAGGCCCTGGCTGAACTTTACCGGCAGCAGCGCGACAAGGTGCTCCTGGTGGACACCCGCCAGGATTGGGAGTATCGCAGCGGCCATATCCAGGGTGCGGTCAACTTTCCCCTGGAGCCCACCGCCTGGTCCCGGTGGCGGTCCCAGGCCCGCCTGGCGGCCTTACTGGGGCCGGACCGCGACCGGTTGGTGGTATTCTACTGAGCGGGCCTGGCCTGAGTCCGGAGCGACTCCGCGGCCCGGGTGGCCGTCAAGCTGGGCTACAAAAACGTCTGCCGCGATCCCCTGGGTTTTCCGGAATGGCAGCAGCGCGGCCTGCCGGCGACCAGCGATCCCCTGGGCTTGTGCGATTACGCCCCTGAGGCCCAGGCTCCGGGCCGCATCGGCGGCTGGGCCATGGTTTGGACCCTGCTGGGCATCTTTATGGGCGGCATGGCGCTCAACCTCACCCCCTGCGTCTATCCCATCATCCCCATCACCGTGTCGTATTTCGGCGGCAAGAGCGGCCAGGGCCGGGGCCGCCTCCTGGTCCACGGCCTCCTGTACCTGGCGGGCCTGGCCGTCACCAACTCCGCCCTGGGAGTGCTGGCGGCCTTAACCGGCGGGCTCATGGGGGCCCTGCTGCAAAATCCCCTGGTGCTGGTGGCGGTGGCCGTCATCCTGATTATCTTTGCCACCAGCCTGTTCGGCTTCTGGGAGCTGCGCCTGCCCGGGAGCCTGACTCAGGCGGCGTCCAAATCCTACGCCGGCTACTTCGGCAGCCTGTTTATGGGGCTGACCCTGGGAGTGGTGGCGGCGCCCTGTATCGGGCCCTTCGTCTTGGGACTCTTAACCTGGGTGGCTTCCGTGGGCTCGCCCTGGCTGGGTTTTCTGGTTTTCTTCACCCTGAGCCTCGGGTTGGGATTGCCCCTGTTTGTCCTGGCCCTCTTTTCCGGCAGCCTGGAGAGACTGCCCCGGTCGGGGGAGTGGATGCTCTGGGTGCGCAAACTCATGGGCTGGGTGCTCCTGGCCATGGCGGCGTATTTTATCCGGCCCCTGCTGCCCGAGGCCCTGAGCCTGGCGCTCCTGGCGGGGGTGGCCCTGGCCGCGGCCATCCACCTGGGGTGGCTGGACCGCTCCACGGCTACTTTCCGGGGTTTTGCGTGGCTAAAGACGGCCGCGGCCCTGGCCGGCGTGATTATCGCCACGGCCCTGGTGGGCTCCTGGGCCGTGCGGGGTCCCGGCGTCGCCTGGCAGCCTTACTCGGACCAGATTCTGGCCCAGGCCCGGGAGGATCATAAGCCGGTGATCATCGATTTTTACGCCACCTGGTGCACCCCCTGCCGGGAGTTGGACGACATCACCTTTCATCATCCCGAGGTGGTGAAACTGGCGGCCCGGGATTTTGTCATGGTCAAGGTGGACCTCACCCAGAAAGGCAACCCGGTGCATCAGCGATTACTGAGCCAATACGCCGTAAAGGGCGTGCCCACAGTGGTTTTTCTGGACGGCCAGGGCAAAGAATGCCCGAGCCTGCGGCTGGTGGATTATCTGCCGCCGGAGCAGATGCTCATCCGCATGATTGCGGTGAGTAAAAATTAGCGTTTTATACGACAAGCTCCCGTAGGGGCGGTTCGTGAACCGCCCCTGCAACGGACCAAGGAGAACAACCATGCTGAAAATCAGAATTTTTATGAACGATCCCTGCGGCCTGACCTGAAAGCGGCTGCACGAGATCATGCCCAGGTTGGGCGCGAAATATAACCTTGAGGTGGATACCTTCTCCAAATCCCGGGAAGCCTATCAGGCTGAGGCATACGTTGCCACGGGCCTGCCCGCGGCCCCGGCGGTGATGGTGGAAAACGAGCTTGCGGCCCAGGGGCCGGGCATCTCGGAGGAAGGTGTGGAAATGGTAATCCGGCGGCATCTGGGACTACCGCCATTGGACAAGTGAGGCATTTCCTGGAGCTTCAATGGAATACGCGGGGTGAATGGCCAACGGAAAATCTTGATAAACCAAGGGGGCGGACGATTTACCGACCCCGCCCCCTTGAGTGGATTTAAACCATTGCCTTACTTCTCCTTGGGCTTTTCCGCCTGCTGTTGGGGTTTGGCGGTCTCGGCGTTGCCTTTCTTCAAGGCGCAGCCGCAGCCACAGGTATTTTTCTGTTCAGCCATTATTCTCACCTCCTTTTTGTTTAAGTATTTGCTAAATAGCTTAATCATTTTGGGAAAAAAAAGTATGGCCTCCTATAGCGGCTTCAACTCTTTTATTCTCTGGCGAACATTTTCCAGCTCAATTTGGAGGTCCTGTTCGAACTGCTCCAGGGCCTCCAAAGGGGTATCGCGTCGCCCCTTTTCCTGCCATTTGCCACTGCCCTGGCAGCCGCAGCTGCAGACTTCCGATAGCAGGCGCCGGTATTTTTCCAGGGTTTCAGGATTGACGGCATACGGTATCCAATATCCCTGGCGCTCGCTCCGGACCAGACCGGATTGTTTCAGGATCTTGAGATGCTGCGAGGCCGCCGCGGGGCTGATGCCCAAGAGTCTGGCAATTTCTTTGGCCCCCAAAGGCCCTTGGGTCTTCAAGAGTTCAAGCATCTTCACCCTGGTTTCCACGGCCAAGACCTTGAACATTTCGGAAATTTCCCATTCCATGCACGATATCCGATTAAGCAATTAAGTGATTGCTTAAATATATATTACCGCATCAAACCCTTGTCAAGGTCTTTTTGAAAAAAAAATAGCACTAAGGAGAACAACCATGCTCAAGGTCAGATTTTTTATGAACGAGCCCAATGGCAAGCCCTGAAAGCATTTCCAACAGATGATGCCCAGGTTGGGCCAAAAATATGCCATCGAGATGGAGACCATTTCCAAACCCATCGCCGACTACCAGACGGACGAGTATTTCGAATTGGACCTGCCGGCGGCCCCCGCGGTGATGGTGGCCGAAGAGATCGTGGTGGAAGGCGCCGATGTGGCTGAAGCTCAACTGGAGGCCGCGATCTGCCGGCACCTGGGGCTGCCCCTGCCGGAGCCGGAACCAAGCGGGTTCTGGAAGCGCTTATTCGGCAAATAACGTCAGTCTGGCGGGGCGAGGGTGGGTGAATCGGCTCTTTATGGGCTCACCAAAGCAGTCTCAATGATGCCGGCCAAAACGAAAGCCGTACATAAGAATGGGGTTAGCCAATCTGGCTAACCCCATGAATTTTCTGGTAGGCCGTCAGGGACTCGAACCCTAAACCTAGTGATTAAGAGTCACTTGCTCTACCAATTGAGCTAACGGCCCGGCAAAACTTTTTAAATATACTGGCCTCCTGAAATTTTGTCAAGGGAAGCGGGCCGCCAAAAATGCGCCAACCCGTTCATAAAGTGGCGGCAAGCGGTGGCTCAACGCCGCGGGGGAATCTGCGGCCCCGGCCAGCCAGCCAAACGCCGCCAACGACGCCCTTAACGAGGCGACTCCGCCGGATTCCCCGGTATGGGGCCGCGCCGCCGGGGGGAACTCATGCCGGGTGGACCCTCCGCAAAAGTCTCATGCAGGATAGCCGCCCTTGGCTATCCAAACTCTATTGAGGCGCAGGCGAGGGCGCCTACGCTATATTTTGATGAGTACGGATAGCGATAGAGACTTTCGCAGAGGTCTCGGGGTGCAACCACAAAGCACGTTATGACACCCGCAGGCTTTACCGTGAATGTCCCCCCGTAGGGGCGGTTCGCGAACCGCCCCTAAAAAATTTCCTAATAGGGGATGGCCCCAGACGGCTATGGTGGTTTGTCCTGCGCCTGCACAGGCGAGACGCCTGTGCCACCGATTGATGGCCAAATGGTATCAGGAGCCCGGGGGAGGTCTTCCCCCTTGGCGGGTGTAGCCGGAAAGCGGGAAGTCCGGGAGTAAGCGTTCAGCTATCAGCTATCTGTGATCAGCTTCATGAAGTATAATAATAGGTGGCATTATTCCAGTAATTCAATCTTCTTCGGCCTGGTTTGATAAGTTTTTGTTTTTGCTGATCGCTGACTGCTGAACGCTGATAGCTTGTGTCCGGGAAATTCCTTGACCTGTTCCCGGGTTATGACATAAATAAGAAAACATCTCCTGAACATCTCCTGGATAACGATACGCATGGGTGTTACGGTCGCGAAGTTTTTGACCAGCCTGATCCCGCCGCTCCCGTTTCTGCTGGCCGGCTGCCTGCCGCTATGGGTAGGGGCGCTCCTGGCGGGGGTGTCGGGATTGCCGGTGCGCCCGGGGGTTTTGGGAGCAGGGACCTTGGCGGTGCTGGCCCTGATCCTGGCGGCCTTTGCCGGCCGGGAAGCCTTTTGCCCCGGGGCCGGCCGGTGCCCGGCCTGGAAGGTGACATTTGCCCGGCAGCCAATAACCCCGGCCTATATAGCTCTGGCGGTAGCGGGGGTCCTGGGGTTGGCCCTGCAGTTCGGCTGGCGCACCGGCGATGCCACCATTCCCCTGGGCGGTCTGGGCATTCTGGGAGGGTATTTCACCTTTGCCCCGCCCCTGGCGTGGCATCGCCGGGGTTTGGGAGAGGCGGCGGGAGGGCTCTGCTTCGGGCTGCTGCCGGTGGCTGCGGGGCTTTACCTGCAATGCGGCCAGTTGCTGACCGAGGTCCTGCTCTACGGCCTGCCCCTGACCTTCACCGGCTTTAACCTGTTCCTGGTCTACGGGACACCAAGCCCGGGAACCGCGCCGGATTTTCGCACCCTGGCGGCCCGGGTGGCGCCGGCGGCCGCGGCGCTGATTTTTACCATCAATAATGTGCTCACCATCATCGGGTTGGCGCTGATCCTGATCTTCCCGGCCGCCAGCCTGCCCTGGCGGTACGGGTTGTGGCCCCTGTTGATCCTGGCGGTGATCAACCAGGAACTGGTTAAACGCAAAGCCTGCCTGGATGAGAAGCGTATCAGGCTCCTGGCCAGGCTGACCTTAACGCTGCACCTGGGTATGGGTCTGGTGTTCGTGTTGATGCTGTGGCAGAGGCTTTAGGGCAGGTTCCAGGTTTCAGGTTCTGGGTTTTAGGTTTTGGGGTTTTGGTGGCAGGGGGCATTGGGGGAGATTTTCAGCCGATCCTCGCCGGGTCACCTAAAGCGTCGGTGAGCAAACAGAAAATGTAGGGTGCGTCCTACGCACCATTTTTTCCATAATGAAAATTGGCATCAGCCATCACAGGCATCGTGCTCGGCAGTGCCAACGCCCCAGGATCATTATTCATGCATAGGCGTCAAAAGGTAAAGGGCTTCGGGTGGCGGGCGCGGGTGGTGGTCTTCTGCCTCATCCTGGCGCTGACGCCGGGTTGTCAATTCAGTGCGGCCCAGATTTACATTCCCCTGGCCTACGGCCTCACCGGCCTGTGCATTGCTCTTCTCATGTCCCCGACGCCCCTGGCCGCGGTAGTGGGGTTCGTGGCGGGGGTGCTGCTGGGGGCCGCGGTCTACAATAACTCCCTCAAACGCCAGTTATCGGCGTCCCCCGGTGACGGGCCTCCCTGTGACTTCCGCTAAGAGTCCAGACCAGGGATTGGCGGCGGTGCTACAAATCCTGCGGGGCGCCGCCGACCCCATTTCGGGGGAATACCTGGCGGCCCGGTTGGGTCTGAGCCGGGCCGCGGTGTGGAAGCGGGTCCACCGCCTCATGGCCCAGGGTTATGTCATCGAGGGCTCACCCCGGCGGGGTTATCGCCTCCTGGGCGTCCCGGACAAGCTCCTGCCGGAAGAGGTGCTCCAGGGGCTCAAGACCCGCATTTTTACGGGGCCGGTACACTTCTTCGAGACCCTGAACTCCACCAATGATCTGGCCAAGGAACTGGCGGCCCAGGGCGCCCCGGAAGGCGCCGTGGTCGTGGCGGAGGCCCAGACCGGGGGCCGGGGCCGGTTGGGCCGGGAGTGGGATTCACCCCCGGGAGCCGGACTTTACGTCTCCCTGGTGTTGCGCCCGATGCTGCCGCCCATGGAACTGCCCCAGATCACCCTGACCACCGCCGTGGCCGTGGTCCGGGCGGTCCGCCGGGTGGCGGGGCTGGCGCCGGGGATCAAATGGCCCAATGACCTGCTCCTAAACGGCAAAAAGCTGGGGGGCATCCTCACCGAAATGGAGACGGAGAGCGACCGCATCCGCCATGTGGTGGTGGGTTTGGGACTGAACGTCAACAACCCGGGGTTTCCCTTTGAGCTGGCCGCGACAGCCACTTCCCTGACCCTGGAGGCTGGGAGGACGTTTTCCCGGGTGCATCTCCTCCAGGCCTGGCTGGAGGAATTCGAGGAGTTATACAGCCGATTTTTGAACCAGGGGTTTCCGGAAATCCTGGAAGAGTGGAAGGACTCCGCCGTAACCTTGGGGAAGATGGTCACGGTGCGCCAGGGACCCCGGGAAATATCCGGGCAGGCCACAGACGTTGCTCCGGACGGGGCCTTGCTCCTGCGCATCGCTAATGGGGAAATGGTCCGGGTGACTTCCGGGGAAATAACCCCCGGCTCCCATAAGGAACCGGGGGTCTGAAGCCTGGTTGGGCGTTGGAACTATTTTTTCAGTTCTTCGATTTCTGATTTCAGGCGATCCACTTCCGCCTTATATTTTTCCACTTCGGCCTCAGCCATCTTGGGAGGCTCGTAAGCCGGGGTTTCGGGTTTCTTAAAAAACTTATCCTTGGTTTCTTCGAAACCTAAATATACGGCCAGAGCGCCACCCAGAAGAAGAATTAAGGGAAGGCCCCCGGCCAACAGGCCCAGGAAATGCTTCCACCACATGCCGAGCCCGATCAATCCCAGCGCCACCGCGACCAGTCCGCCTACCAAAGCCGTCATGCCCAAACCTCCTTGCCTCAGATTAAGATTTCCAGCTCGTCGCTGGGTTAATCATACGATACCTTACATAGAAACATATTCTTACCAGAAAGGAAAAAATTAATCAAGGAGGAATTCAGCGCAGACAAGGCAGTTTGAAAGGTTTTTCCAATGAAATAGGAAGGTTATATGGTTGAGCGGCTTGACAAAAATCGGCCCGCAATTATAATAACTTTAAATTACCCCCAACGGAGTGGCGAGAACTATCATGGCTGAAAACGATTACTATAAAATCTTGGGAGTTGGCCGGGATGCCTCTGCCGACGAGATCAAGAAAGTTTACCGGAAACTGGCCATGAAGTACCATCCCGATAAGGCCAAAGGGGACAAGAAACAGGCCGAAGACAAATTTAAGCAGATCAGTGAGGCCTACGCCGTACTGAGTAATCCGGAGAAGAAGAAGGAATACGACGAATTCGGCTCCCAGGTCTTTAGACAAAAATTCTCCCAGGAAGACATCTTCCGGGGTTTCGATTTTGGCGACATCTTCGGTGAGGCCGCCTCGGAAGGTATCTTCAGCCGCATCTTCGGGGGGCAGCGGGGCGGCCGGCCCCGGGGCCGGAGCCGCACCTTCAGTTATGGCGGCCCCGAGGGCCATTTCGAACCGATGCCGCCGCTCAAGGGCCAGGATCTCCTGGTGGACGTGCCCATAACCCTCCACGAAATCGCCTTCGGCACCGATAAACTGGTGAGCTTCAGCCACCAGGGCCAGGTGGAAAAGATCTCGGTAAAGATCCCCCCGGGGTCGCTGCCCGGGAAAAAACTGCGCCTCACCGGCAAGGGCAGCCCCGGTCCCATGGGCGGCCCTCCCGGCGATCTCTATGTGAAGCTCAAGGAGATGGAACACCCGGTCTTCAAACGGGAGGGGAATGACCTGTTGGTGGACCGGAAGATCAAGCTGACCGAAGCTACCCTGGGCACCAAGGTAACGGTCCCGACGCTGGACGGCAAGACCATGAGCCTCAAGGTGCCGGCCGGCACCCAAAGCCATACCAAGATGCGCCTCAAAAACTACGGCCTGCCCACGGCCAACGGCAAGGGCCGGGGAGACCAACTGGTCCGCATCATTGTGGAAACCCCCGCCAATCTTACCAAGAAGCAAAAGACCCTCCTGGAAGAACTGGCCAAAGAAGGGCTCTGATGCCGTTTGCGGTGTTCGGTTTTCGGTAAAAATAAAGAGACACGGGTAAGGTGCGCACTGCGCACCATATTGTTTTTTTATTAACTTTTTTACTAATTGCCAACTGCTAATTGCTAATCGCAAGAGGTTGACATGCCCCTGGAACTGGCCCCCAAGGTTTACTGGGTAGGCGCCATTGATTGGACCATTCGGGATTTTCACGGCTATCTCACCGAAGATGGCTCCACGTATAACGCCTATCTGATCGTCGACGACCACATCACGCTCATTGACACGGTCAAAAAAGAATTCGTGCCCGAGATGATGGCCCGGGTGGCCGAGATCGTGGACCCGGCCAAGATTGATTATATCGTCTCCAACCACGTGGAAATGGATCATTCCGGGGGACTGCCCGAAATCATCGATCGGGTCAAGCCGGAAAAGGTTTTCTGTTCGCCCATGGGCAAGGCCGGGTTGCTCCGCCACTACAAAGAGGATTGGCCCTTTGTCGAGGTCAAGACCGGCAGCGAGCTGTCCACGGGGAGATACAACCTGGCCTTCCTGGAGACCCCCATGCTCCACTGGCCGGACTCCATGATGACCTACCTCAAGGAAGAACAAATCCTCTTTTCCAGTGACGGCTTCGGGGCCCACCTGGCGTCCAGCGACCATTTTGACGATGGGCTGCCCGCCTTCCCCCTGGACTATGCCCGGCAGTTGAAAAAGTATTATGCCAACATCCTGATGCCCTTTGGCGCCCTGGTCACCCAGCTCTTCGCCAAGATCGCCCAACTGGGCCTTACCTTTAAGATCATCGCCCCGGACCACGGCCTGATCTACCGCAAAAACATCGACTGGGTGCTGGAGGCCTACCAGCGCTGGTCTGCGGGTATACCGGAACGCAAGGCCCTGGTGATCTACGACACCATGTGGCACAGCACCGCCCTGCTGGCCGAGGCCTTCACCGAAGGTCTCATGGACGCGGGGGTCGAGGCCCAGTTGCACCACCTGCGGCGCACCCATCCCAGCGACATTATCACCGAGGTCCTGGACGCCGGCCTGCTCCTGTTCGGCTCTCCCACCCTCAACAACCAGATGTTCCCCACCGTGGCGCTGTTTTTGAATTACCTCAAGGGCCTGGCCCCCAAAAACAAGGCCGCCGCCGCCTTCGGCTCCTTCGGCTGGAGCGGCCAGGCCGTGGGCCTGATCACCAAAGAACTTGAGGCCATGAAACTCAAGGTGGTCCACGAGGGCTTCAAGGTCAAATATATCCCCGAAGCCGAAGAACTGGCCGCGGCCCGGGCGTTAGGGGAGAAACTGGCGCGGGAGAATTTGCCTGGATAATCTTGAGGGGAAGACCGGGGGACGTTTTTCGTAAGGGGTCCCCTGTCCTCACCTCAAACTCCCCTCCCAGCTCTCTGTAAGAAGACATATAGTGGCACAGGCTTCCAGCCTGCGCGGGTGAAGGGTGTGCCCGCGCCCCATCTTTTCCTCGTTCCCCAGCTGAATTTTGGAATGCCCTTCCCCCGCCTGACTCAGCTCGGCAACTGTTTTCGTTCCCAAGTGCAACTTGGGAACGAGACTAAAGACGTCTTGACGTCATGGCGTCAAGACGATACAATAACTCTATGAAACCCTCACCGAAAAGAGCCACGATTTACTTCGATCCGGACCTGCACCGGGCTTTGCGGCTCAAGGCCGCGGAGACGGAGCAGTCGGTTTCCGAGCTAGTGAATCTGGCTGTAAAGCTCACTCTGGCCGAGGATGTGGAGGATTTGGCCGCCTTCGAGGCCCGGGCGCACGAACCCAACCTGCCTTTTGAGGAAGTCCTGAATGACCTGAGGCAGCGTGGCAAGATATAGGCTGCTGATCAAGCCTTCGGCGGTTAAGGACATCGAAGCCATCCCGTTGAAGCGGGATCGCCAGCGGGTAGTCGAGCGCATCGGCAAGCTGGCTGAGGACCCTCGTCCATTTGGCAGCGAAAAAATATCCGGGCAGGATAAGTACCGGGTGAGGCAGGGACGTTACCGCATCCTTTATGCCATCGACGACCAGGACCTGATCGTGCAGGTAGTCAAGGTCGGCCATCGGAAGGACGTTTACCGGTAAGCATTTTTATCTCGTTCCCAAGCTAAGCTTGGGAACGCCTCTTGCCCCGCAACGCTCACCCCGTTTTCGTTCCCAAGTGCAACTTGGGAACGAGGGAGAGGGAGAGCAACTTGGGAACGAGTGCCTGGACACCCGAGGGCGGGTGTCCTACACTTTTAGAGCAGTGAAATATCAGGTAGGGCGGGCGTCCCCACCCGCCACGGTTTCTCAATTCATGGTGCGTAAGACGCACCCTACGTTTCCGGCTGCGGCGGCAACCTTGAACTTTGAACTTTGAACCTTGAACTTATTATTGCCAACATGAAGACCCGGCTCGACCAACTCCTGGTGGCTCGGGGCCTGGCCAAGAGCCGGGCCCAGGCTCAGGCCTTGATCCTGGCTGGCCGGGTGGCGGTGGAAGGCCTGGCCTCCCCCAAGGCCGGGGCCCTGGTGCCGGAGGCGGCCCGGGTCGCCGTCAAGGAGTCGCCCCCTTTTGTCAGCCGGGGCGGCGAAAAACTGGCCGGGGCCTTGGACTATTTTGCGGTCTCCCCCTCGGGCAAGGTGGCCCTGGACACCGGGGCCTCCACCGGGGGCTTCACCCATGTACTCCTGACCCGGGGCGCCCGGCGCGTCTATGCCGTGGACGTGGGCTACGGGCAGTTGGACCTCAGCCTGAGAGGCGACCCCCGGGTGGTGGTGCTGGAGCGGGTCAACATCCGGTACCTGCCCGCGAGCGCCATCCCCGAGCCCATTGACCTGGCCACCCTGGACCTGTCCTTCATCTCCCTGACCCTGGTGCTCCCGAAAATCCTGGAATTGCTCCGGCCCGGGGGCGAGATCGTGGCCCTGGTGAAGCCCCAGTTCGAGGTGGGCAAAGGCCAGGTGGGTAAGGGCGGGGTAGTGCGAGACCCCCAATTGCAGGAGGCCGCGGTCCAAAAGGTGGCCGCCGCGGCCCTCGCCCTGGGCCTCAAGGTGAGCCCGGCGTTCCCCTCGCCCTTAAAGGGTCCAAAGGGGAATCAAGAATATTTCCTATATGTTATCCGTCCAGAGGCCGCGGCGGATTCTCTTGACAAGCCCCCAAACTGACCTTAAAATTTAAGCTATGAAGTAATCCAAAAAGAAAGACTGAAACCTGGAGTTTTGCCCGCCGAAGGCCGGTAAAATGCCGGGTTGGGAGCAACCTTATGGAAAACCGTATCAAAACCGTGCTCTTACTGGCCGGTATGACCGTGTTCCTGATTGTGGTCGGGAGGCTGTTGGGCGGGCGTACCGGTATGTACCTGGCCTTCATTCTGGCCGTGGGCATGAACTTTTTCAGCTACTGGTTCTCGGACAAAATTGTCCTGAAGATGTACGGCGCCCAGGAAGTGACGCCCGCGGAGGCCCCCCAACTGCACCAGATCGTCGATGAACTGGCCCGGGAGGCGAACATTCCTAAACCGAAAGTCTACATCATCCCGGACGACTCCCCCAACGCCTTCGCCACCGGCCGCAACCCCGAGCACGCCGCGGTGGCGGCCACCGAAGGCATCATGCGCCTGCTCACGCCCTCCGAGCTGAAAGGGGTGCTGGCCCATGAGATCGGCCACGTGCGGAACCGGGACATCCTCATCTCCACCATCGCCGCCACCATGGCCGGGGCCATCATGATCCTGGCGGACATGGCCCGGTTCGGGGCCATCTTCGGCGGCGGCCGGGACAGCGAGGAAGGCCCCGGCATTATCGGGGTCCTGGTGATGTCCATCATCGCCCCCATTGCGGCCATGCTCATCCAGATGGCCATCTCCCGGTCCCGGGAATATCTGGCGGACGAAACCGGGGCGCATCTGGCCCACAACCCCGAATCCCTGGCCCGGGCCCTGGAGAAGCTCTCCATGGGGGTGCAGCGGGCTCCCATGGACGCCAGCCCGGCCACGGCCCACATGTTCATCGTCAATCCGCTGACGGGCAGCAGCCTCATGAACCTGTTCAGCACGCATCCTCCCATTGAAGAGCGGGTGGCGCGCCTGAGGGCCATGCGCAGTTTTTAAGACTGGAGGAACAAAATAATTTCGTGGTATAAAGGGTCATCTGTCCATTGGGGTGGATGACCCTTTTGTATGTAGGCAGCGGGTGTTTCTGGTCGAAGGCACAGATATCTCAGCTTACAGATCTCTCGGGAGATTTGGTCATGAAAAATTGGCTATGGACCATCGCGGCTCTGCTGTGTTTGGTTGTTCTGGCATCGGCAACCTGGGCCGGGCAGGCGCTCCTGGTTAAGGGCATGGAGGCCCAAAAGGCGGGGCGCAACGAAGAAGCCCTGAAACTTCTCAATGCCTACGTCGATCAATATCCCCAGGTACAGGAGGCCAGGTACTACCGGGCCTTGGCCCTCAACGGACTGGGGCGTTATAAAGAGGCCCTGGAAGATGTGGATAAGGCCCTGACGGATAACCCGGGCAATGTGAACTTTCTCCTGGCCAAAGGCAATATCCTGGTGGCCCTGGAGCGCCGCCCCGAGGCCATTTTGATCTATACCCAGGCCATGAAGTGCGATCCCAGGAACGCCGAGGCCTGCAAGGAACGGGGGGACTGCCTGGCCCAGGAAGGCCAGTTCGCCGAGGCCCTTGCCGACCTCAATAAGGCGGCCGGGCTCGCCCCCAAGGACCCGTGGGTGTTCAACAAGCGGGGCATGGTGTGGTTCTGTCAGGGCGAATACCAGAAGGCGGTGGCTGATTTTACCGCCGCCATCCGCCTGCAACCGGACCTGGCGCTCTCCTATTTTTTCCGGGGCAATATCTACCGGCACCACCTGAAAGCTCCGGATAAGGCTATCGCCGATTACCAGAAGGGTTGCCGTCTGGGGAGTGCCCTGTGCTGCGGGGAGCTGGAAAAGATGGGAGTCAAGCCGGCGGCCGGTAGCCAGTAGCGGTTATCAGGCAAATACCGCCAGGGAAGGCAAGGTATCCGTCTGGAGCGGGGAAATTGTCGTGATTTGCAGGAATGAAAACGATATAATTAATTGCGTTTAACCGATTGACTACAACCCGAAATGATCTCGGAGGAAATCCATGAAGTTAAAAACCTGGACAAAAGGTATCTTGACCCTTTTTGCCCTGTTGTTCCTGTCTGTCTGGGCCTTCCAACTGGACGCCTGGGCCCGGGCGGGAGGCGGCCGCTCCTCGGGCAGCCGCGGCTCCCGGTCCATGTCGGCCCCGACACCCTTTACCGCGCCCCGGCCTACGGCGCCATCGTCCACCGTTAATCCCACCCGGCCATCGACACCGTCTCCCGGGGCCACGGCCGCGCCTGGGACCTCGTCCTCGGGAAGCTTCATGCGGAGCTTCGGCGGCGGTCTCCTGGGCGGCCTGGCCGGCGGCATGCTCTTCCGCAGCCTGTTCGGCGGGCCTGCGGCCCAAAGCGGCACCGGCGCCGCCGGGGCCACCGGCGGGGGCGGCATCGGCATGATGGATATCCTGCTGCTGGCAGGCATCGCCTACCTGATCTACTGGTATATCAAGAAAAAGCGCCGGGAGGCCGAAGCCACGGCGGGATATTATCAGAGCAGCGGCAACGTGGAACTGCCGCCCCAGCCGCAGTACGCGCCGCTCTATGACCAGCCCCAGGCCGCGGCGCTGGGGAGCGACCAGGACCTGGAGCGGGGCCTGGCCAACATCCGGCAATACGACCCCTATTTCGACGAAGCCAAATTCCAGGAATGGTGCACGGATACCTTCTTTAAGATTCAGGGGGCCTGGGCCAACCGGGATATGGCCACCGTCCGCACCCTGCTGACCGACGAAATGTACCGGATTTTCCAGGGGGACGCCGACGCCCTCAAGGCCCAGAAAAAGATCAACCGCCTGGAAAATATCGCGGTGCGCTCGGTGGATATCACCGAGGCCTGGCAGGAATCGGGCTCCGACTTCCTTACCGTACGCGTCTTCGCCAACCTGTTGGATTACAACGTCGACGAAACCACCGGCCAGGTGGTGGAAGGCAGCAAAACCGACCCGGTAAAGTTCGAGGAATACTGGACCTTCACCCGCTCCGTGGGCAATAACCCCTGGCAGTTGTCCGCCATCAACCAGGCGCCTTAGAAGCAGGTTCCGGGTTTTAGGTTTCAGGTTTCAGGTAGGGGCGACCCGGTGGGTCGCCCTTTTTTTAATTTCAAGTGAGGTGG
>Ga0351860_1004_pt1 | contig 77472 bp, 66 predicted proteins | sample BONcelHFGM3001F8_FD_206791 | JGI IMG/M metagenome (GOLD analysis project Ga0351860, IMG submission 206791) | Enriched cells from coal bed in the Powder River Basin, Montana, United States - BONCAT cells FGM rep2 HSBNCT.FGM.300.1.F8 ...
TCAAGGAAGATATGGTAGCCGAGCCACCCGACGACGAGTCCAAACCCGAGCTGAATATTATTCAGGCTATCGAACTGGCCATCGCCCACGAAACCGAGGCCCGGAAGAGCTATCTGTCCCTGTCCCAGGAGACCGACGATCTCGAGCTCAAGACCCTCCTCAAAGAAATCGCCATGGAGGAGGCCAGCCATGAGGCGTCCTTACGAAGCCGCCTGCGCCTCTACCAGGAGCGACACGTGCTCCGGGACACATTCTCCCGTTATGTCAGTCCGGAGTTGTGCGAAGAGATCTTGAAGAACCCGGGTCTGCTGGCCCTGGGAGGGCGGCGTCAGCCGGTGACGGTGCTCTTTGCCGATATCCGCAATTTTACCAGCATGTCGGAAGCCATGGCCCCGGAGGCCGTGGTGGAGGTGCTCAACACCTACTTTACCGAGATGGTGGACCTGGTGTTCAAATATCAGGGGACCCTGGACAAGTTTGTGGGCGATGCCCTGATGGCGGTGTTCGGGGTGCCGTTGCCGCTGCCCCAGGCGGCCACCCGGGCGGCGGAATGCGCCCTGGCTATGCAGCGCCATTTGCGGCAAATGCAATCGGCCGGCCAGACCCCTATTCAGGGCATGCGCATCGGCATCAACACCGGGGAGGCCATCGTGGGCAACATCGGCTCCAACAAACGCATGGACTTCACCGTGGTGGGAGATGCGGTTAACGTGGCGGCCCGGCTCCAGGAACTGGCCAAAGAGGTGGAGGCCGACACCCTGATCAGCCAGGCTACCTTTGAGGCCCTGGAGGGCCAGTTTCAGACGGCGCCGGAGCCGTCGGTGGTGTTGCGGGGCCGGAAGGAACCCACGGCCGTGTATCGCCTCAATATCTGAGTCCGAAAATGCTGGGATTCATGGCCATAAAGAAAAAAAGAGTTGGTGAAAAATCTTATTGACAAGCCTTGAGAGATGATTTAATGTGAGAATCTAGATGGCATGTGAAAATTTTCACATTATTCTAAAAAGACGTTCTTGTTTCTGACAAAAAAACTCATTAAAGCCCGAGGAGGGAAATAGATGGCTTTGGTAAACCCACACGGTAAAGAGAAGAAGTTAAAACCCCTACTGCTTTCCCCGGCCCAGGTGGCTGAGGAGAAGAAGCGGGCCAAGGAACTGACTGCAGTCACCCTGACCTCCCGGGAAACGGCCGACCTCATCATGATGGGGATCGGCGGCTTCACCCCCCTGGACGGCTTCATGGGCCACGACGACTGGAAAGGCTCCTGCAGCGACGACATGAAACTGAAGGATGGCACCTTCTGGCCCATCCCTGTTACCATGTCCGTCAACCAGGGCAAAGCCGACTCCATCAAGATCGGCCAGGAAGTCCTGCTGGTGGACGAAGAGACCGAAGAGATGATGGGGACCATGAAGGTCACCGAGAAGTACAAAATCGATAAGAAATGGGAATGCAAGCAGGTTTTCACCACCGATGAGATGGACCACCCCGGCGTCCAGATGGTCATGGGGCAGGCTGACGTCAACCTGGCCGGCACCGTCAAGGTTTGGAGCGAAGGTTCCTTCCCCAAGGATTACCCTGGCGTTTATATGCGCCCGGAAGAGACCCGGCGGATCTTCGAGCAAAAGGGCTGGAGCACCATCGCCGCTATGCAGCTCCGGAACCCCATGCACCGCTCCCATGAATACCTGTGCAAGATCGCCATCGAAATCTGCGACGGCGTCCTGATCCACCAACTCCTGGGCAAACTGAAACCCGGCGACATCCCGGCGGAAGTACGGGTAGAAGCCATCAACACCCTGGTGGAGAATTACTTCGTGAAGGACACCGCGGTTCAGTGCGGTTATCCGCTGGACATGCGTTATGCCGGCCCCCGGGAAGCCCTGTTCCACGCCTTGTTCCGGCAGAACTTCGGCTGCTCCCACCTGATCGTCGGCCGCGACCACGCCGGTGTGGGCGAGTACTACGGCCCCTTCGACGCCCAGAAGATTTTCGACACCATTCCCGCAGATGCTCTGGAAACCAAACCCCTGAAGATCGACTGGACCTTCTATTGCCACAAGTGCGACGGCATGGCCTCCATGCGCACCTGCTGCCACGGCAAGGAAGACCGCCTGATGCTCTCCGGCACCATGCTGCGCAAAATGCTCTCCGAAGGCCTGGATGTGCCGGACCACTTCAGCCGTACCGAAGTTCTGAAGGTGCTCCGTAAGTATTATGCGGGTCTGACCGAGAAAGTGGAAGTCAAGGTGCACGGCTTCGCCACCGGCGACATCAAAAAGAAGTAGGTAGAGTAAGGTGGTGCAGGGGCGGAAGTACCCTTCCGCCTCTCACCGCACCATGCAGGTATATAACAAGATAACTGCTTAACCCTAATGAGGAGGTTTTACGTTATGCCGAGTTTCGTAATCGTGGAAAAATGTGACGGCTGTAAAGCCCTGGACAAGACTGCTTGCCAGTACATCTGCCCCAATGACCTGATGGTCCTGGAACCCGAACAGAAGAAGGCGTACAACCAGGAGCCGGAACAGTGCTGGGAATGCTACAACTGCGTCAAGATCTGCCCCCAGCAGGCCATCGAAGTCCGGCACTATGCGGACATCATGCCCCTGGGCTCCAGCACCATCCCGCTGCGCGGCTCCGACAACATCATGTGGACCATCAAGTTCCGGGACCAGAAGACCATCAAGCGGTTCAAGTTCCCCATCCGCACCACCCCGGAAGGTTCCATTGATTGCTTCAAGGGCGCAAAGTTGCCCACCGCGGCAGACCTTAAGAAACCCGGTTTCTACACCGGCCCGGCCCGCACCGAGTAGTCTGTACCGCAGCGAAAATTTAAGGAGGACATTGAGATATGGCTCTGGAAAGAGAATTTTGTAAATGGTCTTTTTGTGCGAAACCCGTGGTAGAAACCATTGAAACCGACCTGCTGCTGGTGGGCGGTGGCATGGCTTGCACCGGCGCCGCGGTTGAAGCTATGGCTTATGCCAAGGATCTCGGCCTGAAGGTCACCCTGGTTGACAAAGCCGCCCTGGATCGTTCCGGCGCGGTGGCCATGGGTCTGTCGGCCATCAACACCTACATCGGGCCGGAAAACAAAATAGCTGACTATGTGGGCATGGTGCGCACCGACCTCATGGGCATCATCCGGGAAGACCTGGTCCACAGCGTCGGCGCCCACGTCGACCAGACCGTGCATGACTTCCAGGATTGGGGCCTCCCCATCTGGCAGAAAGACGCCGAAAACCACACCGTTGACGGCCAGGTGGCCAGAGACGAGGGCCTGCCGCTGCTGAAAGACGGCGGCAAGTGTGTCCGTTCCGGCCGTTGGCAGTGCATGATCAACGGTGAGTCCTACAAGGTGCTCGTGGCCGAAGCCGCCAAGAACGCCCTGGGCATGGAAAACATCCACGAGCGCGTCTTCATCGTCAAGCTGTTGACCGACAAGAACAACAGCAACCGCGTGTGCGGGGCGGTGGGTTTCAGCGTCCGTGAGCACAAGACCTACGTCTTCAAATGCAAAGCCATGATCATCGCCTGCGGCGGTGTGGTCAACGTCTTCCGGCCCCGGTCGGTGGGTGAAGGCCAGGGCCGCGCCTGGTACCCCGTATGGAACGCCGGTTCCACCTATGCCATGCCCGCGGAAATCGGCGCCAAGATGGTTCTGATGGAAAACCGTTTCGTTCCGGCCCGGTTTAAAGACGGTTACGGCCCGGTCGGCGCCTGGTTCCTGTTCTTCAAGGCCCAGGCCACCAACGCCTACGGCGAAGACTATATGGCCAAGAACTGGGAGAAGGTTAAGGAAGAGTATCCCGGTTACGCCGATGCTCCGGGCACCTGTCTCCGTAACCATGCAGCCATGATGGAAATGCGGGCTGGCCGCGGCCCCATCATGATGCACACCGACAAGGCTATGCAGGCACTGGCCCAGGTTCTCTCCAAGAAAGAGCTGAAGCACCTCGAAGCCGAAGCTTGGGAAGACTTCCTGGATATGTCCATCTCCGCCGCCTGCCTGTGGGCCTCCTTCAACATGGAGCCCGACAAGGTGCCGTCGGAAATCATCCCCTCCGAGCCGTATCTGCTGGGTTCGCATGCCGGCTGCGCCGGTCTGTGGGTCTCCGGTCCTTCCAAGGGCTACATGGGCGCGCCGGACAGCTGGTTCTGGGGTTATGACCGCATGACCACCGTTGAAGGTCTGTTCACCGCCGGTGACGGCGTCGGCGCCTCCGGTCACAAGTTCTCCTCCGGTTCCCACGCTGAGGGCCGCATGGCCGCCAAGGGCGCCCTGGCTTTCATCCTGGACCACAAGGCCGACAAGCTGGAAGCGGCTCAGAACATCGACGAGGTTATCGCCGAGATCTACCTGCCCTTCGAGATCTTCGAGAAGTACAAGGGCTACACCACCGCCCCGGAGATCAACCCCAACTACCTGATGCCCAAGCAGGTCCAGACCCGCTTGCAGAAGCTGATGGACGAGTACGTGGCCGGTTGTACCCCCATGTACCAGACCAACAAAATCATGCTGGAAGAAGGTCTGAAGCGCCTCACCCTGCTGAAAGAAGACGCCACCCGGTTGGCCGCCCGTGACCTGCACGAACTGATGCGGGCCTGGGAACAGTATCACCGGATTCTCTCCGGTGAGGCCCACCTGCGCCACATCCTGTTCCGGGAAGAGAGCCGTTATCCTGGGTACTACTACCGGGCCGACTTCCTGAAAATCGACGACAGCAAGTGGAGGGTGTTCACCATTTCTCAGTACGACAAGAACACCAACGAGTGGAAGTTTGAGACCGAGCCTTACAAACAGCTGGTTAAGTAAGAACGGCTAGGTTCCGGGGCTTCGGGTAATCCCGAGGCCCCGGGCTGTTTTTTGGCCGTGGTCTCAGGCCTTCCGGCCAGCCACGGCCATTTTTTTTGCGGGATGCATCACCATCCCCCCACCAGAGCGACATTTTCCTTGAACCCATATTCACAATGTATTATACAAGGAGAAAGTGGGTCTCAGGGCCTGGGCCGGAATCGAACCCCGGCCAATGCTCTGGATCGCTTCAATGTCCCCAAGGAGGACTTGTGTGAACGCCGATAACAAAATTCTGGTCATCGGGGGAGGCATGAGCGGCCTCACCGCAGCCCTGGAGGCGGCGGAAGCCGGGTCTCAGGTGATCATCACCGAGGCGGGCCCGTACCTGGGCGGCCGGGTTGCCCAACTCCACCGATACTTCCCCAAGCTCTGCCCTCCCACCTGCGGTTTGGAAATCAACTTTCGCCGGATCAAAGAAAATCCCAACATCAGCTTTTACACCATGGCGGAAGTAACCCAGGTCAGCGGCAGCGCCGGCAATTTCGACGTCACCGTAAAGGTGCAGCCCCGCTATGTCAATGACCGCTGTGTAGCGTGTCATGCCTGTGCGGAAGCGTGCCCCCAGTGGCGGGTCAACGATTTCAACTACGGTCTGGACAAGACCAAAGCGGCCTATCTGCCCTATGATATGGCCTTCCCCCAAAAATACGTCATCGACAAAAGCGTGTGTAGCGGCGACTGCGGCCAGAAGTGCCTGGAAGCCTGCAAATACGACGCCATCGAACTGCACATGAACCCCCAGACCTTGAACTTCAACGTGGGCGCCGTCATCATGGCATCCGGCTGGGAGCTCTACGACGCCACCAAGATGGACAACCTGGGGTTTGGCGTGGTGGCCAACGTCGTCACCAACATGCAGATGGAACGCCTGGCGGCCTCCAACGGTCCCACCGGCGGCCAGATTCTCCGGCCCAGCGACCAACAGGCCCCCAAGAAAGTGGCCTTTGTGCAGTGCGCCGGCTCCCGGGATGAAAACCACCTGCCGTATTGTTCCTACATCTGCTGCATGGCATCCCTGAAACAGGCCACCTACGTGCGGGAAAAAGACCCGGAGACCGAAGTTTATATCTTCTACATTGATATCCGCACCCCGGGCCGCTACGAGCAGTTTTACTGGAAGGTCAGAGACGATGAGAATGTCCATCTGATTAGGGGTAAGGTGGCCAAGATCACCCAGGAACCCGGGACCGACAACGTCGTGGTAGTGGCCGAAAATACCGCCACCGGCGACAAGCAGAGCCAGGTCTTCGACATGGTGGTCCTGGCGGCGGGCATGGTGCCCTCCACCAAAGCCTCCCCCTTCCCCCTGCCGTTGTCTTACACCCCGGATGGCTTCGTCATTCAGGACCTGTTGCCGCCGGGAGTCTATGCCGTGGGAACCTTGAAGGGCCCCCTGGATGTGACCAAGTCGGTGCAGGATGGCACCGGGGCCGCCCTTAAGAGTCTCATCGCCCTGGGCAGGAGGTCATGATGGAAATCGAAAAGAAATTCGGCGTATATTTGTGCAAGGGCTGTGGCATCGCGGAGGCCATAAATTTTGAGAGCCTCCTGAAGGTGATCAAAAAAGAGGGAAAAATCCAGCACATCAAAGAAGCTGACATCCTCTGCAGCCCCGAAGGCCGGGCCATGATCCTGGAAGACCTCAAGCCGGATGGCGAAGGCATCAACTCCATCGTCGTGGCGGCCTGCTCCCCCCGGGTGAAATACGAAGAGTTTGATTTTCCCAATGTCCTGGTGGAGCGCTGCAACATCCGGGAACAGGTGGCCTGGACCCAGGAACCCAACAACGAACACACCCAGGCCCTGGCGGAAGACTATCTGCGCATGGCCTGCGCCCGCATCAAGAAGCTCGGGATGCCGGAGCCGTACGAGACCGAATGCGACAAGACCATCCTGGTCATCGGCGGCGGCACGGCCGGCTTAAGCGCCGCCCTGCAAGCGGGCAACAACGGCTACCAGGTGGTCCTGGTGGAGAAAGAGCCCCAGTTGGGCGGGTTCGCGGCCAGGATGCACCGGCAGACGCCTTCCAGCTACCCCTACACCACGCTCCAGGAGCCGGCGGTTTTCAAGATGATCCAGGAAGTCCAGAATCATCCCAAAATCAAGGTGATGACCGCGGCTAATCTTGAGAAACTCGATGGCCAGCCGGGCCTGTTGGACGCCACCATTCAGGTAGGCGGCGACGTAGAGACCCTGCGGGTGGGGAGCGTGGTGCTGGCGGCGGGTTGGAAGCCTTACGACGCCACCAAGCTCGTCAAGCTGGGCTACGGCCTGTCCAAGGACGTGATCACCAATATCGAGATGGAGGAGATGGCCAAAGCGGGCAAGATCGTGCGGCCCTCCGACGGCAAAGCCCCCGAATCGGTGGCCTTCATTCAGTGCGCCGGTTCAAGGGACCCGGAACATCTCCCCTACTGCTCCGACTTCTGCTGCACGGCCTCTCTGAAGCAGGCCCTGTATGTCCGGGAGAGCAACCCCAACGCCGTCGCCTATATCCTCTATAAGGATATCCGCACCCCGGGGCAGACGGAGCTGTTCTACAAGCAGGTGCAGAGTGATCCCGGCGTCATGCTCACCAAGGCGGAGATCGCCGAAGTGGGACTCGGTGACGGCGGCAAGCTGCGCATCAGCGCCACCGACACCCTGTTGGGGGCCAACGTGGTCTTCGAGGCCGATCTGGTGGTTCTGGCCACCGGCATGGTCCCGGCGACTGCGGACGAGGCGGTGCTCAACCTCGGCTACCGTCAGGGACCGAATCTGCCCGACCTGGAGTTGTTCCAGGGCTTCGCCGACTCCAACTTCATCTGCTTCCCGTACGAAACCCGGCGGACCGGCATTTTTGCCGCCGGCTGCGTCCATCAGCCCATGAACATGGCCATGGCCACGGAGGACGGCGTCGGCGCCGCCTGCAAGGCCATTCAGGCCGCGGAGCACGTCGCCGCAGGCATGGCGGTATCTCCCCGGGCCTGGGACATTACCTTCCCGGACCCGTTCATGCAGCGCTGCACTTCCTGTAAACGTTGCACCGAGGAATGTCCCTTCGGCGCCATCGAAGAAGATGAAAAAGGCACGCCCTTTTTCAAGATTAACCGTTGCCGGCGCTGCGCCACCTGCATGGGGGCCTGTCCGGAGCGTATCATCTCCTTCAAGGACTACAGCGTCGACCAGATCGGCTCCATGCTTAAGAGTCTGGATGTGCCGGAAATCGAGGATGAAGACGATCCCCTGGCGCCTCTCCGGGTCATCGGCCTGGTGTGCGAAAACGACGCCTACCCGGCCCTGGACGCCGCGGCCCTGCATAAGCTGCACTTGAACCCGATGGTCCGGTTCATCTCGCTGCGCTGCCTGGGGTCCTTCAACATGGTGTGGGTCTCCGACGCCTTCTCCCGGGGCATTGACGGCATCATTCTCCTGGGCTGCAAGCACGGGGACGACTATCAGTGCCACTTCGCCAAAGGCAGCGAGCTGTGCGAATACCGCATGAGCAAGTTGTCAGAGACCCTGGACAAATTGGGCCTGGAATCAGACCGGGTTATACAGTACCAGGTCAGCCATTCCGACTTCGACATCCTGCCCAAGCTTATTGACGACTTTGTGGCCCGGGTGCGAGAGATCGGCCCCAACCCCTTCAAGGAATTATAGGAGGTATGATCCATGGCAGGCGAAACTCTCATTAAACCGGACCTCCAATTCGTGAAGCGGGTAATGGCCGCCGGGGGGGACACGGTCAAGAAGTGTTACCAATGTGATACCTGTTCGGTGGTGTGCAACCTCACCCCGGATCAGAAACCCTTCCCCCGGAAGGAGATGCTCCAGGCCCAGTGGGGCTTGAAAGAGGTCCTCAGCGACCCGGATATCTGGCTGTGCCATCAGTGCAGCGACTGCACGGTCTATTGCCCCCGGGGCGCCAATCCCGGCGAGGTCCTGGGCGTCCTGAGGCAGATGGCCATCGAGAAGTATGCCACACCGCCGTTGCTGGCCAAGGCGGTGGGAGACCCCAAGTTCCTGCCGTTGCTCATCGCTTTCCCGATGCTGCTCTTGATGCTGGCCCTGAAGCTCACCGGGCACTGGAACATCCCGGAAGGGACCATCGTTTACTCTCACCTTTTCCCCACCCTGCTGGTGGACGCGATCTTTGTGCCCGCCTTCTTCTTTGCCGTGGCGGTGCTGGGCAAAGGGGTGCTGGCCTTCTGGAAGGACATCAATGCGCCGCATCCGTGGCGGGTCAAAGTGGAAGGCAACCTGGTGAGAAACCTCATCGCTACGAAATTGGATATCTTGTTTCACAACCGCTTTCGGTCGTGTGAAACGACCTATACCCGCTCCACCAATCACCTGTTCCTGGTGTTCGGGTTCATCTTTTTGCTCATAGTAACCACCTGGGGGTTCCTCAATGAGTGGGTGTTGCACAACGAACCTCCTTATTTTCTCCTGTCACCGCTAAAGCTGCTGGCCATGGCCGGGACCGCCTCCTTGCTCTATGGGATCTGGAATATCGTTAAAGAGCGCCAGGCCAACGCCGCCAAGGCGGGGTACGGGTCCTACTATGACTGGTTCCTGATCTACGTGATCTTCGCCGTGGGCGCCACCGGCCTGCTCGCCTGGCTCTTCCGCCTGGTGGGCATCAAGATCCTGGCCTACCCCACGTACTTCCTGCACCTGACCGCCATCTTCATGCTGTTCTTCTATGCGCCGTACACCAAGATGGCCCATATCGTCTACCGCACCGTGGCTATGCTCCACGCCCGCATGTCGGGCCGGGGCTTCTAACCGCAACGGCAGGCGCCTGAAACCCAGCCGGCCCCCAAGAGGGGGCCGGTTTTTTTATCGCCAAGGTGTTTGCAATGATGGGTGGTACCATTTCGCAACCAATCGGTGGCACAGGCGTCTCGCCTGTGCAGGCGCAGCTAAACCTCCATGACCGTTTGGGGCCACCCCCAAACATGAAATTCCTCGTAGGGGCGGTTCGCGAACCGCCCCTGCGAGTGGACTTTCACGGTAAAGCCTGCGGCGACCATCCCTCGTTCCCAAGCTCCCGCTTGGGAACGCACTTGCCCGCCAAGCTCTGCTTGGCCAGTGCAGGGACGGGCCATCGGGCTGTGTCATGGTGCGCAGGGCGCACCCTACATTTCCCCTCTTCCCCCTGCTCTTGTAAATCCACCGCGGTAAACTGGTCACTAGAACACAAAGCAGAGCTTTGATTACAAGTGCGTTCCCAAGCGGGAGCTTGGGAACGAGGATTAACTCCATTCCCTGCCTTCACCCCCTGACTTGTGAGTAAAGGTTAGCCCCCCAACGGGGGTGTATAGACGGGGGGAGAGGGCTAGGTGAAGGGGGGAGAAAAAACTTTTGGCAACGATTGGAGAGAGGGCTTCTACCTTCAGAAATCCTCCGTTTGAATTTAAATGCAGGAACCGGTTTGAATTTAGGAGAGGAAGTGTACCCCACATTCCAGGTTATTACCTACTTGTGGGGTATATACCCCACAAGCTTGCTTTTTTCTAGTTTGTGGGGTATAGGATATACAAGAGAGAGTCGCCCCATGGTCATCGAACAGGTTTGGGAAGAAAGCCGGGACTATTACCTCGACTATCAGAGAAGGCTCATAGGGGAACTGCTGATTTCTCCGGTGGGGTCGATCAAGCGCCGCAAAAGCTGGGGAGGCTGGTTCTTATACCTGCATAAAAGGAAAGGGCAGGGATTTGAGGATGTGTATCTGGGGGGCGAAAGCGATCCGTCCGTAAAAAAAATCGCTGAAAAAATTAAAAATCGTCAAAGACTGATCCGCGAATTACGCTCCACCAAAAACGCCTTAAAACTTTTGAAGGCTAATAAAATGTCTCGAGCCCTGAAAGATTTTACGGAACCCCTGCGGAAGCTGCTGGCAGCAATGGAGCGGCTTGGCTTTTTTGAGGCGGGTATTGAGCTGATCGGCAGTTATTGTTTTAAAGTCTATCAAAGCCATTTCGGGGTTGAATGGTTTCCTTTACGCACCATTGATATCGACTTCGCGGTCCCGATACCTTATAAGGGGCCTCCTACAGATTTGGAAGCCGTACTCAAGGAACTCGGCTTCAGACAGGAATTTTGCGCTGACGGCACTATTTATTTTGAAGGCAATGGGCTTAAGATAGAATTTCTCCAACCGAGAAAAGGCAGTGGGGCCAAAGGAAAATCTCCAGAAGTCAAAGAATTAGCCACGGTGCCAATACCGTTACCTTATCTCAATCTCCTCCTCGATAATAAAGTGGAAGTTTCATTGAGAGATATTGGACGCATCGCCTTGCCATCCATGCCGGCCTTTACCCTGCATAAACTCTTGATTGCCTCTCTTTCGGAAAGAAAGGAAAAACGGGAAAAGGACTATATCCAGGTCTGCGCCGTGGCGAAAAAAATCATGACTGATAGAAAGTTAATTGATGAGGTTCAAAACATCTTTTTTAATATGCCGGAAAGCTGGCGCAAAAAAATCAGTGATTCGGCTCAAATTCTGCCGGAGTTTGTGGGAGATTGCAACGTCGATTTTTCGACGCTCCTATCATACCCAAAGTGACTTTGAGGCGAGCTTTACCTGTTTTTCCCTACAAGATGGCCCGTATTTTCTACCGCGTCGTGGTCATTTTCCACGCCCGCATGTCGGGCCGGGGCTTCCGGGACGGCATCTGCGCCCCGGGGTTTATTAAGGGATTCCGATTTAGCTAAAATTTTGATAAGATATCCCTAAGCCAAGAAAAAACCTAAGGAGTTGAATATGGTAGATTTGAATATGAAGGTGGTGGAGCCCCGGAAGCTGACCCCGCAGAGCCGTTTCAAGTTCCGGTGTCACCCTGGAATATCCTGCTTTACCGAGTGCTGCGGCAAGACCACCATCATCCTTACCCCCTATGACATCCTGCGCCTGAAAAACCGCCTCAATATGAAGGCGGCGGACTTTCTGGCCCAATATACCAGGATGGAGCTCCATGATAAGTCGGGTCTGCCCATGATGATCATGGACATGCCCCGGTTCGATCACCACTGTCCCTTTGTCAAGCCGGTCACCGGCTGCACGGTCTATAAAGACCGCCCGGCCACCTGCCGCTACTATCCCATCGGCCAGGGCAGCCTCATCACCGAAGAGGGCCTGGACGAGTTCTACTTCTACGTCCGGGAGCCTCACTGCCGAGGCTACGAAGAGCAGGACGAGTGGACCGTGGAGACTTGGCGGGCCGACCAGGGGGTGGACAAATACGACGAAATGAACCGGGACTGGAAGCTCATGATGCTGCGCCGGGCCGAAGATGGCGGGCCGGTCACCGATGAGCGGGGCAACAAGCTCTTCGCCATGGTCATGTATGACCTGGACCAATTCCGGAACTTCGTCTTCAAGAGCCGCTTCCTGACCGTCTTTAACGTGGATGACGACGTCCAGGAGCGGATCTGGGACGATGACGAGGAACTCCTGAAGTTCGGGTATCAATACCTCAAGAGTGTCTTGAAGATCGAGGACACCCTGGAGATCAAGCAGCCGGTGGGCCCGGGTCCCGGGGCCACCACCATGACCTTCTGAGCCTCGTCGGGCGGGCCGGCAGTTCGGGTTGAGGTCCTCCCCGCTTCATTTTCCGGCCCGGCGGCGCCGACGGCTGCGGCTGGCATCGGAGCCCAGAACGGCGCGCCCCCTACAACCCTTTATCCGGCTGAGTTGGCCATCTCGCCGGCGACCTGACCAGGAGGCAACCTGACCACGACCTTAGAGAGCAAAGATAGTGCGGCGGAGATCACCGAGATCCTCCATAACTATCGGGTGGTGGCGGTGGTGGGGCTGTCCGACAAGCCCGACCGGCCCAGCTATCGGGTAGCCAAGTACCTCCAGGAGCATGGCTACCGCATTGTGCCGGTCAACCCCGTGCGCCGGGAGATTCTGGGGGAAAGGTGCTACGCCGGTCTCAAGGATATCCCTTTCCCGGTGGAAATCGTCGATATCTTCCGGAACGTGGATGCAATCCCGGATCTCGTGGCTGACGCCATCGCCGTGGGAGCGAAGGTGGTGTGGATGCAGCAGGGGCTGGAAGAACCCGACTCGGCCCGTAAAGCCAAACAGGCCGGCCTCCTGGTGGTGATGAACCGTTGTATGAAGATCGAACATGATCAACGCCATCGTTAACCGAGAAAATATCCGGGTGGGACATCCGCCCGTATGCTGTTAAGGAGTCGGACCGCATGGAAATTACCCTGTTCAATAAAAACGGCAAACCCGCGGCCTATATCGCCGATGACGGGGAGACCATCTATCTGTGGGACGGCCGCCCCGTGGCCTATGTCTCCGAGGACAAGGTGTTTGACTGGAACGGCAGGCAACTGGGGTGGTTTAACAACGGCACGATCTTTGACATCTATGGCCTGAGGAGCGGCTTTATCAAGAGTAAATCCCCCATCGCCACGGAAATGGAACCGCTCAAACCCCAGAAACACCTGAAGCCGGCCAAAGGGGAAAGACAGTCCCACGTATTGAAACCGGTTTTGTGCTATGGGTACTCCAGTAAGAATTTGGAGGACCTCTTGGAGGCCGGCGGCCAGCGCTGACCGTTTCTTGATCCGGGCCACCCTGCCTTTGATGCGGCGCCGCCGCGAATGTCTGGTGGCCCGCTCCGGCAAGACCCGCCCAAAACTACCCCCGATTGTGGCCACGCAGTGCCCCTGATCTCCGCGCCAATTTTTCCCGCCAACCCTGCCCGCGGCGCGATCGCCTCTCTTACCAAAGAGAGACCGCTGCGAAAGTCTCTAACGCTATTATCCCTGATCAAAATGTAGCGTCGGCGCCCTCGCCTGCGCCTAAATAGAGTATGGACAGCCGAGGGCGGCTGTCCTACATGAGACTTTCGCAGAGGTCTCAACGAGCAATCAGACGAATATTATTTGTCATTCTGAGCGTAGCGTAGAATCTCTCTTTCTTAGCCGCCGAGATTCGCAACGAAGCTCGCTCCGTTCAGAACAACATGAATATTCATGGTCTTTTGAATGCAACTTCGTAGAAAAACCGTGGCCCCGGGCCAGTCTCGGTCTCCCGGAAGAAAAATAATTGAAAATCCCTATCTTATGACTTATGGTGGGTGGAATGAGGTTGGGAAGATGCCATGGCTAAAGATAGCCTTGAGAAGCGATATGAAAAGCACGGGCGCATAAAGCCCTGCGTACTCACCCGGGATGATATCCTGGCGTTAACCGCGATAATCCAACGAACCTTCACCAAGCCCGAAATCGACCGATATTTTCGCATCTCCACGGTCCTCAATCACACCCGGGTTTTTTCCAACTCAGCCGAGCATCTCTTGAGCCTGAAGGATTTGGGAGACCGGATGGCCGACCTGTCGTTTTGGATTGAGGGCTGGGACCAAAAAACCCGCTTTGATAAGAATATTCTGCTCGATTTCAGCAAATATTCCATCCAACTCAATGTCGAAGGCACGGACCCGGTTTGGGTATACGACACCTATAACAACATAACTAATTATTTAAAAAAGAAGACTGCCTGGTATTGCCCCATAATTATTATGGAAAAGGTTATTGTATTTTTTATTACTATCATATTAATTGCTAATATCATCATTGCAGTTAAGAAAGGTGACCCGTCATATTATTTAGATAAGCTCGGGTTGTTGGTGTTATGGATGGTTTTAGTCTTCTATGACACCAGAAAAATATGGCCATACTCCAATATCCGGCTGAAAGAGGATAAAACTTACTTAACCAGGGAAAATGTCAGCATGTTGGTCATGATCCTCGTGGTCAGTTTGGCCATATTCATAGGGACCGTCCTGCCATTCATGCGTTAGGGGTAGTTGAAGGGACAGCCGGGTCGGGGACCGGAAGCGGCACGAGCGGCGTAGACCAAGGAAGGCGAATGCTGGCCAAAGTGAAAAGCGGGGCCCTGCTGGGGGTGGATGCCTACATCGTCGAGGTGGAGGTGGACCTGGGCTCTGGTCTGCCAACCTTCACCACCGTGGGCCTACCCGAGATCGCGGTCAAGGAGAGCAAGGACCGGGTCCGGGCCGCAGTGAAGAACTCCGGTTATAAGTTCCCCATCGGCCGCGTTACCATCAACCTGGCCCCCGCCGACATCCGCAAGGAGGGCACCGGTTTCGATTTGCCGATGGCGGTGGGTATCATCGCTGCCCAGGGCCTGCTGCCGCCTGGAGCGGCGGACGCCTATCTACTCTACGGCGAACTCTCCCTGGACGGCCGCCTCAAACCCACCCGTGGGGTGCTCTCCATGGCCCTGGCCACCCGGGCGGCGAATCTCGCCCTCATCATTCCCCAAGCCAACGCCCGGGAAGCCGGGGTGGTCCAGGGGATCAACATCTATCCCGCTGAGCGCCTGTCCCAGGTTATGGAGTTTTTAAACGGGCGGGAGCCTTTAGCGGCCCTCATTCCGGAGCCGCCGGCGCTGGTGACGCGGCCCCCGGCCTATGACGAGGATTTCCGGGACGTCCGGGGCCAGGAGCCGGTGAAACGGGCCCTGCTCATCGCCGCCGCCGGCAGCCACAACGTCCTGATGCTGGGTCCGCCCGGGGCCGGCAAGACCATGCTGGCCCGGAGCCTGCGCACGGTGCTGCCGCCGTGGAGCTTCGAAGAGGCCCTGGAGACCTCCAAGATCTACAGCATCATGGGGCGCCTGAAACCCGGCCAGGCCCTGGTGCCCCGGCGTCCCTTCCGATCGCCGCACCACACCATCTCGGACGCGGGGCTCATCGGCGGCGGCACTATTCCCCGGCCCGGGGAGGTGAGCCTGGCCCACCACGGGGTGCTCTTTCTGGACGAGCTGCCGGAGTTCCGCCGCTCCACCCTGGAGGTGCTGCGGCAACCCCTGGAAGAAGGCAAGGTCACCATCTCCCGAGCGGCCACCTCCCTGACCTACCCGGCCCGGTTCATGCTGGTGGCGGCCATGAACCCCTGCCCCTGCGGCTTCCTGGGCGATCCCAAGCGGGTCTGCACCTGCACCCCCAACCAGATCAGTTCCTACCGTTCCCGCATCTCCGGGCCGCTGTTGGACCGGATCGACATCCAGGTCCAGGTGCCGGCGGTGCCGTTCCGGGATATGGCGGGGCCGGAATCGGGCGACGGCTCCAAAGAGATGCGGGCGAGGGTCATCGCGGCCCGGGAGGTTCAGGGGCACCGGTTCCGCAAAACCCGCATCTACGCCAACGCCCACATGCCGGCCCGGCTGGTCAAGCAGCACTGCGCCCCCTCCCCCGAGGCCCAGCGCCTGCTGGAGACCGCCATGGAGCGCCTGGGCCTCTCCGCCCGGGCCTATCACCGCATCCTAAAAATCGCCCGCACCATCGCCGACCTGGAAGGTGAACCTTCCATCACCCCGGCCCACGTGGCCGAGGCTATCCAGTATCGGACGATGGATAGGAAGTTTGGGTAGAACGGCATGCAGGGGTGATTTTTCAAGGATATTATTCACAATTTGTCAACTGGTCACATGCATCATTGGCCATCCCCGAAAACCACCAGGGGGGCCCAGAAGAAGGGAGCGCGGTATTGCTCCCCCTTATCGCCCTCCAACAAAGCCCGCTTGATCTTCCGCAGGGCCGCGGCCCGGCCGCGGTCCTGACTGAGATAGCGATACATCCCCACATTCAACTCCTTGGCGGACTGCGATTCCACCGACCATAGGGTGACCGTGACTGCCGGGCTTCCGGCGTACATAAAGGCCCGGGTCAGGCCTATAACCCCCTCCCCCTGAATCTCGGAACCGCGGCCGGTGTTGCAGGCGGACAGGGACACCAAGTCGGCATTGAGTTTCAAGCCAAAGACATCCCCCATGGTCAGGTAGCCGTCCTCTTCGGGATGAGAGAGGACCAGCGCCGGTTGTGCCACTTGATTCACTTCTCCAGGCAGGACGCCGTGGCAGGCAAAGACCAGGTAGCGATACGCCGTCAGCCTGGCAGCCTGGTTTAAGGTAAAGACCGTACTCCGGGAGGCCTCTTCTTTGACGATCAGGGGTTTACTCTGCTCCGGGGCTTTGAGCAACTCTTTGATGGCCCGGGCTTCGTCTTCAGTCTCCGGCAGTTCCGCAAAGCTCCCCCGCATGATATCCAGATAGGCCCGGGTCTGGAGGCCGCGGACCGACTTATCTTCCGCTTGGGCGCCGGAGACTTTGCCATACCGCGGATTGGCAAAGGCCAGGAGGGGGTAGGGAGGTTGGGCCTGCTTCCGGGCTCGGGCCTCCCTCAGGGTTTTGAGCAGTGAAGCCGAAGACAGATAGGCGATGGCATGATCTTCTACCAGATAATGCGGCGGCTGCCCGGGAGCCTGGGACTCCAAGACCTCGAAGGGCAGGGAATAAAGGGGGCCGGTAGGGACGATATATAGGCGGCTGCCGGGGACCAGGGCCGAATGGACCTGGCCGGGAATGAGCAGATTGTGGAGTTCCAGCCGAAGTTTTTCCCGCGTCTCCTTGGTCGCCTCCTGGGTCTTTACCCCTTTCTCTTCCACATCCCCGGTCTTCAACACCAGGCGCCGGTAGGCAGCCACCTTCCGGGCTAGATCATCATCCCCTACGGGCAAAGTTTGCAGCAAGAAGACCCCTTTCCCTATCACCCACAGGCAGGTCTTTTCACGCATGACCCCGTAAACCATGAGGATCTCCTCGGGTTTCAGGACCTTGGTCTGCAGGTCCGCCAAGGTGGCCGGTTGAGGATATCTCAGGGCATAGTAGTCGGGGTAATTTGTGTGTAACTCGTCCTCCAAGGTTTTTAAGGCTGTTCTGGCCTGTTCAAGCTCTGATTCCAGGGTTCGGAGGCGCGACGAGTCGGACCGGGGCTTCGACCGCTCTTTCTCCAAAGCGATCTGCAAATTATTCCGGTGGTTTTCCAGCTCAGTCTCCCGGCTTTTCACCTCCTCCGGCAAACCGGCAAAATTGCGGGCGCCGCTCCGGCCGATCTCTTCCAGGAAAAGGCGGCCCTGTTTGCGCTCAAAAATCTCCAGGGAATCCCGATCATAACCCTTAGTGGGCTCTTTCTCATGCAATGACCTTAATAAATTGATTAATTTATCATAGACATGAAACTTATTCTGCATAAAGGTAGTCCGGTTTTCCTTATCGGCCAATCCGGCCCGCAGACCTTCGATGGTATCGAGAGACTGCCGGTAATACTGGATAGCCTGGCCGTAGTCCTTCAGCTTGACCTCGGCATCTCCCAGATTAGCCTGACCCCTCCAGAGACCTTCCCGGCTCCCCGTCTCATGGGCGATTTTAATGCTCTCGTCCAAAGCCTCTCGAGCCAGGTCATATTGACCCAGGTGCAGGTAGATAATGCCCAGAACATTTAAAGCATTTCCCTCGCCGTGCCGGTCCTTGAGCTCCCTTTTCATGGCCAGGGCTTGCTGGCATTTCTCCCGGGCCGGCTCGTACTCACCCAAGCTATCGTGGATACATGCCAGACTATATAAATCACCCGCCTCGCCGGCGCGGTGCCTCCATTCAAACGGCCGGTTTAGTGGTTGGATACAAAAAGCCCGATGCACGGCCAGGGCTTGTTGGAAATACTCCCGGGCCCGGTCATGCCGACCCATTCTGTAATGGTGCCAGCCTAAACTGCTCAAAAGGTTTCCCTGGAGAAAGCAGTCCTTGACCTCTTTGTTGATGGCCAGGGCTTGTTGGTAATACTCCTGGGCCCGGTCATGTTGACCCAAGTCCGCGTAGAGTCCGCCCAGACTTTTTAACTGATTGGCCTCTAACCCGCGTCTCTTGACCTCTTTGCCGATAGCCAGGGCTTGCTGGTAACACTCCAGGGCCCGGTCATACTGACCCATTGCCGAGTAGACCCAGCCCAGGTTACTTAAAAAAGCCGCTCTGGTCCTTTTATTGAGGTCCATTATGTCTACAATGGGTTCGGTTTTTTGTGTCAGTTCCAACCCCTTTTCCAATTTAACCGCGGCCTCAGGGTAATGGCCTTTATCAGCCAACTTGAAGCCTTCATACTTCAGCCTGAGTACAGTAATTGCCCCACATCCTAAAGAACAACCCAGCAATAAAACCAGCAATACCCCGGATATAAGGCTCCATATTCGCCTCATGGTTGCTCCTTCTTCCCTAAACAACCGCCTGATAAATCGGGATTATGGAACGGCCCAATCTCATCTACCCCACGTTAAGCCTTCAGACCCCCGCTATTAATGTCAGCCTCGGCGGCCTCCCTTCTCTGGGACGCATGATAGCACAAGATTATTTAAGAAAACCATTATCTTTAGCTTTAAGGCAAACCAGACCAGGGAAAAGGCTTCGCTGCTGGCTAGAATTACCCCGTGGGGATTTGGAGAGGATGAGCGGAGATGATGTCTCCGAGTGTTGCGTTGGTATAGCCGAAAACAGTCACGCGGCTGGAGCGCCGGCGGGAGAGGCAATAATGATCAAGGCGGGATGTGCGGCGCTTGCCCGCTCCGGGCTGTCGCCAAGCGGAGCTTGGGTTCATATACGTTCCCAAGCGGGAGCTTGGGAACGAGAAGCAACGTGTAAGCGCACCTGTGCGTGCCCCCCAAGGGGGGACACGCAGGTCCCCCCCTACGGAAAATTGGCCATTGGTCGCTAATCGGGACAGAGAGTCCCGCCGGTCTCTGATTGCGGCTCCCGAAAAAATAAGGGCAGGAGGTTGGCCGCCCCTGCCCGAATCGCCCACCGAAGTGCTTGGCGCCGATTGCTTTTAGTTGAAGTTCCCCCAGACCACCTTCTTGGCCTGGGCCGGTTGGGACAGGATGGCCAGGGCGTGCTTGAGGATGCCGGCGGCGTCCAGGTCGTATTTCTTCCGGAGGACCCCCTGGGTGCCGTGTTCCACGAAGATGTCGGGGATTCCCAGGCGCTTCACGGTGACCCCGAAGAGATCCCGGTCGGCCAGGAGTTCCAGCACGGCGCTGCCGAAGCCGCCGGCCAGGACGTTTTCCTCCACCGTCAGGATGCGGCCGTGTTGGGCCGCCAGGTTCAGGATCAGGTGCTCATCCAGGGGTTTGATAAAGCGGGGGTTGACCACGGTGGCGCTGAATCCCTGCTTTTCCAGTTCCCCGGCCGCCTCCAGGGCGGGGTAGACGGAGGCGCCCAGAGCCAGGATGAGCAGGTCTTTCCCCTCCCGCAGCACCTCGGCCTTGCCGATGGGAACCTGCTTTAACGTGGAGGAAAAGGCCACGCCCTGGCCCCGGCCCCGGGGATACCGGAGGGCGACGGGACCCGGATGCTCCACCGCAGTGAAGAGCATGTCCCGCAATTCATTTTCGTCCTTAGGGGCCATCAGGACCAGATTGGGCAGATGGCGCAGATAGGACAGGTCGAAGAGCCCCTGGTGGGTCTCGCCGTCTTCGCCGACGATGCCGGCCCGGTCCAGGGCAAAGACCACCGGCAGTTTCTGGAGACAGATATCGTGGAGCACCTGGTCATAAGCCCGCTGCAGGAACGTGGAGTAGATGACGGCCACGGGCCGCATGCCTTCCACGGCCAGGCCGCCGGCAAAGGTCACGGCGTGCTGTTCGCAGATGCCGACGTCGAAGAAGCGGGTTGGGAACTCCTGGCGGAAATCCACCAGGCCGGTGCCGTCGGGCATGGCCGCAGTGATGGCCACAATTTTGGGGTCCTGCCGGGCCAGGCGCACCAAGGTTTCACCGAAAACTTGGGTGTAGCTCGGGACCTCGCTGACGCTCTTTTTGGCCTCACCGGTATCGGGGTCAAATTTGCCCAGGCCGTGAAAGCCGGTGGGGTCGGTTTCGGCAGGTTCGTAGCCCTTGCCCTTGGTGGTGAGCACATGAACCAGGATGGGCCCTTTCAGATTCTTGACATTGTTGAAGGTCTCGACCAGATGATCCAGACGGTGCCCGTTCACCGGCCCCAGGTAGGTGAATTTGAGGGCCTCGAAGAGCATGCCCGGGGTGAAAAAGGCCTTAAAGGATTCTTCGCTCCGCTTGGCCCAGGTCACCAGATCCTCGCCGATGGCCGGCAGGGAGCGCAGCAGGTTTTCCACCTGCTTTTTCAGGAAGACCATGGTGGGCCGGGTGAGTTTGCGGCTGACAAACGACGACATGGCCCCGACATTGGGGGCGATGGACATGCCGTTGTCGTTTAAGACCACGATGAGGTCTTTGTTGAGGTCGCCGGCGTTGTTCAGGCCCTCGAAGGCGATCCCGGCGGTCATGGAGCCGTCGCCGATCACCGCGATCACCTTGTGGCGCTCCTTCTTCAGGCAACGAGCGCTGGCGATCCCCAGGGCGGCGGAAATGGAGGTGGAGCTGTGCCCGGTGTCAAAGGCGTCGTAACAGCTCTCGCCGCGTTTGGGGAAGCCGCTGAGACCGCCGTGCTGCCGCAGGGTGTGAAACCGGTCCTGACGCCCGGTGAGCAACTTATGAGCATAGGCCTGATGCCCTACATCCCAGACGATCTTGTCCCGGGGGCAGTCAAAGACATAGTGGAGGGCGATGGACAGATCCACCACTCCCAGGCTGGGGGCCAGGTGCCCGCCGGTTTTGGCCACGGTGGAGATGATCTTCTCCCGGATTTCCTGGGCCAGTTGCGGCAGTAATTCCGGTGGCAGCTTCTTTAACTCCTGGGGGTTGTTGATAGTATCCAGCAAACGGCGGACCGGAGCGTCCGGCCGGTAGCCCTGACGATTATCCATGCGCACCTAACCTCTCACCGGTGGGTTATGCTTCACCTTAGTATTAAAATTCACCAAATTCAAGCCGTTGAACCCGTGATCCGTTTATTATTTATCAGCGGTCAAATATCAGCAAAAACAAAGAGTTATTAAATCGCGGATAGCGCCGCTTAGGCGCGCCGCACCAGGAGATAGCGGGCCAGTTCCCGCAGGGGTTCGGCCCGTTCCTGAAAGGGCGCCAGCGCCGCGAGGGCCTCCTCCACCAGGCGCCGGGCCCACTCCCGGGTCGCCTCCAGCCCCAGCACCGCGGGATACGTGGCTTTCCGGCGCTTTTCGTCCATACCGGTCGCCTTGCCCATCTCGGCGGCTTCCCCTTCTACATCTAATAGATCATCGGTAATTTGAAACGTTAGCCCAAATTTTTCCCCATAACCGGTGAGGAGCGTTACTTCGGCCCGGCTGCCGCCCCCCATGAGGGCCCCGGCCCTTACCGCGGCGGTGAGAAGCGCCCCGGTCTTGTGGCGATGAATGGTCTCCAGTTCCTTCAGGGTGACCTGGCGCCCTTCCGCCTGCAGGTCCAGCATCTGGCCTCCCACCATGCCTTGGTAACCGGCCGCGGCCGCCACCAGCTGCATCACCTCCAGCAAGACCCCTTCCCGCCCTTCATACCGGGGAGCGGCGGCGGCGATGGTGTGAAAGGCCGCCGTGAGCAGGCCGTCTCCGGCCAGGATGGCGGTGGCTTCGTCAAACTGCTTGTGGCAGGTGGGCTGGCCCCGGCGCAGATCATCGTCGTCCATGGCCGGCAGGTCGTCATGGATGAGGGAATAGGTATGGATCATCTCCAGGGCGCAGGCCACGGGCAGAGCTTCGCCCGCATCGCCGCCCACCGCCTCAGCCGCGGCCAGGCACAGAATGGGGCGCAGCCTTTTGCCGCCCACGAACAGGCTGTAGTGCATGGCCTGGTTCAGCCGGAAGGCCGGCCCCCTGACCGCCGGCAAATACGCTTGGAGGGTTCGATTGACCAGGTTCCGCCGTTCTTCCAGATAGTTCTTGAGATCGAAGTTTGCGCTCATATTATCGTTTTTCGTTTTTCGTTCTTCGTTTTTCGTTTGGGGTTAGCGGTCTTTACCAAAAACGAAAAACCAAAAACGAAAAACGGTTTTTTCAGCCTTCCTCTTCCGAAAACGGCCGGGTGAAAAACCGCCCGGCGTCGTCTTTGAGCAGGAGTTCCACCCGCTTTTCCACTTCGTCCAGCTTCTTATGGCAGACCCGGACCAACTGCACCCCTTCCTCGAAGGCGCGCATGGCCTCTTCCAGAGACAGGTCGCCGTGCTCCAGAGAATCCAGCACTTCCTCCAGACGTTTCAGCCCCGCCTCGAAACTCGGTTCCGGTGTTCTTTTTTCTTTAGCCATAGGGTTTTGATCTGTTTTCTGTTTTCGGTTCGGGACTTCAGGCCGTTCGGTTTTCGAAAACCCATCTAAATAAGGAGAACACTGCTTACTGCTTACGGCTTACGGCTTACTGCTCACTGCTCACGGCTCACTGCTCACTTCCTCCACCTCGCAATCGAGCCGCCCCCTGGCTACCCGGACCCGGATCGCCGCGCCGGCCGGAACCAGGGTGGCGTCGCGAATCACCGTACCCTGGGGGAGGAGCGTCGCCACGGCGTAGCCCCGCTGCAAAATGGCCAGGGGGTTGAGCTGCTCCAGCCGGGTCTGGCTATATTCCAGGTGCCGGCGGGGTTCAGCCTGACGGCGGCGCCAACTTTGCCCCAGCATCTGGGCCGCCTGGGCCAGCCGTTGCCGGGCCCCGGTCAGGGTCCGGCGGGGACTCAGAAGAAAGAGGCGGGAACTCGCCAGCCTGAGGGCCTGGTCTTGCCCGGTTACGACCCGCCGAGCCCGCCGCACCAGCGCCTCGGCCTTGTCATCCACCTTGAGGCGCATGTCCACCAGGGAGCGGCGCACGTCCGGCAGCCGCCGGGCCATCAGGTAGAGGTGCTGGCGGGCCAGATCCCGGCGCCGGGCCAGGGTTCCGGACAGGGTGGCGCCCAGGCGGGCCAGACGGCGCTTGAGTTCGGCCTTATCCGGCGTCACCATCTCCACCGCGGCGCTGGGGGTGGGGGCCCGCCGGTCGGCGACAAAATCGGCAATGGTGAAATCAACTTCATGCCCCACCGCCGAGACCACCGGGATAGGGCAGCGGTGGATGGCCCGGGCCACCGCTTCTTCGTTAAAGGGCCATAAATCTTCCAGGGAACCGCCGCCCCGGGCCAGGACGATGACCTCCACGCCGGGTAAGGCCCCCAGGTCATTCAGGGCCGCGGTGATTTCCCCGGCGGCCTCGGCGCCCTGGACCTTGACCGGGTAAATCAGCACTTCGACGTTGGGGCAACGCTGCCGCAGGAGACGCAGAAAATCCCGCACCGCGGCCCCGGTGGGCGAGGTGACCAGGGCGATCCGGCGGGGGAGAAACGGCAAGGGTTTTTTTAACTCCGGGGCAAACAAGCCCTCATCCCTAAGCCGGTTTTTCAGGGCCTCGAAGGCCAGGGCCAGGGCGCCCTGCCCCAGGGGCTCCAGGTAATCCACCACCAACTGGTATTCGCCCCGGGGTTCATAGACCGTGAGGCGGCCCCGAACCAGAAACTGGCTCCCTTCCTGGGGCTTGAAGCGCATATGCTGGTGATTGCCTTTGAACAGCACCGCCTTGAGCTGAGCCCCGGCATCCTTGAGGGTGAAGTAGTAGTGGCCGCTCAGGGGCTGACGGAGATTGGAGACCTCGCCGCTCACCCAGACCAGGGAGAAATAGGTCTCCAGGCGGTCGCGAATCTCCCGGGTGAGGGCGCTCACCGTATAGATGTGGGGCAAATCCTGGTTCATAAAAATTATCTTGAAACTATATCATATCTCCCAGGTTGCCGGAGGAAATAATTTGCCGAAGGCGGCCTGGGGAACGATCCGTTGTAAATGCAGGCTGCGTTTTACGCACCATGACGTGGCGCGTGAAACGAGCCCTACCTCTGGTCAAGCACAGGCTGGGAAGCCTGTGCCACCACCATTGCCAAGACCAAACCGGTGCTACTTAACCCACCCGGCATACAGCGCCAGGCCCAGCCAGGCCCAGTTGTTGGCGTAGTAGTGGCCCGGGGCCTCGAAATAGGCCCGGTCGCCGTCCTCATGGTAGAAGGAAAGGATTTTCAGCGCCATCTGGTGGGCAAAGTCCCCGTCGCCGGCGGCCAGGGCACCGGCCAGCACCCCGGCATAGAGCACCGGGCTTTCATAGTCCACCGCCGGGGAGCCGTCGAAGTTATAGACTGCCAGCAGCCGGCCGCGGGTCTGCCACTGGGATTTGAACCACGGCAGGAACTTGTCCGCAAGGATTTGGACTGCCCGGGGTTCCTTAAACCAGAGTCCGTCCAGGGCCAACCGGTAGGGGAGCCGCACCGCCTCCCAGCCGAAGCGGGTGTCTTTGCCGGGCGCCGGGGCCGCGCGGCCGGCGGCGTCCACCCGGCACCAGTCGGGAAACAACCCCACCCCGGTTTGGCCCTCCAGCCCCTGGGCCAGTTGCCCCAGCAGCTTATAGGTGGAGTGGTGCAGGCGGCTCCACCGGGAGGGATTATTGGTTAGTTCGGAATCCCGTAAGGGCGGTTCACGAACCGCCCCTACGGGTGCAGTGCCGCCCTGACTGCCGGTGGCGCCTGGGGAAGATGCAAACAGACGATACGCGGCCGGCGAAAAATACGAGGGGTTCACCAGGTAGGGCGGCTTAAGCTCGTGCCAGTTGCCCGGGGTGAGGAGCAGATCGCCCCCGGGGAGGACCACCACTTCCTTGGCCAGGATATCCGTCTGGACCCGGTGGGCCTCTTCCCGGTAGTCCGGGAGGCCCGGCGGGGCCCGCCACCCCAGGCGGTGCGCCAGGACCAGGGCCAGGGCGTAATCCAGGTCGCCGTCGGTGGCGCTGTTGGCATCCAGCACGCCCCAGGAGCCGTCCGGGAGCCGGCCCCAGCGCCAGGCCAGCAGGCTGTCGCCGTGCGTCCGGACCCGGGAAAGTTTTTCATAAGTAAATGAGTAGACCCGGTTGAACACCGTGGCGTCATTGGCCCACACCGCCCGCAGCAGGGCGTAGGCCTGGGCCTCGGAGATGGTGCCGCCGCCTTCTTCGGGGATGACCACCTGGCCGTCGCTCTTGATAAAATGGCGGCAGTAGCTCTGCCAGGACGCAGTGAGCGCCCGCTCCACCCGGACCTTCGTCGGGTCCAGTTGGCAGGCAAGGCAGAGCCCGGAGAGGAGGACCAGCAGGAGAAGGTGAATTTTTCTCATGATCACCGCCGGCACGGGAGGCGCCACGTGGCCGCAGGCGGAGGCAGGCGCCGCCGTAATTTTTGCCGCCGAGGCTTATACTCGTTGCCAAAAGTTTTTTCCGCCCCCCCTCACCCTGACCCTCTCCCCCCGTTGGGGGGAGAGGGGATATGAGGAAAGAACTTTTGGCAAACGCTATAACAAGCCAGCGGGAGGCCCGCTCCAAATCATGGAACCTGCCCGCAGGCCTTTTTCGCACCTTGTCACTAATAGGGATCGCATGCAAGGATAATCTGAAATGGCCAAGACTTGACCGATGCACCTCTCCATCAAGGCATTATGCAGCCGCCCGCGGCTGTCCATACTCTCTTGAGGCGCAGGCGAGGGCGCCTACGCTACATTTTTATGAGGGAGGATAACGATAGAGACTTTCTCAGAGGCCTCAAATTGGTATCAGATCATATCGGGAGGGGTTGCTTATCTGAGGTTAATCGTCTAACCCGGCAAATTATCAACTATTTCTTCCGCAACGTTACGGTAAGCAGGTATTATGAGCCACCTTGAAATCATCCAATCCCGAGTACCGTTCTTAGCTTATGCAGCAGCTCGCCTGCATCGCTCACACCGGGATCGTCCGGCAGCCGGCCAAGAATCCCGAGGCCTTCGGTTGCCTCGTGGAACTCCTCGTCAGAAAGTGGACTGACCACTGCGGTATTCACCATGGCATTGACCATGAGCAGCTTCTGGACGAGATCCAACGGTGCGATATCCGGGAGATCAGCGTTAATAATCACGAGTTGGGGGGCAGTAGTGCGCGCCGCTTCCAGGGCCTCGGCTCCGGAGATGACTTGATGAAGATTCACCTCCGGGTTTGAGGCCAGCGCGGCGGCGAAGGCCTGCATGGCTTGAGGCCGGGCCGTGGCGAGAACGATGTGGAGCATGGATTTACCTCGTGTGCGAAGTATGGTGCGGAGCTCGGAGGCGGGTTCCGAGCTCCGCATTTTACGTTAGTCAGGTGACGATGAGAACCCTTATTTCTGTGGAGCGCCACCACCGCCACAGGTGAAATCAGTGGTAAACCGCGGCAAGGTTCCCTTCAAGAAACCCTCCACCGCCTCGCTCACGGTCTGGACGCCGTTGCCGTACAGGACGTCGATGCCCACCTGATTGAACCCCATGAGCGGGCGCATGCCCATGCCGCCGGCAATGAGGATCTGGACGCCGTTTTGGGCCAGGTGATTGACCGGGGCCATGCAGCCGCCCTGCTCATGCGGCACGTTGGGCAAGGTTGCAACCTCCAGCACTTTGCCGGCGGCGATTTTTACCAGGGTGTAAAGGTCACAGTGGCCGAAATGCGCCCCGAGCGCGGCTTCGAGTCCACCGGGATGGGTTGAGGGAATGGCGACAATTGTACTCTTCATTGATATTCTCCTTAAGGTGCTTTTAATTGAAGACTTAATACTGCCAAACCTGGCATCAACAGACCTTCAGGCTATCTTGCTGTCACCAGGCAGTAATACCTTCTTTTCCTTAGGCCTTTCGCTCCCGGCCCAGGCCGGCCAGTGCTTCGATCCGGTTCCAGGCCTGCCCCAGCTCACGGGTAAAACCCGACTCGGGCAGCTCGGTTACTACCAAACCCTGGATCATGGCCCTGGTAACCAGCGGATCGTGGGGCAGTCGCGCCAGCACCGGATAGCCCTCGTCATGGCAAAAGACTTCGATCCGGGCGGTTTCGTCCGGATTAAGATCATACTTGTTAATGATGACCGCAAAGGCCGTTTGAAAGTGCCGGCATAGGGCCGCAACCCGCTCCAGGTCGTGCCGCCCCGAGGGTGTGGGCTCCGTGACCGCCACGGCCAGGTCCGCCCCCGACAGCGAGCTGATCACCGGGCAGCCGATACCCGGGGCGCCGTCGCACAGAACCAGGCCGGCCCCCCGGGATTTGGCCAATTCCCGGGCTTGTTGCTTGAGAACCATCACCAGCCGGCCCGAGTTCTCGGCGCCCGGAAAGAGTTGGGCATGGACCAGGGGGCCGAAGCGGGTGGAGGAGACGTACCATTGGCCGCAGTGTCTCTCGGGGAACCGGATGGCCGCCGCCGGACAGAATGTCACACAGACCTTGCAGCCTTCACAGCGGATCGGGTCAACCACAAAACCGGCCCCATTCTCCCGAATCGCCCCAAACTCGCACAGGGTGGCGCACAAACCGCAGCCATCGCATTTTTCGCGGTCGATCACGGCCTCATGCCCCGAGTAAAATTCCTCCCGGCGTTCCTGCGCCGGCTGCAGCAGCAGGTGCAGGTCCGGGGCGTCCACGTCCAGATCGCAGATGACCTTATCCGCGGCCAGATGTGCGAAGGCCCCGGTCAGCGAGGTCTTACCCGTGCCGCCCTTGCCGCTGATGATGATGATCTCACGCATGGGCGGCCACCCGGGAGCGGCTGGGTTTCGCCAGGTCGCGAATCTTATCCCGCAGAGAGGCAAAGGTCTCATGGAGCCCGGGGGAAATTGAGGCGATGACCCGGCCGCGAGAGTAGGCCTCGGCGATGGCCCGGTCGTACGGAATCTCGGCCAGAATCGGCAGCCCCTTCTCCCGGCAGAACCGGTAAATGGCATCATTGCCCAGCCCGGCGCGATTGATCACGGCCCCCATGGGTTTTGCCAGGGGCGTAAAGGCTTCCCAGGCGAGCGTAAAGTCATAGACGCCGAAGGGGGTGGGCTCGGTAACCAGGAGAATCACATCGCTATCCATCACCGCATTGACCGCCGGGCAGCTGACCCCAGGGGGCGCGTCGATGACGGCATCCCCGCCATGGGCCAGCATCTGATCCAACCTGGCCTTCACCCGGCGCATCAGGGGCGGACTCATGGCCTCGCCGATGCGCAATCTTCCGGAGAGAAACCCCACGTCACCGGCTTGCCCCCAGCTGATCTCGCCCAGTTCCCGCTGGCCGGGAGCAATCGCCTTTTCGGGGCACACGGCGATGCAGCCCCCACAGCCGTGACACATCTCGGGAAAGGTCAAAATCACCTGATTGAATACGCTGATGGCCTTAAACTGGCACAGCTCGGAGCAGGCGCCGCAGTAGGTGCATTTTGCCTCGTCCACTGCCGGCACCGTCATATGGGCCATTTCGCTCCCGGCAATGGCCGGGTGGAGAAAAAGATGCAGGTTGGGCTCTTCCACATCCAGGTCCACGCCCAACACCGGTCCATCCCAAATAGTTGCCAGGGAAGCGGCGACCGTGGTCTTGCCGGTGCCGCCCTTGCCACTGGCCACGGCAACAATCATCGTCCGGCCCGGTTGGCTGCTGCCGCGATCTCGACCCGGTCGCTCTTGAACCGTTCCACGGCGTCGCGTACGGTGAGCCCCTCCAGGTTCTGTCCCACCTTGATCCCGGCGGCGGAAAGGGCCTTAAAGGCCTTGGGACCGACATAGCCGGTGAGCAGACACTTCACCCCGGCCCGGGCGACCAGCTCCGCGGCCTGGATGCCGGCCCCCTGAGCCATCACCTGGGACTGGCCATTATCAATATATTGGGTATCCATGGTTTCCAGGTCCACAACGACGAAACCAGCGGCCCTGCCGAAGCGCGGGTCAACCAGATCGTCCAGCGAGGGACCCTCACTGGTCACGGCAATCCTGTTCATGTTTAACACCTTTAATTTTTTCAATCTCAACCGGCTTGGCCCAGAGTTCCGAACTCGCCGGGAAAGCTTTATAGAGAGCGACTGCCAAAAGTTCCTGCTTCGAAAAGTTCAAGGTTCAAAGTTCAAAGTTCAAAGTCAAGAGCAAGGGCTGACATGAACTTTTCATGTTTTACGGGTGGGCCGAAGGCCCATGCGCGACTGCCTTGTATGAAAAAAACCTGAGGCGGCTACGCACCGCCTCGAACCGGGTACGACGATGCTGGTCAGACGCAGTCCATAGTCACCGGTTTATAAGCAAGCTCTGTGCCATCTAATCGCACTTTTGTGCTAAAAGACCAGCAGTCCCGGCGCCTGGCGCCAGGTTATTCTCCCGTACCTATCGCATCGAACGATCCTGCCAGCCAGTAATATACCACACAATCCCAAATTGCACATTGGTCAATTATAATTTCGCCCTCAGAATCCACCCGGGCGCTATTTTGTTCCCTTTACGCAAATTCTGGGTGTAATATGCACCCATACCAATGGAGCCTATAAAAAGCTGACCGCTGAAAGCTGATAGCTGAGCGCTTACTTCAACCTCACCCGCCGGCTTAACTTGGCCGCCCTGCGATAATTTCTTGACAAACACAGGTATTTATGAGAAACAAATGAGCGGAATTAGTTCAATCAGCTGGTCTCGAAACCGGAGATTGAGGAATTTAACGGCAACCCCTTGAATTTTAACCGTATGTAACATATTTGCGTATTTGACGGCATCTGGGAAGGCGTCCGAGCACGCCTGAGATGCCTTTTTTATTGAGGCCGGCATGATCAAAGTTACCCTGGATCACGGTTCCACCATTACCCTGGCGGAAGGGGCGACGGTAGCCCAAGCCCTTGAGGCCCTGGGCCTGGCCAAAGATTCCCAGGTGGTGGCAGCCCGGATCAACGGGGACCTGGCGGACCTGTCCCTGCCGCTCCCGGGCGATTGCACCCTCGCCCCCATCCGCCTGGACAGCCCCGAGGGTCTGGAGATTATGCGCCATTCCGCCGCCCACCTGATGGCCGAGGCGGTACGGGACCTGTTTCCCGGGGTCAAAGTGGCCATCGGCCCGGCCATTGAATCGGGCTTTTATTATGACTTTGGCGTGCCCGAGCCCTTTACGCCGGAAGATTTGGCGAAAATTGAGACCCACATGGCCGAGTTGACGGCCCAGGACCAGCCCTTCCGGCGGGACGACATGAGCCGGGAGCAGGCCATCAATTACTTCCGGAGCGAAGGCGAAGCCTTCAAGGTGGAACTTTTGGAGGAGATTCCCCAGGAAAAGGTGAGCCTCTATCAACAGGGGAATTTCATCGATCTCTGCCGGGGTCCCCACATCCCTTCCACCGGGTTCATCAGGGCCTTCAAGCTCACCGCCACCTCCGGGGCCTACTGGCGGGGAGACGAACGCCGGCCCATGCTCCAGCGGATTTACGGCACCGCCTTTGCCACCCGGAAGGAACTGAAGCGGCACCTGGAACTGCTGGAGGAGGCCAAACGCCGGGACCACCGCCGGTTAGGCCGGGAGCTAGAACTGTTCAGCATTGAAGAGGAAGCCGGCCCGGGGATGGTGATCTATCACCCCAAGGGCGCCCTGCTCCGGAGCCTCATCGAGGCTTTCGAGCGCCGGGAGCATTTGAAAAGGGGCTACCAGTTGGTGATGGGCCCCCAGATGCTCAAGGCCGACCTGTGGAAACGCTCGGGCCATTGGGACAACTACCGGGATAACATGTATTTCACCGAGGTGGAAGGTCAGGGCTACGGCATCAAGCCCATGAACTGCCTGGCCCACATGCTGATTTACCAATCGAAGACCAGGAGCTACCGGGACCTGCCGCTGCGCTTCTTCGAGCTGGGCACCGTTTTGCGCCACGAGCGTTCCGGGGTGCTGCACGGCCTCACCCGGGTGCGCCAGTTTACTCAGGACGATGCCCATATCCTGTGCATGCCGGAGCAGGTGGAAAGCGAAATTTTGGGGGTGCTGAAGTTCGTGGCCGAGGTCATGGCGATTTTCGGCTTCGAATACGAAGTGGAGCTGTCGACCCGGCCGGAGAAATCCATCGGCACCGACGCCGAGTGGGAACTGGCCAACAACGCCCTCGTCGGGGCGCTCAAGACCTGGGGCCTGCCCTACGACATCTGCGCCGGGGAAGGGGCCTTCTACGGACCCAAAATCGACATCAAGCTCAAAGACGCCTTGGGCCGCCGCTGGCAATGCGCCACCATTCAGTGCGATTTCACCCTGCCGGAGCGTTTTGATCTCGCTTATATCGGCCCGGATGGGGAACGCCACCGCCCGGTGATGCTGCACCGGGTGATCCTGGGCTCCCTGGAACGCTTCATGGGAGTCCTGATCGAGCACTTCGCCGGGGCCTTCCCGGTCTGGCTGGCGCCGGTGCAGGCCATCCTCCTGCCCATCACCGACCGCACCCATGCCTACGCCCAGGAAGTGGCAGGTTTGCTGCGGGAGGCCGACCTGCGGGTGGAAGTGGATACGCGGCAGGAGACGCTGCGCTACAAGATCAGAGAGGCCCAGGGACAGAAAATACCTTATATGGTTATCATGGGGGACCGGGAAGCGGCTGACCGCACCCTGGCGCCCCGCCTTAGGGACGGCACGGAGTTGAAGGGCGTTTCCCTGGAGGATTTTATCAAGCGCCTCCAGGAGGAGTCCCGGACTCCGTCCCCCGCCAACTCTTCATAAATCTCAGGAGGTGACGGCCATCCAGAAGCAGCAAAGAGTGAGGATTAACGAGCAGATCAGGGTGCCGGAGGTCCGGCTGATCAGCGCCGACGGGCAACAGATGGGCGTTATGCCCATCAAAGAGGCGTTAGCCCTGGCAACAGAGGCCCATCTGGACCTGGTGGAGGTTGCACCCCAGGCCGCCCCGCCAGTTTGCCGGATCATGGATTACGGCAAATTCAAGTATGAGCAGAGCAAGAAACTGCAAGAAGCCCGGCGTAAAGCGACCACGATCCAGGTAAAGGAAATCAAGGTCCGGCCCAAGATCGAAGAGCACGATATGAACTTCAAATTGAAGAATACCCGGCGCTTTTTGGGAGAGGGCGACAAGGTCAAGATCTCGGTGATTTTTCGGGGCCGGGAGATCGCCCACACGGACCGCGGCTTTCGCCTTCTGTCCCAGATGGTCGAAGCCCTGGCGGATGTGGGAACCGTGGAGTCGAATCCCAAGCTGGAAGGCCGGAACCTCTCCATGATCGTTACCCCCAAGTAGTCCTGAGCTCTTTCCGGTGTCATGGCGGCTCCACCCCCCCGGGTGGACTGGGGAAAGGTTTTTTTTGCAGACATGTTGTTAAAATGTGGTGAATAGAGTATAAACTATAAGTTTACCTGTTAGCGGCATTTTAGCTCCAGGAATCAGATAATCCACCCGGCCGCCTGACCGGCGGCTGGCAGTGTTAGCACCTTATGAGGTTTAACCATGCCCAAGATGAAAACCCATCGGGGGGCGGCTAAACGCTTCAAGGCCACGGGCAAAGGCCGCCTGAAGCATAAGCAGCCCTATACCAGCCACATTCTGACCAGCAAGACCGCCAAGCGCAAGCGGCAATTGCGGCAGGCGGCTTATATGTCCGCCGTCGAGACCAAAAGCCTCAGGGTCCTGCTGCCTTATCTTTGAGATAGGAGTTCGTTATGCCACGCGTCAAGAAAAGCGTTGCCTCAAGGGCGCGCCGGAAAAAATGGCTGGGAATGGCCAAGGGATTTCGCGCCGGCCGGCGGCGGCTCTATCGTTCCGCCCGGGAGGCCGTGGAGCGCGCCCTGACTTTCGCCTACCGGGACCGCAAGGTCCGGAAGCGGGAATTCCGCGCCCTGTGGATCGTCCGCATCAACGCCGCCTTGCGGCCGCTGGGGATGTCCTACAGCAAATTTATCGGCGGGCTGAAAAAGGCCGAGATCGATCTGGACCGCAAGGTCCTGGCCGATTTGGCGGTCGTCGATCCCCAGGGCTTCGCCCGGGTGGCCGAACTATCCCGTCAGGCTCTTTAAAGGCTTGGTCGGTAGTTTTCGGTTCCCAGTTTTTACCCCCCTTTTCTCCAGGGGGGCCGGGGGAATTACATAACCACCTCATAATCCCCCTAAATCCCCCTTTAAGCAAGGGGGACGTTAAGGCTGCCGCCCCGTTCGGATTAACTTCGGAATAATCAATCGGACCTGCCATAATGACGGTTGAGGAAATCAAGGATCTCGAAACCGCAGCAATCCAGGAGATCCTGACCGCCGCGAACTCCGATGCCCTGGAACTGCTCCGGGTGAAATACCTGGGGCGCAAGGGCGTCCTCACCGGCATCCTGCGGGGTCTCGGAAAATTGGACCCCGAGGTCAGGCGGAGCGTCGGTCAGGAAGCCAACCGGGCCAAAGAGGCCCTGGAAGCGGCCCTGGATCAGGCCCTCAGCGCCTTGAAGACCGCAGCCCGCCTGGCGGGAATCACCAGCGTGGATGTCACCTTGCCGGGGCGGCGCCTGCCCCGGGGCCGGCTCCACCCGTTGAACCAGATTATGGCCGAGGTCTGCGACATCTTCCTCCACCTGGGTTTTGAGGCGGTGGAAGGCCCCGAGGTGGAACTGGACTGGTATAATTTCGAGGCCCTCAACCTGCCGCCGGACCACCCGGCCCGGGACATGCAGGACACCTTTTATTTCAGCGACAAGGTGCTGCTCCGGACTCACACCTCCCCCATGCAGATCCGCACCATGGAAGTCCGCCAGCCCCCGGTGCGCATCATCGCCCCGGGCAAGGTCTACCGCCGGGACTCGGACATCACCCACTCCCCCATGTTTCACCAGGTGGAAGGCCTGCTGGTGGACAAAGGGGTGACCTTCGCCGATCTCAAGGGGGTCCTCACCGCCTTCGTGCACCAGATGTTCGGCCCGGAGGTGGGCGTCCGTTTCCGCCCCAGCTACTTTCCCTTCACCGAACCATCTGCGGAAGTCGACATTGAATGCGTCATGTGCGGCGGCCACGGCTGCCGGGTCTGCCAGGCCACCGGCTGGCTCGAGGTCCTGGGCTCCGGCATGGTCCACCCCGCGGTCTTCGAGGCCGTGGGCTACGACCCGGAAATCTACACCGGCTTCGCCTTCGGCCTGGGCATCGAACGCATCGCCATGCTGAAGTACGGGGTCGACGACATCCGCCTGTTCTTCGACAACGACCTGAGATTCCTGCGCCAATTCTGAGCCCGCACGAGCCGCCGGAGACACATTTCTCCTCATGCAGGCTTACTTCCTCTATCTCCTGAAAATCTTACAGCTCGTAAAAAATGCTGACATTTCCCTATTGGCCTAACCAAGTGATACCACTTAGCTTTAATCCTTTATCAGCACAGGCTCGAAAGCCTGTGCCACCGGATTCCCTGGGATAGATTAATGGAATCTCGGTGGAAAGACACTTTTGCAAGGGGCTCAAGTATTATGCCCTTTCCCGCCGGGCACAATCTTTGCAATTTTTGATAGGGTAGCGTTTATGGTATGATCGCTTTTCACGGGACCATTTGGTTATCAAAAGAAAACTTTTTCTGGGAAACCCTCGTTGAGATAGATTTCCAAAATCGTTTTGGCATTGTGGTGGTCAGGTTGCCGCATAATCTCGGGTGAAACTGATGGTGGTGGAGATGAAGGCCGACGAGTCGCCCTTGCCGTTTTTCTTTTGGCATCCTTACCAGCTAAGATGGTATGCATCATGCAATTCTAAAGGCGCATTTCCCAACGTCTAATCTCAGGAGAATGACATGCGTGGCAAGAAATTCTGGCTCCCGCTGACAATCCTGGCAGTCGTGCTGGCGGCTCACCTGGCCTTGACCGGCGCCGCCCCCGCATGGGCACAATATGTGAACGGCCCCAAGTTAACCATCGTCAACAAATCCGGCTACCCGGCGTCCCAGACCTACCTGGTCTTTCTCGCCCGAACTCGTTTCAATTTAGATGGCAGTACTAATACGGGTAAATACCATCACATAATCTGGCCACACGAAGAATTCCTCCCCGCGTTTCCGGCCATCGATCCGGTGGACAACACCAAACAAATCAATGGCATTTTGTATGCCGAATACTGGGTTACGCTGGACAAACTCTCCAAGGACGCTGACGGCAACTATTATTTCTACGTTCCCAGGGCGGAGAGTGACATCGTGCCGGCTGATAAGCAAGGCATCTATTCCGGCCGGCTCTGGCTGTCCTTCCAGACGCCGTTTTATCCTCACGTGACTGACGCCTTTACCTATTCGCAGCCTAACTTTGGCAATGAGACCGACCCCAATTATGCCACCGTCCTCGATTTTTATGAGGTGGCCATCGATGCCACCACATTTAAGGTAACCGGTGACACCACCAATGTCGACAACGTCACCATGCCCCTGGTGCACGACTTGAAAAATAGCGGCGTTCGTCTGCCAGGGTCGCCAATGGGCCTAGACATGCCTTTGGCCAAGATCCGCCAGGCCTTCGGAGCCGACCCCAATTTCAAGAAATTGGTCACCCCGCAACGGATTTACGCCCCCGGCCACGGGATTGAAATGTCCCTGTTTCCCGCTGATTATTATACAAACTATATCAACAAGTGCTGGAAGCTGTGGGCGGAGAACACGCTCTCTATTAAAGTGGACAACATTTGGTGGTCCGGCACGGTGGACACAAGCACACAAAAACTGAAACTTAGCGGCACGGTTGACGGGGCGACGGAGGATCATTATATCGACTGGCCCCCCAGCAAGGACATCTTCTTGTGCGATGGGGTCTTTAATGGGGTCCCGGCGCCAACTCCGGAGCATCCGGTTCCCACTGCCGCCTTTCTGCGCGATAAAGACATCAAAAACCGGATCGCCTCGGCCCTGAACCGCACGGTCATGCACCTGGCCCCCTATGCCGACCCGGCCCACCCAACCGCAGAACCCTGGTCATATCCCGAGTCGTATTACCAGGGGGTTTTCCTTGACCCGGCAGACTACCAGACCAACGTCTACGCCAAGATCCTGCACGGGCTGGCAATTGACGGTTCATGTTACGCCTACGCCTATGACGATAATGATGGCAAGTCGACCACGATCTCGGGCCAAGCCGACGAAATTATCCTGACCATCAACAACTGTCAGAATGTCATAACCCCGGTTACCAGTTTTCTCCTTCTCGATCAATGATCATGAGCGGGGGGAGTTGAACCTTCCTGACCCCAGGGGACATGCCCCTTCGGGTCAGGAAGCGGTCCCCATGCCGTTCTTGCTGCCGTTGCTGCCGGATTAAGAGGAGTATTGGCAAGCCTCTCTTCGGGATAGAGGGGCAAGTGGTAAAATCAATCAGGTTCCTGCCGTTCCACTTCTTCCCCTGAAGGCAGTGTAGGGGCAGGCTAAACAAACAGGCTGAGGCCATGATCTTGAGGACAGGTCCGGCCGGCTCAAAATTTTCGGGAGAATTGCTTTTTCAAAAAATTTTGTGCTATTATGCCGCACGCGCAAAGATTGGGCTTTGAGACCAGGGTTGCGGCGGGAATTCGCCGCCACTCAGAGGTCTCACCTGCCGCTTTGAGACGGGAGCAGGTCAGCCTGCCGCATAATTTTCGCCTAAGGAGACTTTTATGACCCTGAGACGCACCCTTACCGGTCTGGCACTCTGTGTAATGGCCCTGGCTCTGTTCATGGGCTGTGTGGAAACAGGCCCGCCGCCCCCGATGGTGGTGGAGGCCCCGCCGCCGCCGCCGATGCCGGAACCCCAGCTTTATTTTGTCAACGTTTCCAGCCTGGCCCTCCGGGAAGGTCCCACTACCGCCGCCCCCCAGATCGGCACCCTGAATTTCAACGATGAAGTGGAGATCCTGGAGACCAGCTCGGGCTGGGCCCGGGTGGGGGATGTGCGCCGGGAACGCACCGGCTGGGCCTCCTTGCGCTACCTGCAGCCCGTACCGGCTGACCGGCCGCGGTCCGCTCCCCGGAAGCGCTCGGCCCCGGCCAAGGAACCGGCTAAGCCCGCCCCAGCCCCTAAGGCCATGTAAGAGCGTTTTCGGTTTTTTGTTTAAGCCAGCGGACCAGGGCGTGATATATCAGGTCCTGATCCGCGCCCTTTTACCGAGTCGCAATCACAAAACGGGGAATTGTTGGGGCGCACCTGCGTGGGCGCCCTGACTCCAGGGCGGACACATAGGTCCGCCCCTTACAGTAAAACGGGCCGGAAGGTGCTCCTTCCGGCCCGGCTGATTTCATAGGAAGTTGTAAGCAGCGGAGGGCCGGGAACCCGGTCCTCTCCCGATCTGCGGCCTCATTATCGGCCCGCGGCTTTTACGGCTGATCCGGGATGCGCAAAATCTTCATGATCTGGCGGTGGTAGTATGCCGACCAGTCGGCGTTGCCCATCATGCCGAAGCGGATCTTGACGGTGGTGATATCGTTGGGCCGGGCAAGCAGTTCAACCTTGACATCGGTGCCGTCCGGGGTCGAGGCCAGGATCTTGGATTCCGATGGGGTGTACTGCTCCGCGGAGATCTTCAAGTTCAGTCTTCTGGCAGCTTCCATGGTGGCGTCAAAGGTTTCCTTCATGGGCCGGGGATAGTCCTTTTCCATGGTGCCTTCCACCCACTTATACGTCCCCAGGGCCGTCAGGCCGCCCAGACCCATGAGTAGGGTGGCGGCACAACCCGCCGCCATCGCCATGGCCACCAAAACCACTGCCAGTTTGAGCCGCCGTTGCCTCTGCATGGTTTCAGACCTCCCCCTGTTTCTCCGTCTTATGCCATGAATTAACCGGCCTGTCAAGCAGCCTGGCCCATAAACAAGTCTGAACTCCCCCGGCTCATGGCGAAATGCGCTTCGCTTTCCCGCTACGGCCTATGGGCTAACCTTGGCCCCGTAATCGCAATAGGGCCGCAAGGGGCAGTGGGGGCAGTCCGGTTTTTTGGCGGCGCAAATACCCCGCCCATGCGCAATCATCTGATGAGAAAATTTTACCCAGCGGTCTTGGGGCACCAGGGGCATCAGGTCGAACTCAATCTTTACCGGGTCCTTCTGGCGCGTGAGCCCCAGGCGCTGGGCGACCCGGCCTACGTGGGTGTCCACCACCAGACCCGGGATGCCGAAGGCGTTGCCCAGGATGACGTTGGCCGTCTTGCGGCCGATCCCCGGCAATTTTACCAGGTCATCCAGGGAAGGCGGCACCTGTCCGCCGAACTTCTCCACCAGGGCCTGGCCGATGGCCTTGAGGCTCTTGGCCTTCTGGTGATAAAAACCGGTGGTGTAGATAGCCTGCTCCAGGTCCGTTAACTCGGCGTCAGCATAGTGGGCCGCGGTGGGATACCGGCTGAATATGGCCGGGGTGACCTGGTTGACCCGGACATCGGTGCACTGGGCCGAAAGCACCGTGGCGACCAGCAACTCCAGGGGGTTGGTGAAGTCCAGGGTGACGCGGGCGTCACCGTAATGCTCTTCCAGCAGTTTCAAGACGGGGCCGATCTTCTCGGCTGGGTCCATAGAGAGCCTCCTCTATCAAGGTCGCGGCATCGTCCCCGGGAACCCGTGATCGTTGAGAAACCGGTTGACCACCGGCGTCCACCGGGCCAACCCCCGCACATCCGAAAAGAGATAATGTCCTTCTTCGCAAAAGGGCGGGAGTAAGACGAATTCGACCTGGCCTCCGGCCCGGCGGAAGGCGGCGGACATCTCCCGGGCCAACGGGGGAGGGAAATACGAATCATTTTGCGCATAGACCCACAGGGTGGGCACCCGGGTGGTGCGCCCGGCCAGGCCACAGGCCTCGACCAACTTATCAGGCGAACAGTTCTGGCGCTCCGAAGAACCGCGCCCCCCGGCAAAGTTAATCACGCCCCGCACTCCCGGCAAGCCCTGACTGGCCAGAATCAGCGAGGCGAAACCGCCGCTGGAGTGGCCCGCCAGCACCAGGCGTTGCGGGTCTATGCCGGGCAGGGCCGACACATATTCCACCGTGGCCCGCAGATCCCGGGCCGATTCCAGCCCGGCGGCATAAAAATGGGAGTGGTCACAGAGCCCCTCGTCTTCGGCGTAATTCCCCTGTGAATGGCCGTAGCCGCGGCGCATAGGGATCACCACCGCGAACCCCATACTGACGAATTTCCAGCTCTGGGCGTCATAGCGCAGACGCTCCCCCACCCGCTCCCGGGGGTCACGGGAGGTGCCGTGGCTGAGGACCACCAGCGGAAATGGCCCGGGCCCCGCCGGCCGGTACAGAGTCGCCTCCAGGGTGAGACGCTGGACGCCGCCGGTCCGGGAGACGGTCATGGGAATACGGATGACGCTTTCGTTCAAGGGCACCGACGGGATCCGCAGAGAAAACACCGGCAACTGTATCGGCGCGATAATATCCAGGGCCGGGGAAACCGCCGGGAGGGCACAAATTGCCAAGGCCAACGCGACGCCAGAGAGAGTCCGCCGGAATAGTCTCGGACACCGAATCACCGGTTAGATTCCTTAGCCTCAAAATCGCCTCATGCAGCCGCACACCCGGGAGGATTGCCGGCTGGGCCGAGCCCGGGAGCCATGTCCCCGGATCAGCCTGAGTGCTAAAGAATCTATCGGGACGAATCGAGATTATGTTAAACAAGGTCTTGTCGAGCCCGGTTCGATCGGCCACCGGGATTTTCTGAACCTTAACGGGTGAGCTTGCTGCGCACATGCCGCACCAGCTCCTGGAATTCCGGAATCCGCAATTGTGACACCATGGCGGCATAGAGGCCGATGCCGATGCCGATCACCCCGGCCAACCCCAGGACCTGCCCCGCCAGCGATGAGCCTAACCAATAGATGGCCCGAGGATGGAGCCAGGATACGCCCAGGCCCATAATCACGCTGGCCCCGGCTATTTTGATGAACGTGAGCATAAGGCCGCCCACCCGAAAACCGGACAGCTTGCGGTATAGCACCGCCGCCAGGAGGAGAAAGTTCACGGTCACGCTCAGAGAGGTGGATAAGGCGATGGCCCGGTGCTCCAGGGCGGCCAGGGTGAGGTGGATAATAAAGAGGTTGGCGGCCACCGCCACGAAGGAGCCCAGCACCGGAACCCGGGTGTCGTCCAGGGCATAATAAACCGGCACGATGATCTTGACCCCGGCAAAGGCTACCAGTCCCAGGGAATAGAGCGCCAGGGCCGCGGCCGTCTGTTGGGTATCCACGCTGGTGAAGAGGCCGTGCTGATAAATGAGCTCAATGATGGGATGGGCCAGAAAGATCAGGCCGCAGGCCGCAGGGCCGGTGACCAGGATGGCCAGGGACAGGGAAGATTGCAGGGCTTCCCGGAGGGCGGCCAAGTCGTGATTGGCGGCGTGGCGGGAAACCACCGGCAAGGTGGCCACCATCAGGGCCACGCCGAACAGTCCCATGGGCAGATGGAACAGCCGGTAGGCGTAACTGAGCCAGGAGACGCTGCCCTGGGCGCAACTGGAGGCATAGAAGGTATTGATGAACATATTGATCTGGGTGGCGGAGAGACCCACCACCGCGGGCAGCATCAACCTGAAGATGCGCAGCAGTCCCGGATCCCTGAGATTAAGGACGAACCTGAGCCTGAACCCCACCCGCCACAACAGCGGCAACTGGAATACCAGTTGTAGAGTGCCTCCCACCAAGGTCCCCCAGGCCATACCGACGATGGGCGCCATCCCAAACCTGGGGGCGGCCAGAGCCAGACCCACCCCGGCGACGACGGAGCCCAGGTTGAAAAAACTGGAGGCCACCGAGGGGACAAAAAACTTGCCCTTGGTGTTGAGGACTCCCATGGCCAGGGCCGCCAGGGACACCAGGATGAGGAAGGGAAACATGATCCTGGTCATCAGGGTGGTGAGTTCCAGCTTTCCCGGGACGGCGCCGAAATCCGGCGCCATGACCCCCACGATATCCGGGGAGAACCAGATGCCCGCCATGACCACCAGGCTGAGGATCAGAGTGAAACAAAAGACCACGTTATTGGCCAATTGCCAGGTCTTCTCCTGCCCCAGGCGCTGCTCGTAATCGGTGAAAACGGTGACGAAAGCGGAACTCAAGGCCCCTTCGGCAAACAGGTCTCGCAGGAGGTTGGGAACCCGGAAGGCGACGACGTAGGCGTCAAAGGCGAGGCCGGCGCCAAAGAGTGCGGCAAAGACTTGTTCCCGCACCAGGCCCAGAATCCGGCTGAACAGAACCGCGAGGCTGACCGTCCCGGCGGCCCGGGCGATTTTTCCCGTTTGGCTGGCTGAGTTCTGGGGCACTGGTTACCCCAACGGGGGAAGATGCGGCGGCAACCAGAGGCGCTGCCTCCAGGCCTTGGAGGCAAACACTTTCAGGCGTCTTGGCGAATAATGGATCACCGCGGAAGTGGGTCAACCTGGAGCCGGACCGCGGCCCCGAGGCTTTTAACCGGCATCGGCCTGCCTGCCACTCGAGGCAGAAGACCGGGGCTTTTTCTTGTTGTGGCTCTTGGTAGCCACTTTGTCCTTCTTGGACGGTGGGGCCGGGGCTTTCGCAACCTTGGCGCTTTTGCCGGCCTTATCCTGAGAGGCTACGGCGTTCCCCTTGGGGGCAACCCGGTTCGGCCTGGGTTTGGGAAGCTTCTTCTCCGGTCCGATCTGACTATCCACCGTCTCAGGATGCAACAAGGCATACCCCGGCTGTTCTGATGACCCTTGTTTCGGGGTTTTGACCGGCGGATATTTGAGGTGATCCACCCGGTCCGGCCACCCCTCGGCATACACGGTCCCGAGAAACCCGGCCAGCTTCAGCCGCTGATCATGCTTGTCAGGGTAGAGGCAACCCCAAACAATAAGCCCCGCCCCGGCAGTTACCCCACCCAACAGGACAAGCCGGCCCAGCTTGCGCCAACGGCTTCGGCTACGGACATAACCGCCCTGGCGATGAAAGAGAAAGGACAACAGGACGTACATCCCATAAGCCCATAAAATTACAGCTAAAGTTGCAACCACTGATTCTCCCCCACAGGTTACTAAAGCATACCAGTAATAAATTTTCGAAGTCAACCTTTTTCCCGCGGGCCTTATCGAGCGGGAGTTTCCCCCCTGTCATTATATTGACACAAAGGGCACTTTAGGGTATCCTCATAATAACCGAGGGAGATCTTTAATGAAACGGGATAATGCTTCCATTCTCGTGGTGGATGATGATCCAGCCCTGCTCACCAGCCTTACAGAAATCCTGGAGGCGGAGGGTTACGAGGTAACTGGCGCCGCCGACGGGGAGAGCGGCTTGCGTCACCTAAAAGAGCAAGCCTTTGACCTGGTGTTGAGCGATCTGGCCTTACCCGGACTGGACGGCATGGAACTGCTGAAATATCTCCAGCGGGAGGCCCCGGCGGTCCCGTGCATCATCATCACCGGTTATGGCACCATCGCCAACGCGGTTTCTGCCATGCACCAGGGGGCCTATGATTACTTCACCAAACCCGTGGACCCCACCGAACTTCGTCTCGTGGTGGCCCGGGCCCTGGAACACCGGCGCCTGAAATGGGAAAATCTGCACCTCAAGAAACAGCTCCACCGGCGGTACGGCTTCGCCAACATGGTGGGCACCAGTGACGGCATCACCCGGGTCTTTGAACTGATCCGCAAGGTGGCGGACACCGACAGCAACGTCTTGATCCTGGGCGAATCCGGCACCGGCAAGGAGCTCATCGCCCACGCTATTCATTATAACAGCCCCCGGCGGGAAGGCCCGTTAATTCCGGTCAACTGCGCCGCCATCCCCGAAGAACTGCTGGAAAGCGAACTCTTTGGGCACGAACGGGGCGCCTTTACCCACGCAGTGCGTACCCGCATCGGCCGCTTTGAATTGGCCAACGGCGGCAGCATCTTTTTAGACGAAATCTCGGAGATGAGTCCCAGCCTCCAGGTAAAAATCCTCCGGGTCCTGCAAGATCACTCTTTTGAAAGAATCGGCGGCATCAAGACCATCCGGGTGGATATCCGGGTAATCGCCGCCACAAACCGGAACCTGGAAGAACTGGTGCGCCAGAACCGCTTCCGGGAAGACCTCTTTTACCGCCTCAATGTCATCCCCATCCGGGTGCCGCCGCTCAGGGAGCGGGACTCCGACATTCCGCTCCTCATCCAACACTTCCTGCAGTTATTCAGCCGGACCAAGAAAAAGCCCCTCAAACGGCTCAGCCCTGCGGCCATGGACCTCATCCGGCAGCACCCCTGGCCCGGGAACGTCCGGGAACTGGAAAACCTGATGGAACGCCTGGTTATTCTCACCGAAGGCGAGCTTATCGAGGTATCCGACCTTCCCGAGAAGTTTCAGCAACTCGCCCGCTCGCCTCAGGCGAAGACAAGAGAGCTTGCCGGGCGGGGCATCCTCTTTACCGATGCGGTCCAGGCCTTCGAGCGCGACCTGATCCTCAGGGCCCTGGACCAAACCAATTGGGTGAAAAGCCGGGCGGCGCAACTACTCAATCTCAACCGCACCACTCTGCTGGAGAAGATGAAGAAGCAAAACATTCCCTCCAGCCCCGGCTTCGCCCCCCAGCCGGAGACCATCTCCAAGAAATCCGCCTCATAATGAGGATGGATTTTTTCCGCTACCAAAACCGCCTCATCTAAAGGTGTGGTCATCAACCCATAAATATTCCTGTCATTCTGAACGGAACGCAGTGGAGTGAAGAATCTCGGCGGCTGATAAACGAGATTCTTCGCTCCGCTCAGAATGACAAAAACTAGTTTTTTGATTGCCCCTTGAGATCGGATCAGCCAGGGAGGCTGGAGGGCGTCGGCTGGCCGCCACCGGCCGCAGGTTGTTGCCCGTGGTGAGATATGGTAAGATAAGCGCCATCCTGACTGGAGGTGACGATATGGCTGAAGGCTTTCCGGCTAACCGGCGAGAGGCAATCCTGGCGTTTCATTTTGCCGACCGGGTGAAGGCGGAACTCTTGCTTGCATCCCGCCTGCTCCACACGGTGACCCAGATGGAAGGGCTGGAACGGGAAGGCGCCGGCCGGCTCTTCGTGGATTTTCTCCGGGGTTTGGAGCAGGAAGTCAACCTGGTGCAGGCCCAGATCAACGACCCCGGCATGATCCGGGTGCGCACCGTCATGACCGGGCTCATCGGCATGGCGGACGCCAACATGTTCGCCGACATCCAGTCCCACCTCACCTGGATGATCAGCGCCATGGCCACCTATGCCCAGCGGGCCATGGAATACCTGGTGAAAGACAAGCTGCTGTAAGATCCTTGGGTAGTGGTGCATTTGTAGAGAAAATTTTCCTGGGGTGGCCCTCGCCACCCTACTGCGGTTCAAATCCCCGTCCCATATTTATACTATATTTTTTTGCAGATTAACCCGTTTGACCGGTACCGCAATCTCTTCAGAGTTAGAAGTGAATCCCGATAGGGTGTCCCCGATCCAATGGCCCTTATCCGGAATTTTCTGGTTTATAATAAATAAATGGATCCAAACATTGAGTCATTAATCGCCGCGATGGAGGAGTAAAAGGCGGCTTTCCTGAACAATGCGCTCATATTCATTTTCCCTTTAATGATACATTTAAGACTACTTGCCACCGCTTAATTGCCGCTGTAATTTGAATAAAAAAAACCAATCCAGCCCGACACCTCTCCTGGCGAATCAAAATGTAGCGTAGCCCCCTCGCCTGCGCCAAAGAGCATGGACAGCCGAGGGCGGCCATCCTGCATGAGACTTTCGCAGAGTTCTCTTCTTGGTATCAGCTCCCCAGCCCCCGGATTTTCCCCTAAACAAAAAATCTACAGATGCCGATGAATGAAATTGACGATGGTGTTAGGGAGGTTGCCACCTCCTGAGCCTCGGTTTCCATGACTATCTGAGCGCCGCGGCACCCTTGCGGCCCTCTTAAAGGAGCCCTTTCGTGGCCAAGCAGGAAACCCTGAGCAAACCGGATGAGGTTATGCGGGCCCGGGCTAAAAAATTTCTGGCCAAGCCCAGCCCGGAACTGGACAAGATTCCCCCCACCGAGATCACGAAGCTGGTGCGCGAGCTGCAGACGTACCAGGTCGAACTGGATATGCAGAACGATGAACTGCGCCGGTCCCAGAGAGAAACCGAGGCCGCTTTAGCCCAATATGCCGACCTCTACGACTCCGCCCCCATCGGCTATTTTACCTTCAACCCGCGAGGGGTGATTCTGGAGGCGAATCTCACCGGCGCCCGGTTATTGGGGGTGGAACGAGGCTCCCTTTTGGGCGCCCCGTTTTTGCCCCACGTCGTCCCGGCCTTCCGCCCAGGATTCAAAGCGCACCTGCACCGGGTTTTTTCTACTCAGGCATGCCAATGCTACACCTTGCAATTAGTTGCCCAAGAGGGCGCCCCCCGCTATGTGACCTTGGAGAGCGCTGCGGTCCCCGCGAAGGGAAGGGGTCCCGCCCAATGCCGCTCCGCCGTCAGCGACTCCACGGCTCGCCGGCTCGCCGAAGAAGACCTGCGCTGCAGTGAGGAAAAATTCCATCTGCTCTTTGATCAGGCTCCTTTGGGATACCAGTCCCTGGACGAGACCGGGCGCATCCTTGAGGTCAATCAGACCTGGCTGGACCTGATGGGATATCCCCGGGAGGAAGTGCTGGGGCGCTGGTTCGGCGCCTTTCTGAAGCCCGGCTGCCAGGACCTCTTTAGAAAACGTTTCAGCCGCTTCAAAGCCGACGGGGAGGTCAGTGGCCTGGAGTGGGAGATGGTTCGCCAGGACGGGGCCACCATCATCGCCTCTTTTAACGGCAAGGTCATCCGGGACCAACAGGGGAAGTTCCTCCGGTCTCACTGTATGTTCGAGGATACCACCGCCCGCCGGCAAGCGGAGAGGGAGTTGAAAAAATCACTTGCCCTCCTCCACAGCACGCTGGAATCCACGGCTGACGGCATTTTAGTGGTGGACCGGCGAGGGAAAATCGTCCGCTATAACAGCAAGTTCATGAGTCTGTGGCGCCTCCCGGCCTCTGTTATGGCCACCGGTGATGACCAGCAAGCCCTTGCCTTTGTTTTGGACCAGTTGCAGACCCCGGAGGCTTTCCTCGCCAAGGTGCAGGAATTGTACGCCCACCCGGAGAGAGAGAGCTATGACGTCCTGGATTTTAAGGATGGACGTTATTTTGAGCGCTATTCTCAACCTCACCGGATGGAGGGAGAGATCGTGGGCCGGGTGTGGAGTTTCCGGGACATCACCGCCCGCAAGCAGGCCGAGGAGGAAATCAACACCACCTGCGCCTTTCTGGAAAATACTATCAGTTCCTCAGTGGACCCCATCGCCATCGTGGACGAACACGGCTGTTTCACCAGATGGAATCAAGCCGCGGCTGAGGCCTACGGCTATAGCGCCGAGGGCCTCACCGGCCTGACTGCCTTTGATTTATATGCCGATAAACCCGCCCTGAACAAGATGCTGGGCCAATTGCGCCGGGATGGATTTGTCCGGGGATACGAAATCGACATGCGGAAAAAGGACGGAACCATCGCTCCCTTTAGCCTATCCATCGGATTGCTGGCGGATGAGGACGGCAAAAGCATGGGGAGCGTGTGCGTGGCCCGGGACCTGAGTGAAACCAGAAAGTCCCTGGCCGAGCTGAGCCTCATGAATGCCAGACTGAAAGGTTTGGTGGAGGAGGCCGATAAGCGCAACCGGGAGCTCACCCTGGTCAACTCCATGGCGGAGAAGCTCCAATCGTGCCTCTCCCTTGACGAAGCCTATCCTCTTATTGCCCAGTATGCCCAAGCCATATTTCCGCTTACCTCAGGAGCCCTGTTCGTCCAATGCCCCTCCGGCCCTATGGTGGAGGTGGTTTCGACCTGGGGAACCGCCCCGGTTGGGGAACCGGCCTTTCCTCCCAGTGATTGTTGGGCCCTCCGCCGGGGACGCATCAATATCGGCGGCAATCCGTGCCGGGAGTTGCGTTGCCGTCATCTGCCCGGGGCCCACCCGGAACCCCATTTGTGTCTGCCCTTGCTGGCCCAGGGGGAGGCCGTTGGTCTGTTACATATTCAGGGTCCCAACGACCTCTCTCCAGAGCTGACTGAGCCGCTTCAAACGCTAGCAGTGACCGTCGGTGACCACATCTCCCTGGCCCTGGCCAATATTGGGCTCAGGGATACACTGCGCCACCAGGTGGTCCACGACGTCCTCACCGGCCTGTTTAACCGGCGCTACCTGGAAGAAACCCTGGAGCGGGAGATTTACCGGGGCCGCCGCAAGGGAGCCTCCCTGGGCCTGATTATGCTGGACCTGGACTACTTCAAGCATTTCAATGACACCTTTGGCCACGAAGCCGGTGACACCCTGCTCCGCACCCTGGGGCATTTTCTGGGAGAGCGGGTGCGCCGGGAAGACGTGGCCTGCCGCTATGGGGGAGAAGAATTTGTCTTGATCCTGGCCGAGGCCTCTCAGGAGATTGTCTGCCAGCGGGCCGAGGAAATCAGGCGGGAATTCCCCAAGGTTCCGGTAGTGTATCGGGGTCAGGTGCTGACGAGCGTCACGGTGTCGGTGGGAGTTGCGATGTTTCCGGAGCACGGCGTCACCGGCCGGGACGTGCTCCGGGCTGCGGACCACGCCATGTACCGGGCCAAGACCCAAGGCCGCAACCGGGTGCTGGTGGCCGAGGGCAGGGTGCATTGCGCCGCGGATAACCGGCCCGAACCGGGAATTGTTGAAAATTAGTAAAGGATTTTAGCCGGCGCCCCGGTAATTCTCCAGACCACCATTCCCTGGCGTTACTCCCGGGGGACCAGGCGGTAGATTTCGATCAGGGGCAGGCCCTGGGCCTCGGCCATGCGGCGGCAGGCCTCGTACTCCGGCAGCAGCCGGCGGCGGCCGCCGTACTCCATCACCTTCACCTGCAGCGGGCCGTACACGGTCTCGATGGTCTCGAACCAGCGCCGGGCCGTGACCCGCTCCACCTCCTGGCATCTCACCCCTAAGGTGGTGGAGTCGGCGAACAGCCGGGCCAGCAGCCCTTCTTTGGCCGCCAACGGGGCGATGACGGTGAGGGCCACTGCGGGGCGGTGTTTCTTCATCTGGATGGGGGCCAGGGCCACGTCCAGGGCCCCGGCGGCCAAGAGGCCCTCCATCAGGGGCTCGTACCACTCCGGGTTCATGTCGTCCAGGTGGGTTTCCAGGACCAAAACCCTTTCCCGGAGACCCGGGGCGGCAGCCAACGGCGTCCCCAGATAGAGGCGCAGGAGATTGGGGTGGCCCGGCAGGTCTCGGGAGCCGGCGCCGTAGCCCACGGCCGCCAGGGTAATGGGGGGGCAGGGCTCGCAGGCGGCCTCGCAGGCTTTGAGGATCACCGCGCCGGTGGGGGTGACCAGTTCCCCCGGCAGGTCGGTGCCGTAAACCGGCAGACCTTGCAAGAGTTCCAGGGTGGCGGGGGCCGGGTTGGGCAACCGACCATGGCCGGCGGCGATCATGCCCCAGCCCATGGGCAAAGGGCTGCAAAAGACCCGGGAAACCCCCAGGTATTCCAGGCCGTGGGCCACTCCCACCACATCCACGATGGTGTCCAGGGCCCCCAATTCATGGAAGTGGACCGTTTCCAGGGGTTGGCCGTGAATCCGGGCCTCCACCTCCCCCAGGAGACGGAAGGCGGTCAGGCTCCGGGCCTTGACCGTTTCGGATAGAGGCGCCGCCTCGATCAGGGCGCAGATCTCCCTATAGGTGCGGGCCGGCTGCGGCACCCCGGCCTCAATCTCCACCTTGATCCCGGTAAGGTGCTGCTTAGTCACCCGGCGGGCCGTGAGGGAGACGTTGTCCAGCCCTAAGGCCGCAATCAGCCCTTGCAGCTCTGCCACCGGCAGCCCCAAATCAATCAAGGCCCCCAGGCTCATATCACCGCTGATGCCCGCGAAACAATCAAAAAAGGCCCAGCAGGGCTGAATTCCCAAGAATTATTCTCCCTGACCCTCTCCCACCAGGGGAGAGGGGATTATTGTAATGACATTAACCCCATATAGATTGTTATTCATCTTTAGCTTAATTCCGGATATATGGCAGTTATTGAAAGGCGGTTTTGAAAAGTTTATCTTCCTATTTTAATTTGCCTTAAATATTGATATTTTAAATTTTGTTATTTGACGATAGTCTACTTTAAAGTCCGGCAGTTCTTGTCCTACTACTTGAGATTTTTCCCATTGTTGACGATGACGTTGGTATGGAACCTGTATATTATACATATTGTTCAGAGAAATCCAATATTCCTGCCCATCATAGAAGAATGATTTTCTCTTATTAATCATTAAACATAGGTTGTCACCTTTCCTATCGGGATATTCAATATGTGCAATTGCCAATGAACTTAACGGACATCCGCTATTTTCATCATTAATATACATAGTGATCAATATTTTTCCAGCTAATATGGGTATAGAAGCCCCGGCCTCAACTTCATTACCTGATAGTATCATAGATGATTCTATATCATTATTTTTTTTGGTATCTTTTGGCTGGATTTTTTGTGATTGAATTAAATTTGGTTTTATTTCTTTAAGGGATTTTTCAAGATCAGCTATTTTATGGGTCATCTCACCGATAGTTTTATTGGCTTTGTTTAAATCGTCTTCCAAATTTTTAATTTTTTGGTTTTTATCACCTACATCTTGGCGAAGTTTGTTGACTTCATGGGGTGGGCCAGTTATTTCCCAAACCAAGCTTATGTGACCAGCACGGATACCCGCCATAAATACTATGAATAATAAGCCTAAAAAATAAATGCAAACCCTAAGAGTCAGATTATTTATAAGCCAAGGAATTGTTACCTTCTCAAAATCGGTGGGTGCTGATTTGTCATCTTTCATAGGGATATTCTCATGGCGTCCTCCGGGAGCCGCTTCTTCCGGCGGATTACGATATAGATATTCAGCCTCAAGGGCATTAAACATTTTCTGAAAAAGTTGGGAGTCAACTTGAAGCTCTACCCGGGTTTCCCACCTGTGCCCTCCCTGGAGGATATCAATTTTCTTGATTACGTTCTTCCCCTTTAGAAATTCGATAGCTTTCCAGCGAAGCTTCCCATAACGATCGCGCATGGTTGCGCCATCCATAGGCATAAGCAAAGGAAATCTCACAATGGATGGAACCATGGGTATATTGGGATGATGTTGTTCCATCTGCAAATCGGCATGAATATCAAGGGCCACATCATACACAGCCAGAAAATTGTCGTTGTTAAGGTCCCTTATCCAATCCATAGGCAGTCCTATCAAGTTTACATTGCCACAAGAAATGAGGGGTGTCAATAAAGGGGACTTGGGCTTGGCTTATAAAAAAAATCAGGTAAGCCGTATTTAATGTTGCCCCCATATAAGCCACTATATTACCAGCCTCCACAATTATCACACACCCCAACAAATTACAGATTCGTAGGGAATTTTGACTTGGCGCAAAAGTATCATTACTCACTCCGGGGCGATGTCGACAAAGAGTTCGACCTCCTTTACGGCCCGGGCCTCGGCCTGGCGCACGGTGAATTTTAGATTGCGGTATTGCAGTTGCTCGCCGGCCCGGGGCAGGTCTCCCAGTTCGGAGATCAGGAATCCTGCCAGGGTCTCGTAATCTCCCGTGGGCAGGTCCAGGTGCAGGGTTTCGTTCAGTGCCTTGATTTCCGTCCTGGCGCTGATCAGGTAGTGGCCCTCCCCCAGCTTTTTGAAGGGCGCCACCTCCTGGTCGAATTCGTCGGCAATCTCCCCTACGATCTCTTCCAGGAGGTCTTCGATGGTGACGATGCCCACGGCGCCGCCGTATTCATCCACCACCGCGGCCAGGTGGATTCCCTGACGCTGCATTTCGGAGAGCAGCCGGTCGATCTTCTTGAGTTCCGGCACGTAGGTGACGGGGCGCATGAAGGCGCGGATGGGACGATCCGGGCCGTCCTCGCCCAGCAGATCGAAATCATGCAGCACCCCGATAAGATTGTCGATGCGTCCATGGTAGACCGGCAGCCGGGAAAAGCGGGTGGTGCGGAATTCTTCCAGGGCCTGCCCCACGGTCAGCGTGTCCGGGATGGCCGCCACCCGGATGAGCGGCACCATCACTTCCTTGACGGTGCGCAAGGAAAACTGCAGGATGCGGTGAATGATCCGCCGCTCGGGGGTCTCCAGGTCCACTTCCGGCCCGCTTTTCTTAACCACCAGATGCAAATCTTCCCGGCTGATGAAGGGCAACTGGCTAGTGTGGCGCGCCCCGGTCAGCCAGAGCACCGCTCGGCTCAGGCCCGCAAAGATAAAGGTGAGGGGATAGAGGACCCAGGAGATCACCAGGAGGATGGGTCCCAGGCGCCGGGCCAGGCGATTGGGGTGCTGGCGGCCGATGGATTTGGGGATAATCTCCGCCAGGATCAGAATTAACGGCGGCAGCAGGAGCATAGCCACGATCTCGCCGCCAGGCCCCATGGTTTCCATCAAAAAAGCGGTGACCAGGATGGTATTGGTGATTTCCGATAAATTGGAGCCCAGCAGGGTGGTGGCCACCAGGCGCTCGGGCCGCTCCAGCAGTTTCAAGGCCTGGGCCGCGCCCCGGACCTTCTGTTCGGCCCATTGGCGAAGCCGGCGCCGGTTGGCGGAAATGAGGGAGATCTCCGAGGCGGAGAAAAAGGCCTCCAGGAGGAGAAACGGCACAAAGATGAAAAAAAAGCCGATAATCATGGATTCCGCCGCCGCACTTCCAGGTCCAGGATACGGGTGCCCTTCACCTTCAAAACACGAAATGTCAGGTGGTCATAAGCTATGACCCGGCCTTCCCGAGGCAGAGAACCGAAGAGGTCCAGGACCAGACCGCCGATGGTGTCGAATTCCTCCGCGGGCAGGTTCAGGTCCAAGGCGTCGTTAAGATCAGCCAGGGACAAGGTCCCTTTGACCCGCCAGACCCCAGGAGACGCCTCTTTCAAGGGTTCCTCCTCCGGCTGAAACTCTTGAGGAATGTCGCCGCAGAGCTCTTCCAACAGGTCTTCCACCGAGACCAGACCCACCAGGGTGCCGTATTCGTCCACCACCAGGGCCAGGCGCTGGTGTTGGGCCTGAAGTTCGGTCAACAGGTCGAAGGCCCGCTTGTTTTCCGGGACATAATAGGCCGGCCGGAGAAGCTGCCGGGGCAACTCGTCCTCACAGGGGTGGCGATGACACAGATCCAGGATGTCCTTGGCATGGAGGACCCCCAGCACCTGGTCGTGGGTCTCCTCATAGATAGGCACCCGGGAAAACCGGGACCGCTTGATGGCCTGAATCATTTCCGGGAAAGGCAGGTCGATGGCCAGGGTGAACATGTCGGGCCGGGGCACCATGATTTGACTAACCCTGATCTCCCCAAAGTCCAGCAGGTTCTGAATGAAGTCCCGTTCCAGGGCGGCGATCATGCCGCCCCGATGGCTCTCTTCCACCATGCGGACAAAATCTTCCTGAAGCACGGTGGGCACCTGCAAATCGGGGCGAAAACCCAGGGTGGCCAGGATTCCCCGGCTGATCTGGACCAGCACCACCCGCACCGGCGCAAAAACCGCCAGGGCCACGCGCACCAGCGGCGCCAGCCGCAGCGCCAGGGTAGCCGGGTAGGTGAGGGCCACCGACTTGGGAATGACTTCTCCCAGGAGCAGCAGGGTGGGCGACATCACCAGCAGGGCCATCCACTTGCCCCGGTCCCCCCACATGCTTAACGCCAGGGAAGTAGCCAGCACCGACGCCAGGATGGTGACGATCTCCACCCCCACCACCAGGGTGATCAATAAACGCTGCGGCTGTTTGAGGAGTGATTCCACCCGCGCCCCCCGGGTGGCGCTGCGTTCCTTGAGCCGCAGGCGGTCAAGGGGACTCAGGGCGAAGAGCGAGGTTTCGGCGGCGGCGAAAAAAATATAGAGGACCAGCAGCCCACCCAGGGCCAGCCAGCGAGTCAGGAACGGATTTGAGAGGATGGAGTCCACTTATTTAGCAGGATGCCATGGTTTGATTGCACGCCGTGAGGTGAAGAAAACTTCGACACCCCTACCCTTCCGGCTTATTATAAAGACAATCGGCGCAATGTTGGTAATTATGTTGCTGGTGACCTTTTTTTCCGCGCTGCGGGTGCTCCTCAAAAGGGTTCCGTTGCGCCTTCGGGTAGCGGCACGTCGAAGGCGAAGATTACCCCGGCGATCATGCGGTAGAAGCCTACCAGCACCACCAGTTCGATGATGCCCTCCATCCCCACCAGGCCGATGAGCCTCTCCTGGAGGTCCGGGGAGATGGATCGGGATTCCACCACGCAGCGGGCGGCCACCAGGGCGCCCTGCTGGGTCTCGTCCAAGCCGGGGGGCTCCCTCCCGGCCCGGAGCGCGGCTATGACCGCATCGGACAAGCCCGCGGCCCGGGCCGGGGGCTCATGCTTGACCCACTCATAGGCCGCGCCCACCCGGCGGGCCAGCCAAAGAATGACCAACTCCCGGACCGCGGCGGGCAAGGTTCCGCTGCCGAATCGCAGAAACGTTCCCAGATCACTGACGCGTCGGGCCAGTTCGGGATGATTGAGCAGGCTGCGATACATGCCGTCAATCCGGCCCCGCCGGCCCACCAACTCGTCATAGAGCGCCTGGGCCGCGGGGGAAAGGGAGCCGGTGGGGTCGGGCAGGCGTGCCATGGCATTTCCTCAAGAAAAAATCAGCTCAGAAACGCTTCGCCCCTAGGCTCAATCATCATCGACCCACTCTTGCTTGGCCTGATTGAAGGGCGTCACCGGCGTGGAGCAGGCCCGGTCGCAGCGGACGTCCACCAGAAATGGGGCGTTGGCCTTAAGGGCCTCAGCGAAGGCGGGGGCCAGTTCCTCGGACTGATGCACGGTGGCGGCTTTCAGGCCCATGGCCCGGGCAATCCCGGCCCAGTCGTGCACCGGGATTTCGGTGAGCGCCGCCGCGCCGGGGCCCTCGTTTCTGGCCCGGAGCCAGACGTTGCCCAGGGCGCCATTGTTGATCACCACAAAAATTGCCGCGATGCCGTAGTGGGCCGCAGTCTGGATCTCCATGCCGTGCATCAGCATGCAGCCGTCCCCGGTGACCACCACCAGGGGCCTGTCCGGCCGCGCCGCCTTGGCGCCGATGCCGGCGGGAATGGCCCAACCCATGGGACCCAGATTCGTGGCGGAGATGTAACTCCGGGGCTCATAGGCCTCCCAGTAATGGCCGCAAAAGGCCCGGTGGGCGCCGGAATCCACCACCAGCACCGTGTCCCGGGGCATAGCCCGGCGCAACTCGGTGACCACCCGGGCGGGGTGGAGGGGCACGGCGGCGCTGGTGGTATTATCGCCCTCATAGTGGCGGGGACCCGCGGCCCGGATGCGCTCCAGCCAACTCCGGCGTTGGGCGTTGGTGCTCTCCAGGGACTGGGTGAGCTGATAATCATAAGACATCAGGACTTGCAGGGTCCGGCCGCAGTCACCCACCACGGGAACGTCCACCGGCCAGGTGCGCCCGATCACCTGGGGATTGATATCCACCTGGACCAGGGCCCGGCTGGGCAGCATCCGGCGGTCCCAGAACAGGGTATCCCGCTGGCTGAGCCCGGAGCCCAGCACCATGAGCACCTCCACTTCATCTGAGAGAATGGTGTCGATGGCAGGCCGGTGGCCGGCATAGCCGAAGATGCCCAGGGAGAGCCGGTGATCCTCCGGAAACACCCCCTTGGCCCTGAGGGTGGTGGCCACGGGGATTTCAAAGCGCTCGGCGAAGGCCACCAGGTCTTTGGTACCCCCGGACTTCTCCACCCCGGCCCCCACCAGGGCCAATATCCGGGTTGGGGCGGATGACCCGCCGGACGGCGCCAGCAGGCGCCACAGCCGCTCGATGCCATGCCGGTCCACAAACCGGGGGGCATAAAGGGTCTCGTCCAGCTTGACCCAGAGAGACTGAACCTCAGCCTTTTGGATATCCGTGGGCAGGCTGATATGCACCGGCCCCTGGGACCCCGCCAGCATCTTGGTCATCGAGGCGCGCAGGTGATGATTGACCAGGTGGAGGTTTTGCACCATCAGCGAGGAAATGGTAATGGGATTCAGGACCGCCACATCGTTGAGGGCCGCGGGGCTGGAATCCTGAAAGCCCCCCCGCCCTTCCCAATCGGTGGGGACCTGGCCCGAAATGACGATGACCGGCGAGTAGTCGGTCCGGGCGGCGGCCACCGCAGTAACCATATTGGTGACGCCGGGGCCGCCGATGGCGAAACAGGCCCCGAACCGACCGCCGGCCCGGGCATACCCATCCGCCATACACGCCGCCCCTCCTTCATGGGCGGCCACCACGGGGGTTATTCCCGGGGTGGAGGCCAGGGCCGGCAAAAAGGGATCAATCAAACCCCCGGGAACCAGGAACACATGGGTGATCCCCTCTCCCCGAAAGGCTTCCAGCAGGTATTGGGTCGTTAACATGGAGGCGCCTGGTCCTAACTGTTCGCTTCGGCAATCCTGATGATTGTGTCCTGGATATTTGACACCAATTTACCCGACCATGATCAGATATCCGGGAATATCAAAGGCGGAATTTTCGGCGATGCGGCGACGGGATTCATCGACGAAGGGTTCGTGAATTTCAAATCCCGCCGCCTGGCGTCCCAGGCGGCGAGCCACAACCACAGTGGTTCCCCCGCCGGCGAAGGGGTCGATCACGATCCCGCCCTCCGGGCTGGCGATCTTAATGAAAAACTCGGCCAGTCCCTCCGGCATGGCGGCGGTATGCGCAACCCCTCGATGCTGGTTGTAGGTCTGGGCCACCGTCACCACGTTCCCCGGGTCCGCTCCGCCTAATAGATACGTCTTGGTGCGGTCACGCCCAAAACCGGCCTCGGTGTTGCGCCTGCCAAGCCGGTCCAATTTGCGCCTGGCGATCTCGGCGGAGTCGGCTTTATAGGGAATTCTCACGGCATTCAAGTCAAAGTGTGGTCTGGCGCCACGTGCAAGGTGGTAAACGTACTCAAAACTATCTTTGGTTCGCGGGCCAAATTTACCCGGAACTGCATTTGGTTTGGCCCAGATGTAGGTCTCGATCCAGCGCCAACCCATGCGCTGAAGGGCAATAACCAACTCATAAACGTATGGATGCCTCTGACCCTTTAACGGGCCCTGCTTGGCGACGCGATTTTTGATATTAAGGATGAGGCTGCCGCTTTGCTTCGCAGCATTATACATCGCTTTGGCAAACGGGAGGAACCAGTCCACATAATGGTCCGGGTGTATCCGGCTATAGGCGCGGGCATCGGCATAGGGCGGACTCGTGAAGAAAAGGTCGATGCTGCCTTGGGGGAGGAGTGACAGCAAGTCCATGGCATCACCATGGATTATCCCCTCATCCAGAAATTTGGCCAGCACTTGGGCATCACCTTTGATCTTCAACGCTGAATCCCTAACGTCGTTGTAGGGGCGGTTCGCGAACCGCCCCTACGGTTGGACAGCCGCCCCTCACACCACCGGCCGGGAAGGGGGGGTGGTCAGCCGTCCCACCGGGGTTCCGGCTTTTTTGCTCTCCTTGAAAGGCGAGCGCATCAGGGCTTCGTTCAGTACCTCATCCATGTCGGCCACGGCCACGAACTTAAGGCGGCGCTTGACGTTTTTGGGAATCTCCACCAGGTCTTTCTTGTTGGCCGCGGGGATGATGACCTTTTTGACCCGGGCCCGGAGCGCCGCGATGGCCTTCTCCTTGAGGCCGCCGATGGGCAGCACCTTGCCCCGGAGGGTGATTTCGCCGGTCATGGCCACGTCCCGCCGCACCGGAATCTGGGTGAGGGCGGAAACCAAGGCGGTGGCCATGGTGACCCCGGCCGAGGGGCCGTCCTTGGGGGTGGCGCCGGCGGGCACGTGGATGTGGATATCCAGCTTTTCGTAGAAATCAGGCGCCAGGTTGAGGCGGTCGGCCCGGGCCCGGGCGTAACTCAAGGCCGCCTGGCCCGATTCCTTCATCACGTCGCCCAACTGGCCCGTCAGGGTGAGCTGGCCTTTGCCTTTCATCAGGCTGGCTTCCACCGCCAGGGTTTCGCCCCCCACCTGGGTCCAGGCCAGGCCCGTAGCCACTCCCACTTCGTTTTCCACCTCGCCGTCCGGGATGAAGCGGGGCGGTCCCAGGTAGAGGTGCAGATTGCCCCGAGTGATGGCGAAAGGCCCTTTTTCGCCTTCGGCGATGCGCCGGGCCACCTTCCGGCACAGGGAGCCGATCTCCCGCTCCAGGTTCCTAAGCCCCGCCTCCTGGGTGTAGTTCATGATGACCTCCCGGATCACCTCGGTGGAAATCTTGAAATCCTGGGAGCGCAGGCCGTTTTCGGTCAACTGCCGGGGCAGGAGGTGGCGGAGGACGATGGCCAGCTTCTCATCCTCGGTGTAGCCCGCCAGACGGATAATCTCCATGCGGTCCTTGAGGGCCGAGGGAATAGGGTCCACCAGGTTGGCGGTGGTGATGAACATCACCCGGGACAGGTCAAAGGGCACGTTGAGGTAATGGTCGCTGAAAGAGTGGTTCTGCTCCGGGTCCAGCACTTCCAGCAGCGCCGCGGCGGGGTCGCCTCGAAAGTCCATGCCGATTTTGTCAACTTCGTCCAGGATGAACACCGGGTTGTTGGAACCGGCATTTTTAACCCCTTGAATGATCCGCCCCGGCAGGGCGCCGATATAGGTGCGGCGGTGGCCCCGGATCTCGGCCTCGTCCCGCATGCCTCCCAGGGAGATGCGCACGAACTTGCGGCCCATGGCCCGGGCAATGGACTGTCCCAGGGAGGTCTTGCCCACGCCCGGAGGCCCCACGAAACAGAGGATGGGGCCCTTCATTTTCTTATTGAGTTTGCGGACGCTCAGGTACTCCAGGACGCGGTCTTTGACCTTTTCCAGGTCGAAATGGTCCTCGTCCAGGATAGTCTTGGCCTCTTTGACTTCCAGCTTGTCCCGGGTGCTCTTGCTCCAGGGCAGGACCACCAGCCAGTCCAGGTAGGTGCGGACGATGGAGGCCTCGGCGGCGTCGGGATGCATCTGCTCCAGGCGGGACAACTGCTTGAGGGCGTCCTCTTCCGCCTGCTTGGGCATCCGGGCCTGGGCGATCTTAAGACGGTACTCTTCCATCTCCTTGGAAGTCTCGTCCAGGTCGCCCAGTTCTTTCTTGATGGCCCGCAACTGCTCCCGGAGGAAGTATTCCCTCTGGGTGCGGTCCATTTCCTCCCGGGCCTGGTTCTGGATCTTGGCCTGGATGGCGGAGACTTCCATTTCCTTGCGCAGGAAATCATTGACCTTGATGAGGCTGCGGATGGGGTCCATTTCCTCTAGCACCATCTGGGCCTCATCGATTTTGAGGCGCAAATTGGCCGCCACCAGGTCGGCCAGGTGGCCGGGGTCCTCGATGGACTCCAGGATAGCCAGCAGATCCGGTGACATGATGCCCTTGAGGGTGAGGATTTTCTCGGACATCTCCCGGGCGTTGCGCATCAGGGCCTCGGCTTCGGGGGAAATCTCGGTGACGGTGGTCTCCGGCAAGACCTCCATGGCCACCAGGAAGTAGGGGCGCTCCTTAACATATTCCTTGACCATGGCCTTGGATTTGCCCTGGACCAGGATTTTCAAACGCCCGTCCGGCAATTTCAGCATCCGCAAAATGAGGCTGACCGTGCCCACGGAGTAGATGTCTTCGGCTTCGGGATTTTCCACGGATTGATCTTTTTGGGTGGCCAGAAAGATCAGGCGGTCTTGGGCCAGGGCCGCTTCAATCGCCAATACCGAGGTTTCCCGGCCCACGAATAGCGGCAGGACCATATTCGGAAAAACCACCACGTCCCGCACTGCCAACATGGGCAGTTCGCCGGGGATGATGATCTCATGTTTTTCATCTTCTGTAGTTGCCATGTTATCTCCTGAGAGATGCGGATAGGTCGATAGGTGAGGCTGCGCCGGTGGCCTGGCGGGGGTAAATTACGGGGTGGCTGGTGAAGGTCATGTTCAATATGCCTCTCCCATAGCAGAATTTCCCCTTAGGGTCAACCGGAACGTCAGACTCATTAATTAAGATAATACCGATTGGGCTGAAGAGCAACCTGTAACCCCGGAGGTAGCAATAGGAGCGGGAACCTTGACCGGTCATCGGGGAGGCAAGCTCGAACCGGCGCCGGCGGCGCCCCTCTGCATATAAGACGGCATTTTGGTCCGGTTTATTAAATCGGCAATATTCCACCGGGCATAATCGGGCGCAAGGGTTCATGCAACTGTGGGGGCGGGGCTGGAAAAATGAAAGATGTCAGATGATAGTGACTTGGGTGGAGAGAGTATCTGGTCAAGTTTTGACCGGGGCAATTGATTGCCTGGTTTTCTCGGGAGTTCGGAGGAGGAGATAGGGGCCTTTTATGGAAAAAATGAAAGAGCCCCTGACCTCTTCCCCCGGTATCCGGTTGATCAGACTCAGGCGGCCTCTGGCACCACCACCACGGTGACCGTGGTCTGGACTTCCGGGGCCAGGCGGATAGTCACCTCGTAGGTGCCTAGCTTTTTGATGGGTTCCGCCAGGTCCAGTTGCTTCTTTTCCACGATGAAGCCCTGGCTTTCGAGGGCCTCGGCGATCATGGCCGCGGTAACGGAACCGTAGAGGCGCTCCTCCTCCGCCACCCGCTGGGCGATGGTGACGCTGGCCCCTTCCAGGTGGGCCACCTTGGCCTGGGCCTTTTCCCGCTCAGTGGCCTGCATCTGGAGGTATTTCACCTTGGCCCGTTCTACCTGGACCAGGTTGCCCGGGGTGGCTTCCATGGCTTTGCCCTGGGGGATCAGGAAATTGCGGGCATAACCCCGGGCCACGTCCACGACGCTGCCCATGGAGCCCAAAGGGTTGATATCTTCCGTCAAGATGACCTTCATCGTAAACTCCTCCTCACGCATCCTTGGGCTGATGCAAGCGGCGAAAATCCAGCCACAGGTCCAGCAATCCCAGGGTGATAATCACGAAAAAAAACGGATTCAAAAACAGCAACGGGTAACCGATCATCCGCAGCAGGCGCGGCAGCCCCAGGCGGTGAAACCAGGTGGCCACCACCGCCACTCCCTGGCAAAAATAGAGCACCGCCACCACCATGAGCAGGTTCAATCCGAAGAACCGCGCCCCGGCCACCGGCACCAACAGAAGAAAACCGGCCCCCAACAAGACAAAAATCAGCCACTCCGGGGCCGCCCAATGATACAGCGGTGGATCGGCGGCGCCCCATCCCAGCAGAAGGATGATCTGCCGGGACAAGACGACGTTCAGCCAGGCAACCAGGGCCATGTTGGTAACCAGCAACCCCGGCAGGAGACGCTGTAAAATGGCTTCCACCTGGGCCGGGGCCACCCCCGGGACCAGGGAGCCCGGGGCGCCCTCGGCGGTGTCCCCCAGGACCTTGCGGACGGTGTCCATGACCTCGGCGCTCTTTTGAGCCAGCAGGTCCTGGGGCGCAATCCCCATATAAACCGCCTGCCCGAGAAAGACCAGCAAGGCCGCCACGGTCAGGGCCGCCACCGTCACCATGATCGCCTGAGGCGCGGCTACTCCCCGTGACTGCAGGCCGGCCAGGATCACTCCCATGAGCAGCAGGTTGAGAAAACCCAGGTTTTGCCAGATGGTTTCCAGAGCGGGGTGCAGGCAGAAGATCGCGACGGCGCCGGCCAAGGCTACCGCCAGGGCCGCCCACTCCCCGGAGCGCCAACCGATGATCAGCACCGGCAAGGGCGCTAGGACGCCGGCCGCCAGGTAGACCAGGGGATTAACCCTGGCCCCCAGAAACCCTACCAGGAGGGCGGCCAGGCAGAGGAACCAAATGACAAGACCCCGGCCCACAGCTTACCGCTCACCCCGCCCTCACGTAATGGGCACTTGCGGGGTATAGGCAATCAGGGCCAACAACCGGGCCTGCTTGATGGCTCTGGTGACCCGCCGCTGATGGCGGGCGCAGTTCCCCGAGATGCGGCGGGGAATGATCTTGCCCCGCTCGGTGACAAATTGTCTCAGGGTATTAACGTCTTTGTAATCAATGGGCAGATTGGCATCCACGCAAAAACGGCAGACCTTGCGGCGGACGTAAAATTGTTTCCGTTTGCGGCGAGGCATTACAGGCACGGATTATTCCTCCTTGGCAGGGGCGGCAGGTTCATCTGGAGCGGCAGCGGCCGCCGGGGCGGCAACTTCAGCCGGGGCTGCGGCTTCCAACGGGGCCGCGACTTCGGGCTCGGCCGGCGCGGCCGCCTTGGCCTTGGCCGCGATCTCGGCCTGCAGGGCCTCCATATTCACCTTGTCCGATTTCTTGGTGGTGAGGAAGCGGATGATGCGGTCGTCGATCCGGTAGTTGCGCTCCAACTCCTTCACCGTCTCGGACGTCCCGGCAAAATCGGCTAACACGTAGTAACCCCGGATGGTGCCTTGGATTTTGTAGGACAGCTTGCGCCGGCCCCACTCGTCCAGCCCCACCACGGTTCCACCTTGGGAGGAGATAATTCCGGAAAACTTGTCGATGGCGGATTTTACTTCTTCATCGGGGAGGTCGCCATTCACCACCCAGAGCGATTCATAACGACGCATTCTTCCTCCTTATGGTCGTATGGCCCTGGAGCACGTTAGCCCAGAGCAAGGAAGGTAAAAAATAAATATTTATCAGAAGGCAAGAAGTTTGTCAATGGGGCAGGCGCGACACCAAAACCTCACTATGAGAATGTCTATGCGCCGGTTCACCAGGCTAACCAATGCTTTCTCAAAAAAGGTCGAGAACCTGCCCACGCCGTATCCCTGCATTTCTTGTATTACAATTTCGGGAGAATCCATAAAAGCCTGAGAGTGACCCCGGATATGGAAGCGGGAATTTCAGATCATGTGTGGAGCTTAGAGGAAAGTACGACCTTAAGCAGGTTAATCGGAATGCGAAAAGGAAGAAAATTTTATTAGTTTATTTTTGTTCTTTCATTTGGAGAATCGCCCTTATGCCCACTACTATATGCGCAAAGCTGAAGCTTTTTGTATTAATGACTCTTCCCCTATGCGCACCGGTGTGTATTATCTCTACTGCCCCTAATGGTTTTAATGAAAAGCCCTCTATCGATTCGCCTTTTATACAAGTATCTTTTTCTAATATAGATTTAGCTCTGAATTTATATTTCTTAGGATTTAGTTCCTCTTCAATAATAGCCTTAGAGTTTATCCCCATTTTGAATGGATAAATTATACATTTCATTGTTGGATCAATGCGGGGCTGAAATGGATTAAATTGTCTGCATTGCAAAAATAATTTTTCTCCTTCAATAGATGTGCATACGGAAGTTTGGATCATTGGACTTTTCTCAAGGGATTATTGTCTGTTATCGATCTTATAGCTGTAACAACATCATTGCTATTACATTGAAATATATCAGCTAATTCTGATGTTGAATAGTCAATTTTAGTCAGATTAGCAAGTATATTTACTTTTGATGATAATATCTTCATATCAATAGTTTTTGGTTTATAGGTAAATTTTTTTGCTATTTTTTCAAATTCCAATTCCTCCATTTGCCCCATTAAAAATGCATTATAAAATCCATTATACTCCAATAATCTTCTTTGAGACAATATAACCTCTACCAATGTATCTTTGATAACTTTAAAAGACTCAAAAATATTACCAAAATGACTTTTAAAATTTTTTGTCCCAGTAACACAAACTGCCATATCTTCATCTGTCGATCCAGATACTCTAATCAAAAAATCAACTTTTGGCTGAGTCACAACCTCATCGAAAGTTCCCAAAAAATAATTTGAAAACTTATCAACAGCCCAATCATTACTCATTGCTTTATCTCCGAGAACCCAGCCTGATTTGCTTTTTCAATGAGCCATTTTCCAATAGAATGGGCACGATCTGGTCTAAGCAAAATTCCAACCTGTACTTCTCTTGTAACCTTTCCTCCCTCTCTCTTAATCTCTTTTGGTCCAGAGGGATCAAGTTCTAGAACTATTTTATCCGGATGAGTTTGTCTCTCAACAAAAAAATCAATTATAATATCACCAGTTGGGGTCGGGCCACCAAACGCGCCTGTAGCTGGCAATAATCTATAATATTCATTTTTCTCATAATAAAGAGTAATTTGCCGTGGCTTGGGAGCGCCATTAGACATTGATGTCTCCTCCATCTCTGACCCATCTTATCATATTTGCGTCTTTGCCAACAGATATTGTTCCATTTTTCACAAGGTGCGTGAGTTTTCAAATACTGACAGTGAGTATTATCTCTATAATATACAATCAAAAAAATCCACCACAAAAATTTCTCACTCAAATAATTGACTCAAATGAGCATCGGGGGATCTTGATTTTTCGACAGGAAATCCATGGTTTCCCCCGTAAATATATTTTATCTAACCAATATTACAAGCAAGCCTGGAACAAAAGTTCCCATCTGTCAGGTTCAAATTAGTTTAACACCAGCCAACCAAGCCTGGGGCAAGTGACCCAATTTCAGACTAATACACCACCGGCGGGAGAAGCCCGGGAATTCTCCGCCGTCCGGCGAAGTCTCCCGGGCTCCTGTGGGGTGCGAGGCTTTACTGCACGCTAAAAGACGTGTCCTTTTGCGAGGTGCCGTAGCTGCTCATTACCCGGCTGGTAACCGTGTAGACGCCGGGGGTGGCATTGCTGGGCAGGGAATAAGACACGGTGTCATTGAAACTGCCGTTAGCATTGGACACCGTGGTCTGGTAAGGCGACCCCACCGGGCTGCCGCCATACCGGATCTCCCGCACCAGGGTCACGGATACTGGTGCATTGTTCGGCGTCAGGATGGTGTAATTCATGCCCAGATTAACCTGTTGACCGGGCCTGACCGTGGAGGGAGAGGCCGTCACATTGTCCACACTGACGACATTGCCCTGGCCCTGGTAGTTATATGCCTGGGCCGCGGCTTGGGACGAGCGCATCTCGCTGTTGCGGTGGGAGGCATAAAGCGCCGCGCCTACCCCTCCGATGACGCCCCCGGCGGCCGCGCCCACCCAGGCGCCGGTGGCGGGATTACCGGTCGCCGCGCCGATGATGGAGCCGATGGCGGCGCCGGTGGCCGCCCCGCCCAGGGCGCCGGCCCCGGCTGACCGGTAGGGATCATAGTAGCCGCTTTCAGTAACGCAGCCTGCCAGAGACACGACCAAGAGAACAACGCCTGCAATCGCCAAACATTTCCGAGTCATCTTGTCCCCCCTCTCCCGCAGTGCGGTTCAAGCCAGAATGTCAACGCCCTTGGCCAGGGCATCTCGACCATAATCAATATTTGCTTACTATTTATTATTAATCACTTATATCCCCAGATGCAAGCCGAAGGGAGCCGATACCGCCCCACGCCGGTCAGACCTTCCGGCCCACTGACATCCGCACCTGGTCCAGAATACCGTTGATGAAGCCCCCGGAGGCCTCGCTGCCGTAGCGCTTGGCCATCTCCACCGCCTCGTTGATCACCACTTTAGCCGGAATATTGGGCTGGTACAGCAGTTCATAGATAGCCAGCCGGAGCAGGTTGCGATCCACGATGGTCATGCGCTCCAGGCGCCAATGCTCCGAGTAGCGCACAATGAAGACATCCAACTCCTCCAGATGGGAGGTGACTCCCGAAACCAGCTCCAGGAGATAAGCGGGAGGGGCGCTTTCCATGAAGCGCACGTGGGTTATCCGGCGTACCGGCCCGGCTCTGAGACCGAGGTTTTTTAAAGGAACCAGCGTGGGGCCGGTCCTTACGGCTCGAAAAATTGACAAGGGTCCGAAGTGGCTCCAGAACCGCTCCAGGGCCTCGGGCCGGTGGGGCCCGGCGAACTCGGCCTGATAGAGAAATTGCAGAGCCACTTCCCGGCACTGGCTGCGAGAAAATTGCCCCAAGCAGTCAGGCTCCCAGCTCTTTCAGGAGGTTGACCATCTCGATGGCGGCTTCAGCGGCGGCAAAGCCTTTGTTGCCCGCCTTGCTGCCGGCCCGTTCGATGGCCTGCTCCAGGGTCTCGGTGGTGAGGATGCCGAAGGCGATGGGCACCCCGCTGTCCAGGGACACCTGGGCGATGCCCTTGCTCACCTCTGCGGCCACGTAATCGAAGTGGGGCGTGGAACCCCGGATCACCGCGCCCAGACAGATGACCGCATCATAAGCCCCGGCCTGGGCCAGGCGTTTGGCCACCAGGGGAATCTCCCAGGCGCCCGGCACCCGCAGCACGGTCAGGTTCTCCTCAGCTACGCCCTGGCGCCGCAGACAATCCAGGGCGCCCTCCAGCAGGCGCTCGGTGATAAAGGAATTGAACCGGCTCACCACCAGGGCGAATTTCAAGCCGGTGGCGGTGAGCTTGCCTTCTATATTACGCATCTGCCCTCCTTACTGTTTCTTCACGCCAAGGCGCAAAGGCGCAAAGCACAACGGCTTTGCGTCCTTGGCGGCTTGGCGAGAGCAGGTATTACACCATTTTCAGCATGTGCCCCATCTTTTGGCACTTGGTCTTGAGGTAGTTGCGATTCTCCCGGTTGGGGGGGATCTCCAGCGCTACCCGCTCCACCATGTTAAGGCCGTAGCCTTCCAAACCGATGATTTTCTTGGGGTTGTTGGTCATGAGGCGCATCTTCCTGACCCCCAGGTCTCGGAGGATCTGGGCCCCGATGCCGTAGTCCCGCAGGTCCGCCTTGAAGCCCAGGGCCTCGTTGGCCTCCACCGTGTCGGCGCCCTGGTCCTGGAGTTCGTAGGCCCGGAGCTTGTTGACAAGGCCGATGCCCCGCCCCTCCTGGTGCATATAGAGAATGACGCCTTGGCCTTCATCCTGCACCCGTTGCATGGCGGCCTCCAACTGGTCGCCGCAGTCGCACCGGAGGGAGTGGAACACGTCGCCGGTGACGCATTCGGAATGCACCCGCACCAAAACGGGTTCGTCGGGGCTAATTTCCCCCTTCACCAGGGCGACGTGCTGGTTGTCATCCACGTCGTTATCATAGGCGATGGCGGTGAACTCCCCAAAATAGGTGGGCAGCTTGACGGTGGCCCGGCGGTGGACAAAAGACTCGTGCCGCAGCCGATGTTCCACCAAATCCTTGATGGTGGCGATCTTGATATCATGTTCGGCGGCAAATTTCTCCAGGTCCGGCATCCGGGCCATGGTGCCGTCGTCTTTCATCACCTCGCAGATCACCGCGGCGCCTTTGAGACCGGCCAGGCGGGCCAGGTCGGTGGAGCCTTCGGTCTGCCCGGTGCGCACCAGCACCCCGCCTTTGCGGGCTCGGATAGGAAAGACGTGCCCCGGGCTCACCAGATCATCCGCCTGGGCGCGGTCCGCCACCGCAGTGAGGATGGTGGTGGCCCGGTCCGCGGCCGAAATCCCCGTGGTGACCCCGCGCCGGGCCTCGATGGACACCGTAAACGCAGTCTTAAACCCCGACTGGTTGTTTCTGACCATCTGGGGCAACTGCAGGCGCTCCACGTGCTCCGGCGTCAAGGCCAGGCAGATGAGCCCCCGCCCGAAGCGGGCCATGAAATTGATGAGTTCGGGCGTCACTTTCTCCGCCGCCATGGTGAGGTCGCCTTCGTTTTCCCGGTCTTCGTCGTCCACCAGGATGATCATCTTGCCCTGACGGATATCTTGTATGGCTTCTTCAATGGGTGAAACCGACATGGTTATATTCCTGCTTTCCGTTTTCTGTTTTCCGTTTTCCCGTTTTCCGTTTTAGCTTTTTAGTGGCGCCGGTATCCTGCCGGTGTGGTCTTTACTAACTGCTCACTTCTTACTGCTCACGGCTCACTCATAAAAATCCGTGCCGGGCCAACAACTCCGAAGTGACTCCTTCGCCCTGGGGGCCGTCTTTCCCCAGCAGCCGGGCCACGTACTTGCCGATGATATCCGTTTCCAGGTTGACCCGGTCGCCCACCTTGAGGCTCGCCAGGGTGGTCTCCCGGGAGGTGTGCGGGATGACGTTCACCGTAAAGATATTGCCCTGACAAGTGTTTACGGTCAGGGAGACTCCGTCCACGGCGATGGAACCCTTCTCGATAACGAAGCGGCTCAGGGCGGCCGGCAGCTCGAATTTCATTTGGGTATGGGCCGGGCCGGGTCGGACCTCCCGCACCACCCCGACGCCGTCAATGTGGCCGGTGACCAGATGGCCGCCCAGGCGGTCCCCCAGCCGAAGGGCCCTCTCTAAGTTTACCCGGTCCCCTGCCTTTTTCAAAGGGAAAGTCGTGCGAGCCACGGTCTCGGGCGAAACCTCGAAGCTGGCCCGGGGCGAATCCAGGGCCACCACCGTGAGGCAGGCCCCGGCTACAGCCACCGACTCCCCCAGGGTGAGTTCCGAGACTGGAAACGAGGTCTTGACCGCGAGCCGCAGGCCCTCGGCCAGGGGAGTGAGGCCGGCGAGCACGCCGACGCCTTCCACCAGCCCGGTAAACATGGGGTGCCTTATCCTTTCATGCCGCGGCGTCATCAAGAGACAATCTGTATCGGGAGGGACCAGTGGGTCCCCCCGGTGGAACGCCGACCCGCGCTCCGGCAATGCATCCGTTTCTGCTTGACCGCCACCCGGCATCAACCCGAATTATCAAATAATTTTATACTATCCGGCCGTAGAAGCAAACGTCTTTCACCCACAAAAAAAGCGGCGCCCCCTGGGAGCGCCGCTGGATGTTCGACTGTGGCCGGGGTCCGGCCGGCCCTGGTTCGTTTACGCCTTTTTTTGCCGGCGCCGGAATCGCAACAGACCTAAACCCGCCAGTCCTGAGCCCAGGAGCAAAACGCTGCCGGGCAGGGGCACCACCGCCCTGGCGCCAGGCACCATGATCCAGGGGTCAAAATCCGTGGTAAACAGGTCCGGATCGGTGCCAAAGCCGGTGTTATAGGCGTAGCCGCCATAAGAACCTTGGGCGTAGAAATCCCCCCATTCGGGCATCAGGAAGGTATCAAAGGAGAAAGTATAGATCCGGGTACCGGTTTTACCATAGTCCCTGGGCGAGTTAAACCTGATCCCGTATATATCGCCCGGCCCTTGACAACCTTGCCTCGGATGCCATGTGGCCGGTACGTATTGACCATAGTATGGTTTTTGGATGCCGTTAAAGTTGAAAAAATCACTGCGGCTTGACGGCTTGGAAACCTCTAAAAACCAGCGGCTCAGGGTCCTTCCCAGCGCCCCCCCATCCACACCCGAGATGGTATATTCATAATGAAACGCCGCCCCGGGGCTGGCCTCGGTAATATGCCAGGTGATCTGGAAGCCTTGCCTGGCGCTGAAAGCCCCGCTGGTGATAAGCTGGTCGGTGTCGGTGCTGACCCGGCTGCCGGTTAATTCCATATAATACGCCTGGGCAACCGGAGCCCACAGAGCCATGGTCAGGATTCCTATCAGCGCCGTTAATTTAAGAGGTTTTATGGTCGTTATCCTCTCAGGTGATAATTATTTGCCAATATTTCCTGTAAGTTAAAAAACCATGGCGCCTGTTTAACAGATTCCAGGCAATCCGGCCGTCTTTTCGGCCCCTAACAAGACCTGTGGTTTTCCGTTCCCGCCCCGCGATGGGTTTGGCGCCGCAGTCAGCGGGCCGCAATCCCGGCGCCGGTATTGTCCCTTGAGCCCTGCCCTTCTCCCTTACCCCCGCTAAAGTCATTATCGTCATCAACTTTTATAAACATTAACCGTTTTTTGTTTTTTAGGGATTCCAGCGTTGGCGGCGCCTACCCTCCCAAAAAGTGCGGGCGCACCCACGGGTGCGCCCTTATAAGGAAAATTAGCTTTGCAGCCGCCTCAGGCCACGGTCACCTCTTTACTGAGGAAGACGTCCTGGATGGCGGTAAAGAGTTCCACCCCTTCTTTCATGGGCCGCTGGAAGGTCTTGCGCCCGGAGATCAGCCCCATGCCCCCGGCCCGCTTGTTGATCACCGCGGTGCGCACCGCGTCGGCCAGGTCGTTCTTGCCGGAACCGCCGCCGGAGTTGATCAGCCCCGCCCGCCCCATGAAGCAGTTGGCCACCTGGTAGCGGCACAGGTCGATGGGGTGGTCGGGCGCCAACTGGCTGTAGACCAAATCGCTGGTCTTGCCGAATTTGACCGCCTTGTAGCCGCCGTTATTTACCGCCAGCTTCTGCTTGATGATGTCGGCCTCGATGGTCACCCCCAGGTAGTTGGCCTGACCGGTGAGGTCGGCGGCGGCGTGGAAGTCACCCTCTTTGGTCTTGAACCCGGGGTTGCGCAGGTAGCACCAGAGGATGCAGGCCAGGCCCAGCTCGTGGGCTAATTTAAAGGCCTCGGAAATCTCCAGAATCTGCCGGCGGCACTCCGGGGAGCCGTAATAGATGGTGGCCCCCACCGCCACCGCGCCCATTTCAAAGGCCTGCTCCACCGAGGCGAACAGGGTCTGGTCGTAAAAGTTGGGATAGGCGAGCATCTCGTTGTGATTGAGCTTGACGATAAAGGGGATCTTGTGGGCATATTTCCGGGCCACCGCGCCCAGCACCCCCATGGTGGAGGCCACGGCGTTGCAGCCCCCGGCGATGGCCAGCTTGACGATGTTCTCCGGGTCGAAGTACAGGGGGTTGGGGGCAAAGGAGGCGGCGGCGGAATGCTCCACCCCCTGGTCCACCGGCAGGATGGAGAGATAGCCGGTACCGGCCAGGCGGCCGTGGCCGAACAGGGACGCCAGCGAACGCAAGACCGCCGGGCTCCGGTCGCTCATCATCCAAACCCGGTCGATAAAATCGGGCCCCGGCAGGTGCAGGCTCTCCTTGGGGAACCCGGTGCACTTGTGGTTCAGCAGGTCATCGGCCTCGGCGCCTAACAATGATTGGATTTTTTTGATCAAGGGCCACCTCCTTAAAAGCGGGTTTTAGGTTCTGGGTTCTGGGTTCCTTGGCGGCGCTCAGGATAATAAAGCGGCGCTGGTTCCGAAAAGTCTATCGTAGGGTGCGTCTTACGCACCATCAATCCAGCGGATTAGCGGGCGCAAAAGCCCCCCGATACCAACTTTTTCGGTCTATTCAGGCAAGGCAAAGGCCCGGGTGAAATACTATCTTTTAAAATAGTGCATTTTTATCTATCGGTCAATTCGTCCCTTGCCGATATGTATTTTAATATGCGTCCTCTCCGCGTCTCTGGCAAGGGCCTATGGTCAGCTATCAGGAAAAACGCTGACCGCTGAATGCTGATAGCTTTTCTTATCCTGGCCTGGATGAAGCCATCAACTCCACCGCCACCCGGGCGGCCCGGGCCGAGGCCCCCGGTCCCCCCAGGCGGCGGATCACCGCGGCCAGGCCGCGCCGCACCGTCTCCAGGCGCTTCGGGTCCCGGATGAGGCTCAAGACCTCGTGCGCCAGGCGCTCCGGGGTGAAATCGTCCTGAAGGAGTTCGGGAAACACCCGCTCCCCGGCCAACAGATTGGCCATGCCCACGTGCGGGACCCGGACGAGGCGGCGGGCCAAGGCGAAGGTGAGGGGCGACACCCGGTAGACGATGACCGTGGGCGTCCCCGCCAGCGCCGCCTCCACCGTGGCCGTGCCCGAAGCCACCACCGCAACGTGGGCCGCTCCCAGGGCCTGGTAGGCCTGGCCAGGGATGATTTTTATATGTGGCGCCGACGCCCCCGCCGGCGCCCAAACAGCCGGGGGCGGCTGTTCTCCACCTCTTTCGGCAACCAATTTTGTTACCAGCCCCTCCGGGGCGGTGGAGGCCAGGGGCAGGATAAACTGGGCCCGCGGGATGCTCCGGTGGATAAGGTTGGCGGCCTCAAGCATCGCGGGCAGGTGCCGCTCGATTTCGCCCGCCCGGCTGCCGGGGAGCAGGGCGATGGTGAGGGCCTCGGGATCCAGATTATGCCTTAGCAAAAAGGTCCGCCGGTCCGTGAGGGGCGGCAGGGTTTCCCTGAAGGGGTGGCCCACGTAATCCACGGTCACGCCTTGGGCCCGGTAAAAATCGGCTTCAAAGGGGAAGATGACCACCAGGCGGCCGGTGAGGCGGGCCAGGGTGCGCACCCGGTAGGTGCGCCAGGCCCAGACCTGGGGGCTGATGTAGTACAACACCGGCACCCGGTAATATCTGGCCAGGCGGGCCACCCAAAAGTTAAAATCGGGAAAATCCACCAGGATGACCAGGTCGGGGCGGGCCGTTTTCAGGACCCGGCCGATGCCTCGGAGGGCCTGCCAGATGGCGGGCAAGTGGCCCGCGACTTCCATGAGGCCCACCACGGCCAGCTCCGAGGCCGGGGTGAGAATCCGCACCCCCTGGGCGCGCATCTCCTCGCCCCCCACCCCAAGGAAACCGGCATCGGGGCAGAACTCCCGGATGGCCGCCACCAACCGGGCGGCATGGTCGTCCCCGGAGGCCTCCCCGGCGACCACGAGGATTTTGGGGGGCTTACACCCCGGGGGAATACCAGGGGAAAAAGGCGAAAAGGGGAAAAGGGGAAAGGCGTTAAAACCATTACCTGTATCGCTCTTCATATAACCCTTTACGCCTTATATTCTGATTATACCGGTTCCCAAGTTGAATTTGCTAACCAGTATATGACGCGTAAATCGCGCCTGGTGCGCTACATTAACTCTATTTGCCCTTGCTCTTTTCGCCTTTTTTCCTCTTCCCCTTTTCCCCCCAATTCATTACCCCCGTCATCTGTGGGAACGCACTGCAAACGCCATTCTGCCTAAGCCGTAGTTCAAGCCGTGCGAGTTCACCAGACCGCTGTAGAAGGCGAAGCCATAATACGTCCGGGCGTCGTGCATCTGCCCGGACCAGACCCAGGCCGCCTTCGGTTGGAATAACGGGTCCATATTGACACGGGAGGCCCCTTTTTGATAGATGCCTTGCAATTCCGGAACCGTAGGCATCCGCCAGCCGCCCCCGGCCACGGTGAGACCATCCACCCAGGCCTTGGCCTCGTACCAGTTGTTGTCGGCGTTGGGGCCAACATACCAATCAAGGCCGGTGGCGCTGTCGGTGATAACCCCATTATCGGCTTTGGTAAATCTAGGTTGGACCGGGTTACTCTCCGTCATGGTTTGGGCCTTGCCGCAACTCCACACCACCAACAAAATTAAAGCCATCAGACCCAAACGATACCGTCGTGCCATGCTTAACCCTCCAGCGGTTGCAATTACCCGGTCTTTCTGCTCGTCCTCTGGCTCCGCCTGGGAGCCGTGTAAGGTGCGCACTGAACCCCATCATCATGCACAGGCGAGACGCCTGTGCCACCAAATTCTCCATAACTTTTCTATTCTGGTTCCCAAATTGAACTCGGGAACCCAAAAATAGTGCGTAAGACGCACCCAAAGGCTTTTCGCAACAGGGGTCTCGATTTAGTCTTCCCCCTTTGCCCTTTTTTCCTTTTCCCCTTTTACCCCCAAATCTTCACCCCTTGGCCAGCTTCATGGCGGCGTTGATGGAAAGGGCCAGGTCCAGGGCGGCGCGGCCGGCCTCGCCGGGGATGGGCGCTTCGCCGCCGTCCCGGATGGTCTGGACAAAGGCGGTGATCTCTTTGAGCAGCACATCTTCCTGGGAAAACCGGCGGGTCTCCAGGGCCACCCCCGGCAGCGGCCCCATGGCCCCGTCCTTCCGGGAGGCGGCGGTAAGTTCCCGGTTCTCAAAATCCACCGCCAGGTAGGCCTCGGGCTGGAAGAGGCGGAACTTGCGCATAGACTTGAAGGACATGCGGGAGGCGGTGAGGTTGGCGATGCAGCCGCCTTCGAACTCCAGCCGGACGTTGGCCAGGTCCACCCGGTCGGTGAGCACCGAGATGCCGGCGGCGCGGATCTCGGAAACAGGCGAGGGGACCAGGTTGAGCACATGATCCAGGTCGTGGATCATTAAATCCAGGACCACGTCCACGTCGGTGCCCCGCTCCTTGAAGAAGGACAGGCGATGGCTCTCGATGAACCGGGGCTGGGTCACCCGGCTTTTCAGCTCTTCCATGGCGGAGTTAAACCGCTCCAGGTGGCCCACCATGAGGATGAGGCCGCGCTCCCGGGACCGGTGCACCAGTTCGTCGGCCTCGGCCACGGTGGTGGTAATGGGCTTTTCCACCAACACCTGGCAGCCGGCTTCCAGGCAGTCCCGGACCACGTCAAAATGCTGGGAGGTGGGGACCGCCACGCTCACCGCCTCCACCTGGGGCAGGAGGTCATGGTAGTCGACAAAGTCCTGAGTATGCAGGGAGTGGGCTACCTTATGGGCCTGGTCCCGGTTCAGGTCGGCCACCCCCACTAATTCGATTTCCGCCAGCGCCGCATACTTTTCGGCGTGAAACCGGCCCAGATACCCCACGCCAATGACACCCGCTCTTATCGGTTGATTCATAATCGATCTTTTTCCTTTTAATCAGGGAAGCTTGCGGCATCCAGTCTATAGCCGGGGTGGAACCAGGGTCTTTTCCAATTCGGGGGACCAGGTTCCCAGCCGGTGGTTGTAGGTCTTGATCACAACTTTATCAGGAAAGAGGACAAGAGAATTCGTCCAAATCGTTTCTCGATTCATATCTGAATTGTGCAGGGTGTATACGCGATTTTCATAGAAATTAATTTCAGAGCGGAAGTCTTTGTTGGTGGCAGGGACATGCATATGTCCACAAACCCATAAGAATACCTGAGGATTTTTCTGAAGAAGATCACTAAGTTCCTTTTGTGGTTGCGCAATAAAATTTATTCTATTGGCATTTTTCTTAGATTCAGATAATGTCCCGAACAAAGGACCGTGAAAAAAGATTATGGTAAGCTTTTTATTATCGCGTTTGAGTTCTGATCGCAGCCAATCCAATTGTTTTTGGGACATACGAGTTAATTGATCTGACTGCGTATCATCGGTAGCGAGAAAAATAAGTTTATAATTACCTGCCAGTTTAGTGTGATACAGTGCCGGAAGTCCAAAGGTCTTCTGAAATTTTGCCAATTTCTTTTGTTTTTCATCCGGCGACCCTTTGATGCTTTTGCCGTCGATCATTCTTATATCCGAATAAATAAAATCGTGATTCCCCGGGATTGCTACCAATGGCTTGACGAGTTTATCAAAGTATTGCCGGGCGGCGGCATACTCCGGCTCCGTACCCAAACCCTCGCTGATATCACCCAAAGCCACCACCAGCGCCACATCGGGCCAGGCATTAATGGTCCGCAGCACCGCCTCTTTTTCCGCCAGGAATTTTCCGGGGAGATGGGGGTCGCCCAGCAGGACAATGTGGTAGGGGACCTGGCCTCCGGCAGCAAGCAGGTCTGCCGGCGCCCCGAGCAGGAATCCGGCCAGGCCGAGGAGCACGACGCAGGAGAGAAAAAATCTTTTGGCTCTTTGCATCTGGATGTCCACCGGGAGGAATTTTGAACCTGGTGAAACCGGTTCGAATCAAAATTAATCTTCATCATACCTGAAAATCAAGCCGCTAAGCAACGAAAACCGGGGGAAATACCGTTTGACAAGTGGGGCTTGAAACGATAAATATTTTCAGCACGTTTTCCGGAGGTACGCTCAATGGTGGAAAAGGCCAAATTCATCTGGTTTGACGGCAAATTCATCCCCTGGGAACAGGCCCAGGTCCATATCCTGACTCACACCCTGCACTACGGGCTGGGAGTGTTTGAAGGCATCCGGGCTTACCATTGTCACGACGGGCGCACGGCCATTTTCCGCCTGAAGGAACATATCCAACGGCTGTTCGACTCCGGTCACGTCATGATGATGGAGATTCCCTTCAAACGGGACGATGTCGAGGCGGCCTGCTGCGAAATCCTGCGGCTCAACGGCCAGAAGGAGGCCTATATCCGCCCCCTGGTGTTTTTGGGGGAAGGGGTCATGGGGCTCAACCCCAAGGGCGCCCCCATCCAGATGGCCATTATCAGTTGGATCTGGGGGGCCTACCTGGGGGACGAGGGCTTGCGCCGGGGCATCCGGGTCAAAACCTCATCCTTCACCCGCCATCACGTCAATATCATGATGACCAAGACCAAGACCGTGGGCAACTACGTCAACTCCATCATGGCCAAACTCGAGGCGGTGCACGGGGGCTACGACGAGGCGCTGCTGTTGGATACGGCCGGGTATGTCTGCGAGGCTACCGGGGAAAATATTTTTATCGTCAAAGACGGCATCATGAAGACGCCGCCGTTGACGTCCATCCTGCCGGGTATCACCCGGGACTGCGTCATCACGCTGGCCCAGGACCTGGGCATGACCGTGAAGGATGAGCGTTTCTCCCGGGACGAACTCTACCTGGCGGACGAGGTCTTTCTCACCGGGACCGCGGCGGAAGTCACCCCGGTCCGGGAGGTGGACGGCCGCATCATCGGTCCGGGACACCCCGGCCCCGTCACCCAGCAGATTCAGGAGGTTTATTTCGGGGTGGTCAAGGGCCAGAGTGACCGCTACCGGCATTGGCTGACGTATATTTAACCGGGCGGCGACGCCCCGGGTTTCAACCATAAAAGAAGCGGGCCCCAGGGTCCGCTTCTTTATATGCCTCATTCCCGCGATCCGGGCGGTAAACAAACTACCGACTCTCGCATTCCTTCACATACTGTAGCAGGACGTCGGTTTCCGTGATCAGGCCCACCAGCAGGTTATCTTCCACCACCGGCAGGCAGCCGATTTTTTCCTCAATCATCATCTTGGTCGCCTCGCACACCTCGGTATCCGGAGGAATGGTAATCACCCCGGTCACCATCACATCCTTGATGCGCAGGGTTTTCATCAAATCCCGGGTGTCTTTGGAGGCGTAACCCAGGGCCTGGGCCAGCGACTTTTTGAACAAATCCCGCTCCGAGATGATCCCCACCAGCCGGGTGCCGTCCACCACCGGGAGGTGGCGTATCCTTCCCAACCGCATGATATCGTTGGCCAGGCTGAGTTCGTCGTTGACGTCCAGGGTGGCCACCTCTTTCACCATGATCTCTTTGACCTTCATCTCTGCCGTTCCTCCCCCGTAAGATTCCCTGGCGGTCAGGAGCCGCTTTTGGTTGTTGTTCCTTTAGAGGGCGGCCAGCCACTCCTGGCCCCGGATGCCCAACTCCTTGAGAGTGGTTAACACCCGGCGGCTGTCGTCCTGGCTCATATAGCCCGTCCCGCAAGCTGGGGTGAGGAGGGACCGGGTCAGGATATCCTTGAGTCCCCGGTGCACATCCTCAGCCAGTTGGATTATCTGTTGCTGAAACCGCTGCCACAGGCTGTCGGCGGTTTCCTTCTTAAACTCTGCCGGATCCAGGGTGGGGACCAGTCCCCAGGCCAGCCAGCCGCCCCGGTCCAGGTATTGCGCCAGCGCCCGGTCATAGAGGCGGAGGCTCTCAAAGTAACCGAAGGAATCAAAGCTAAGGACGTCGATGGGGGTATTGAGCAGCAAAGACCAGTCGGTGTTGCCGCAGCAGTGAATCCCCAGGGTGACCGGGCCGGCGGCCGCGCCCCGGGCCTCTTCCAGGGTTTGGGTCAGAATTTCGGTCACCTCATCTTTGGAGATGGGCAGGTAAGCGGAGCCGAATCCCGTCAGGAAGGGTTCATCGAGAAAGATGATGGGCTCTTTACCCAACTCTCTGAACTTCCCGGCCTGCCAGGCCACCTTGCGGGCCAAGCCGGCGCACACCGCCTGGGTCAGCTCCCGGTCGTAGAGGATCGGCTTGCCGCCGGCGTCCTTCACCACGCCGGCAAAGGTCACCGGCCCGGACAACTGGCCTTTGAGGGCCGGTCCGGGGCTTCCCTGGGAGGCCACCGCGGCCAGGAGCGCAAAGAACCCCCGGGCGTCTTGGGCCTCGAAGGCAAAGGGGCTTAAGTCGCCGGACAGGACGACCTCATAAAACCGGGCCAGGGCCTCATCCCGGGGCAAATCCGGGTCCATGGCGACGGTGCGGTTGACTTCGTCCACCTTCAAGCCCGGCAGCCCCCGGGCCGCCTGGGCCGCCATGTCTTCAAGATACCCCAACTGCACCATCTGAGGCCAGTAAGGTATCTGGGGCAAGGTCTCCAAAACCAGGGCCACGGTCTCCTGGGGGTCGGTGAAGGGCACCGAACCGATGCCGGTGGCGGCCGGGCCGGTAAAGCCGGACATAGTCGTCTCCTGGATATTTTGCCTCAACCGTATTATGTTTCCCTGACCTTGTCAATAGCGCCCCCGGCTGGTATCGCCTGGCGGCGCGGCCTTTCCAGG